>Ga0070732_10001762_pt1 | contig 11779 bp, 5 predicted proteins | sample Coa_R1_5_FD_66449 | JGI IMG/M metagenome (GOLD analysis project Ga0070732, IMG submission 66449) | Surface soil microbial communities from Centralia Pennsylvania, which are recovering from an underground coalmine fire - Coalmine... | ecosystem: Environmental > Terrestrial > Soil > Unclassified ...
CTGGAAAAAACCGGGCTCGGGGGCAGCGGGGCGCGGGGCGGTATCCACGGCCGATGGCGAGGACGCAACGGGATTCCGGTAGGTGATGACTTCGAGCTTATTGGTCCGGCCGTCGTCCAGGTGATACTCAACCGCGAAGTCTTGGTCCATTTTGAAATTGGCGGCGGTGAAGGTGCCGCGGACCAGGTGTTCGGTGCGCTCGCTGATCTGAAGCGGATAGAGCCGCCCCACTGCTTGAAAGTCCTTGAGCGCATGTTGAGACTGCAATTCGAATGTAATTCTGAGCTTGCCCGCCTGCTGGGCCTCGAACGCATCGGGGCGCAGCGGGATGGCGAATTGCGATGTCAGGTTTTCGACCGGGATGCGCTCGTGATACTCGATTTCGAGCCGCTTGGTTCCACGAGGAAAGATCGGCACGATGCGGGCGCGAAATTCAGTGGAGCGACGCGCTTCATCGGCGCCTCCGTCCCCGACCTGCAGCAAGCCGGGATCGATGGTCTGCCACTTGAGATCGTTATAGACTTCGCCGGCTCGCCGCCGCTCCATGATCACGCCCGGAATGCGCGTGACGTCATCCCAAACGGCGAAATCGGAGACGATCGCGCGTACCGGCAGCGCGAAAACATATGTCCCCTCGGACACCACGGGCAAATGGTTGGCGAAGATCTGCCGGATGCTGACGCGCGCATCGCCGTTATCGATGCGAACGTCGATCTCCATCTCCGCCAGCGAGAGAATGTTACTGTCGGGCCGGTCGTGTCCGCTGGCAATCAACACCCCGGCATCGCCTCGCGCCAGCGCGCACGCCGCCATGAGGACCACGCAGAGGTGCAGAATGGCTCTCACCGGTTCTCCAGATTCTGTTCCAGAATACGGACCAGGCCATTGTCGGTACCTATATATAGGTAGCGGTCGCGCGCGGCGAGCGCCGTGACATTCCGGGATGGCAGGCCGGCGGTGATTGCCGTCCAGCGGCCTGTTCCCCGGTCATAGGCGTACAGGCCGCGGTCGAGCGTTCCCGCGTAGACGTGGCTCTCCGTGACGAGCATGGCGGTGGGGTTCACTACGAACGCCTCGCTCGCTTCCGGGAAACTGCGCCACTGCCCCATCGCGTCCAGCCGCAGGACACCGGAACCATACGTGCCCGCGAACCAATCGTCGCCGGCCCGGACGAGCGCCGTAATCCAGTGGTGCTTCAGCCGCGAATTGGATGTCGTGTACGAGGCCTTCACTAATTCGTTTTCGAGAACGGACAGACCGCCGAGCGTACCCGCGAGGATCGTCTCCCCTTCGGATGCGATCGCGTAGACGTGATTGTTGACGAGTCCGTGAAACGCATTCAAGCTTCGAACTCCGGCGGGATCGATAATGGTGAGCCCGGCTGGCGTAGCGATCAGGATGCGATCGTTCTGGAGTTCCACGTCGGTGACATGGTTGGCAATCAGGCCTTCGCGGCGCGTCAGCGTCTGGCGTTCTCTGGCTGCGGCATCGAACAGGACCAAACCGTTGGCGGTGGCCACCGCGGTGCGCCGCCCCTGAGGATCGAGTGCGATCCGGTTGACACAGAACACGGCATCGTTCTCGATATGCGTCGCGCGCGCTTGGCCGGAATCGATCACATCGAGCCCTCGATCGAAGTAGCCAACCCACAGCCTTCCGGCGGCATCGGCTGCCAGCGCGGAGATGTGACCGTCGGCCAGCAGGGCAGTCTCCGGTTGCAGGATGGGCTGCCACGACTCTCCGCCCGAACCGAGTGAGTAGAGACCGTCGCGCGCGATGGCGTACAGGTTCGCGTCCATCTGGAAAATCTGTTCGATTCGTGCAGCGGGTGTCTCCTGCTGGCGAACAAGTGGACGCGCGGTCTCGGGCCTCAAGGAGACCGTGACGACGCCCTGCTCCAGAGTGCCGATCAGGAGTGTCTCGCCGTGGATGAAGAGCGTGCGGGCGAAGACGCCGGGCGCCGAGGCGCGCGCGAACTTTCCACTGTCGAACTCCGCCACACCGACCGGAGTGCCGGCGAACGCGCGATCTTGATCCACAGCGATGGAGAGCACCTGGGGATCGGGCAAGCCCTCGGTCGTTCCGAAAGTGTCCAGCTCTCCGGCGTGCCAGTGCAGCAGGCCGTGATCGATGGTTCCCACCCAGAGGTCTGCCTGATCGCCCGCCAGGGAAGTGACACTAACCTTCGCCAGTGACGGGTGAAATATTTTTATCTGCTTGCCGTCGTAGACGATGACGCCGTCCTTCTCCGTGCCGAGCAGGACCTGGCCGGTGGGAAGCGGCAAAACGGAGGTGAGCTTCCGGTAGCCGGGCTCGACGGGCCGGATATGACGGAATCCGCTATCACCGAGGATGACCAGTCCTTCTCCTGCGGTCGTGATATATAACTCCGGCCGCCCGCTGCCGGTGCCCATCGCAAGATGGCCCAGCGGCGCTGGAGGCAGTTCCAGGCCCGGCCGGAAGCGGCGCTGGAGCACGCCTGCCGAGTCGTATTCGAAAAGCCCGGCCGGACCGCAGACATACAGCCGGTCGCGAAACGAAACCGCGCCGGTAAAGACGGCGGGAGACGAAAACCACTCGAAGCCGCCACCCGGTGGACCATCAAGGCGCCTGGAAGTGAATCGGATCTCCGAGGCCGCCTGAAGCTCCCGCGCAGACTCAGTAGTAACTCGCCCAACTCGCAACACCACACCGGCGCTGTATGCCGCGATTGCGAGGATGCTAACCAAGCCGCCGATAAGGAGAGCTTTTTTCTTTCCAGGCGTCATCATCCGAACTTCCTCCGACTATCCCACAAACGGAATACAGCATGCCGCTCATGCTGGAACCGTCCTCAGGTCCACTGCAAGCGGCTGCCCACGTCGAAATCGAACAAATAAGGCTCGTTTCTTGGATTCGGAAGTGTCAGGAGAGACACCCGTGTCGCCTGAGACACGAGAGGGTTACGACTGGCTCAGTTGCGCATGCTAGAGAAACCAGAGTCGCACTCGGAAACTCGGGGCCAAATCAATTCTGTTGATTTCGTACGGAATCTGGGTAAATATACCTTGAATGCCGGGGTTTGTCACATGCAGCGTGGTGCGCTTCCTGGCCAACAATTCAACCCCGATCCTCGATGCAAGCTCAGTAAGACTGTCCTCGATACATAGGTGCCTATGCCTCTGATTTTCATTCATGGCGTAAATACGCGAGATACCGATCCCGACTACTACATCTCCATGGCGGCGCGCCGCAAACAATTCGAGGAAATTGTGGCCAAAAACCTGCGAGGGCGTTACCCCAATTTCCGTGTAGCCGATGACCTCTATTGGGGAGATCTTGGGGTGAAATTCCGGTGGAGCCTCCACTCTATACCCAGCACGAGCATGCTGCAATCGCTGGGTCCGGGAGCGTTGCAACTGGATAGCCCGGCGTTACTTCAACTCATCTCCGAGGTAGGGGGAGCGGCCCAAGGCCAAGCTGCCCCCGCATCCGGCGACGTTCAAGAACTGGGCAGTCCGGCGGAATCGCACGTTCTCGTGCAAGCGGTTGGGCAGCCACCTAAGGACCGCAAGCCGGGCGACATCGTGCGCACCATCTTCGCTCAGGAGGCGGCGCGAAGCGATCCAGCGTACCCCGCAGATTCGAAGGCGGAATTAGATGTGGCGGGTTTGAAGGCACAGGGCGAACAATTGATTCTTTTGTTCCGGGCCGCCGAGCAGGTTGCGAAGGATGTGGACAGCAACCCTGGTCTGTTGGCATTGAAGGCGAACGATGAGGACCTGCTCACCTCGGTCCAGAGTCTGGTGTACACCAAGTACGGCGAATTGGTGTCCGCGCCTGAGGAGGCCGTGGCGCCGGGCGATGTGCAGACTTTGGGCCGCGTAGAAGACGCCAAGGCCTGGGCGGTCACTCGCCTGAAGGGTCTCATGGACGGGGCAAAGGCCGTGGTCGCGAAAGTTCGTGACGTGCCGGCGCGCGCGACAACGCTGTTTACCATGCAGGCGCTCCGCGAGCAGATAAGCCAGAGGGGGTTGCGGTTTTTCGGTGACGTTCTCGTATATCTCTACCAGGGCTACAATGGGCCCATTGCGAAGAAAGTGCAGCAGGGAATCCTTGGCGCCTGGAAGACTGCAAGTGACAGCCACGAGCCTCTGGTCGTGGTGACGCACTCGTTCGGCAGCATTATCTTCTATGACGCGCTCACCAGCGGAGGACTCGACGGAGTGGAAGTAAAGCTGTGGGTCAGCGCGGGGGCGCAGACGTCTTTGTTTGCGGAGATGGCGCTGTACCGCGCAAGCAATCCGAACTTGCCGACCGCGCAACAGCTCGTCCTGGGCAAACCGGCCCAAGTCGAGAAATGGGTGAACTTTTACGACGCGGCGGACATCCTGAGTTACGTTCATGAACCGGTGTTCGGCACTCCGGCAGTGACGGACGTTGAAGTGAGGGAGGGCGCGAACCTCGCCACGGCTCACGGGCATTATTTCCTGACGGACTCCTTTTACCAGAGGGTCAGCGCGGAGATGCCGTGAACCGGCAGGCCAAGACATTCCGATGAGTATCTGGTACGACGCGGATGAAAATATTGCGGCGGGCAGCAGGCCGGCAGGCGCGCGCACGCATGTTGTTGCGATTGGCGCCAGCGCGTACAAGGGCCTGCCGCTGCCCGGACCTCTGCCTCCGCAGGTGACGGAGCAGAACCCTTTCGCCTTGACACAAGTGGACAGTCCCGCCACGAGCGCGTTTTCCGTTGCCAGTTGGTTTCGATACAAACTCAACAATCCGCGCGCCCCCATTGGGAAGATCTGGTTACTGCTGTCCCCCTCGCCGCATGAATCCAGCGTGAACCCTGGGCTGCAAGCTGCGGCCACCAGTGAGCGTCGCGCGATAACCGCCAACGCCGCGGCCGATCTCAAAGCCTGGCGAGCTGCTTGTTCAACCAGCCCGGGTAACATCGCGATTCTTTACGCGGCGGGACATGGCATCGCCCGATCGCAGGACGACTCTCTAGTGTTGTTAGAGGACTTCGGGGAACAGATCCAGCCGATAGCCGGGTCGTTGGACATGGGCGGCCTCAAGCGTGGAATGTTCGGTTCGGGGCGGGCTCAAACGCAGCTCTTTTTTGCGGACGCATGTCGCATTTCGCCCGAGAACGCCGGGAAATTGCAGGGGCTGGGCGGATTGAGTTTCAGAGAAGACGGAACCGGCTCCGACCATCGCTCCGTCGCCATGTATTTCAGCGCGACACCCTATGAGTCTGCGCTGGCGCTGAGAGGCCGCCCGACCCTGTTCGGGCAAGCGCTGATCGATTGCCTGGATTCACTCGCGGTGGTTGGTCCGGATGAAACAGACCCAAATTGGCATGTCACTACCGATTCACTTACCGCCAAACTGAAAAGACGGGTGAGCGATCTAGCCAAAGCGCAAAACAGAGTTCAAGATACGGCCCACAACGAGCAGGGCGGCGCGGTGACGCTCCACGTGTGCAAGACTCCGCCACAGGTCAATCTCACGATCCAGGTCAATCCGGCTCCAGACGTCAGTAAAACGTGGATTCGCCTTTGGACGGGCAACCGGCGCACAAAGGTCAAGGACCGCGAAACTTTTGCGTCGCACCCGTTTCAGGTAGACGGCCTCGATCCCGGATTGTACAGCCTCGACGTCGGTTTCACACCCCCGCCAGACAAACCATTCGAGGACCTGGTGGGCATTGCGGTGGACGCCCAGCGGCCACCGGTACCGCCTTGTCTGGTGGACTTTTTATGAATCCCGCGAAGGACGGGAAATTGTCGGTGCGGGTCGAGACCGGTCAGGCGGTGATCGAAGTACGTGACTGGCAGCTGAAGGTAGTTGCCCAAGGCGTTACACCGCTGGATATGAAAGTGGAGCCAGGGCTGTATTCAGTAACGGCGAGGCAGCCGGGAAAGCCGGTGGTCAGGCGCGTTACGGAAGTAAAGCCCGCAGAGAAGACCGTCTGGATGCTCAGCGGCGAGGGTGAAGAGCAGCAACGCCGCTTGTCTCCGCTCCTAACCAGAACGTCGGTAGCGTTGCCGAACTTTCTGGCGATGGGCCTGGCAACCCCGGTAGCCACGCCTACCTCTGCCTCCGTGCACGGGCCGGCATTTGAGGAGCGCGCCACGCCGGCTGCTGAACCACAGGATGCGGCCGTCGAACTCGGACCAACGGTCATCGGTGTCCGGTTCCGTACGCTGAAGACGTGGAGTCAGGCCGAGGAGGTCGGAGATGCTTCGGCCACCATCAGCGGTTCCGGCGCCGATGCCGCACTGCTGGTGCGATCGGCGAAGGCATCTCCGCTGATCCTCCAGATCGCGCGGCGCGGTAAGCCTGTGTTGAACGTCGTGCTCCCCAGCAAGCTCATGAACTCCGATGAGGTGCGGGTCACGCTCAACGCTAGTTCGGGGCGTCTTAAGCCCACGGTGGAACTCAACACAGGCTGGGCAAACATTGCGGCGCAATTCGTTGAAGGCGGTTACTTACGGGAAGCCAAGCAGTTGGTGAAGGCGGAAGTCGAAAGCCGTCGCGAACGCAGGCTCCCGTTCGTTCATGACCTCGCGTTGCGCTTTCGCGACATTACAGGAATCTCGTATCTGCCGTATCTGGTGCTGCGGCTCACGGCGCCGGAGAATCTCCGCACTCTGCCCGCGTCCGTCCAACAACTTCCCGAACGGCTTCTGAAATCTTTCGCCTCGCTCGCCGACGCTCAAGTGGTTGCGGCGGAAATCGAGGCGCGCCTGGGCGAGCATGCTACGGCGTTGGCGCACCTCCTCGAGCTGCGCCCGGGCCAGTTCCCCGTATTCACGGACGGATTCTCGATCCTGATCTCACGTTTGCGCTCGTACTCCGAACGGGATGCGAATGTGCGCCCAGCAGGCATCGATGAGGAGTCGTCCGGGAACGCGCGCGCGCTTCTAGAAGAAGTGAGCCGGTGGTCTCGATACGCCGACTTCACTGCTCTGACGCTCACCTTCACGGGAGCGGACGTGGCGCAACCCAGCGCGGCAGACCAGCACGAAGCTCTGGATCCAAAGGACTGGTCGCTGTTGCCGCTCGAATCGGACGCCGTAGACTTCAACACCGTGAAATCTCGTGAGGCTGAGCAAATCCGTGAACGGCGGCAGCACCACAAACTCCCGCCGGAGGGCGGATTTCTTGGCGTCGCTTTTTCCGGTGGCGGCATCCGCAGCGGCACGTTCAATCTCGGCATTCTGCAAGGACTCGCGAATAGTGGTTTCTTCCTCCCCAAGATAGACTACCTGTCCACGGTGTCGGGCGGCGGGTATATCGGTACGTGGTTTCACGGCATCATCCGCGAATGCGGAAAAGGGAAGGTGGAAGGTGCAGCAGATGTCTTGAGCCGGCCCGAAAACAAACCGCATACCGACTCAAGCACCGATCCGATCGAGTTTCTTCGTAAGTACAGTAGCTATCTTGCGCCCAGTTTGGGTCTCTTCAGCGCGGATTTCTGGTCGATTCTCGTCATCTGGATGAGAAACATGCTGCTGAACCAGCTGATCATCGTCCCCTTGTTCGCGGCGATCGCTTTATTCGTACTGAACGGCGGTTTCGTCCGGGCCTGGCTGGCGCAGCGCTCTTCGCCGCCGGCCGGCACCCTTTGGGGCTCGATCGTGGCGGCAGTGTGTCTACTCGGCGCGGTAATGATCACCGCACGCGGGTTGGTCCGTGTCGATCGTGGACCTGCCGGTGAACCGAGACGGTCCTTGATCGACCGCAATCTTGGCGGTATCTTTTGCGTGGCTCTGGTCGTTGTGGCGTCGTGCTTGATCGCGTGTATGAGCTCCACGCTGGCAGCTTTCGGCGCCACCGCGCGAGGAACTCCTGAATGGACGTCAGGGTTTTGGAAAGTAGCCGGCGGCTTTTGTGTGAGCGCGGGGTTGCTTCTGCTCCTGTTGCAAGGACGCGGTGGGTTTCTTTCCTGTTATTGGGCGCAGCATCCCGGCCGGCGCCTACGCGGGCGGGTCTATTTGTTCCTGTTCTCTTTCATCGCCGGGACGGTGGCTGGACTACTGCTGTACGCGTCAGTGTGGTGGATTGCGAGTTGGGAGAAGTCGGCGGCGGGCTCTTGGCACGTGGTCGCTTGGGGAACTCCGCTCATTCTCCTGGTGTGGCTCGCCGGCGCGGGGACGCACATCGGGCTTATGGGCGCGGATTTTCCGGATTTCGGCCGGGAGTGGCTCGCCCGCATCGGCGCGTTTTTGGCGATTGCGGCGTTCTCCTGGGCGCTGGTTTTCACGCTGGTGGTCTTCGGGCCCTTTTGGCTGTCCGATCTGGCGCTTCGCTACGGCAAAACGGCCGCCAGTATGACGGGCGCGTGGATCGCGACCAGCGTGGCGGGCGTGCTGGCCGGGCGCAGTGAACGCACCAGCGGTTCCCCCGACCAGACCAACAACAGCGCCGTGCTCGAATGGATCGGCAAGATCGCACCCACAGTTTTCCTTGTCGGATTCCTCCTGCTCGTCTCGTTTGGCGTTTATGCCGGCCTCCGTGCCATTTCGGGCGCCCGGTGCGGGAAGGAATGCGGGCCCGCTGCCGCAGGGGTTGCCAACCCTCAGAAGCTTACGTTAGCCATGTCGTCAGGAAAATCCGGCGACAGCTCAGTGCGCCTGAGCTTCGATCGGGAGGCAGACACGCCAGATTGGTTGCAATGGCTCGTGCCCCTGGTGAACGATTACTGGTGCGTCTTAGGCACGTCCGCGAACGCATCTGCGTCTGCACGCCTCACTGCTTGTCCAGTCAACCCTGGCGTGTGGCGTCTGGCTTTTGGATTTCTAATTGGCTCTGTCATGGTGGTCGTCTTTCTCTCCTGGCGTGTGGACATCAACGAATTCTCGATGCATCACTTTTATAAGAACCGTCTGGTGCGGTGCTATCTTGGCGCAGGGCGAGGTTCCAAGAGACATCCGAGCGGCCTTACGGGGTTCGATCCGTGTGACGACTTTCCGCTCGCCAGCCTACTCGCCAAACCGGATGCATTGCCGGCCGACGGTTGCCGTCGCGATACGATCGGGCCTTACGGCGGCCCGTATCCGATTATCAACGGCACCGTGAACCTGGACCGCGGCTCTGACCTCGCCAAGCAGGAGCGGCAGGGCGAGTCGTTCATTTTCACACCGTTGTACTGTGGATTCGATCCTCCCCGTTCGCAGGAAGACAAGCTCGAGGTGGGCCGTCACCGGGACTTGAGCGAAAACGGCTACCGGCTGACTTGGAATTACCTCTATCCCAAGAAAGGGCCGAATATCGGGACCTGCATGGCGATCTCGGGCGCGGCCGCAAATCCGAACAGAGGCTTTAGTACTTCGAAGGCAGTAGCATTTCTGCTGACAATTTTCGACGTGCGGCTTGGGTGGTGGGTCGGTAACCCGCGCCGCAACAAGCGCAGCCGGCGTTCGGGGCCGGGTTTTGCTCTGCGTCCGTTGCTCTCCGATCTCTTTGCACAGACCGATTCTCGCGCCCACTACCTGAATATTTCCGATGGCGGCCATTTCGAAAACCTGGGCCTTTACGAGTTAGTCCGGCGACGCTGCCGGTACATCATCGCGGGCGACGGCGAGCAGGACCCAGACCTCAATTTCGAATCGTTAGGCGGGGCCGTCCGCAAATGCCGGACGGATTTCGGTGTCGACATCTTAATCGACCCTCGCCGGATTCGGGCCAAGGACGGCTTCAGCCAGACGCATTGCGTAGTCGGAAGGATTCTTTACCCTCCCGATTCAACAGACCCCTTCAACCCGAAGGGTGAGCCCGGATGGCTCCTGTATCTCAAAGCCAGCCTCACCGGCGATGAGCCCGAAGACGTAACGCAATACCACGCAGTTCACACTGACTTTCCGCAGCAGCCCACGCCGAATCAGTTCTTTACCGAGTCGCAATTTGAGGCCTATCGCAAGCTCGGTTTGCATGTTTTCGAATCCGCGCTCGAGAATATCGACTTGGCCGACACGAATTTACTCGTGCAGAAGTTTCCCTTGGACGAAGTTTTTGAGCGCCTGTATCAACGGTGGTATCCGCCCTCTGAAATCGCGGATGGAGTTGCCTCCCGTCACGCAGATGCCTACTCCGCATTGATGAGACGTCTGAGCACCGATCCAGAACTCCGGTATCTGGATGAACAGATTCTTTGTCCTCCGAACCCGCAAGAGCGCGCACCCGCCGCATCTCCACCTGAACAGAGCCCGCTCGTGCAGCGAACCGCCTTCTTTTTCTGCCTGGAGCTGATTCAGCTCATGGAGAACGTCTGGTCGGACCTGCACATGTTCAACGCTGCGGACCGCGAGAATCCAAAAAATCAGGGGTGGATTACTGTTTTCCAATGGTGGGCCCGGCAGCCGATCTTTAGAGATACGTGGGAAAAAGCGCGGAACACATACAATTCAATGTTTCAGCAGTTCTTTGACTCGATGGCATCCGGAGAAAAACCCAAGCTAGTCAACAAATACCCTGGCCGGCTGTTGCCACATCGCCGGAAGATGTAACTCTTATGTTCGTTTGCGAAGATTAATAGGTCTGCCGGCGGTCCGGCTGTCAGCCCTGCTTGGGCCTCAAGAATGTCCCTTCCTTCAGCTCCTGGAACGCTTCTTGAAGCTGCTGCTGCGTGTTCATGACGATCGGGCCGTACCAGGCCACGGGCTCCTCGAGCGGCTTGCCCGAAACCAGGAGGAACCGAATTCCGTCGTCGCCGGCCTGGACTTGCAGTTCGTCTCCCCGGTCGAAGAGCACCAGCGAACGGTTGTCCGCCTCCGCCGGCGGCGCGGTATCCAGCCAGCCGACGCTCTCAGTTGGCACAGCCAGCGGACTGGATGCATTACAGAACTTTCCGGCGCCGGCGAACACGTACGCGAAAGCGTGGCGGGTTGTCTCCACCGGGAGAGTCTTCCTGCGTCCCGGCGGGACCGACACATCAAGATAGATTGGGTCAGCCGCAATTCCGTCGACGGGGCCACTCTTCCCCCAGAAGCTTCCGCACACGACGCGAACATGAGTACCGTCGTCGTCCTTTATCTCGGGAATATCGACCGCCTTCACCTCCTGGTAACGCGGTGGCGTCATCTTGAGGGACGCCGGAAGGTTCGCCCACAACTGGAAGCCATGCATCCGGCCCGCCGGGTCGCCTTTCGGCATCTCCTGATGAATGATGCCGCTCCCGGCCGTCATCCACTGGACGTCGCCGGCCGCGATAGCCCCGCGATTGCCCATGCTGTCGCCATGCTCCACGGTTCCGGCGAGCACGTACGTGATGGTCTCAATCCCCCGGTGCGGGTGCCAGGGGAATCCCGCCAGGTAATCCTCGGGAACGTCATTGCGGAAATCGTCGAGAAGTAGAAATGGATCGAAGTCGGATGTGTTGCCGAATCCGAACGCACGGCGCAGGTGCACGCCCGCGCCTTCCAAAGTCGGCTTAGATCTGACGAGTCGCTTAACGGGTCGAAGGGACATGGTTTGGCTCCAAGGTGAGCCAGTATATCGAGTCTTTGGAGACAGGTCACGGGCCTTGAGGATGTTATTGGACGGGTGTTGACCCCGCAACGGCCTATGCTTGCCGAAAGAGGTAACTCGCCTCCGCTACGCTGTCAAACACCCGCGCCACCAGCCCCGACCGCGTGGTGACGTTCATCTTCACCATGATAAGCCGCAAGAACGCCTTCACCGTGTTAGGACTGATGCGCATGCGGTGAGCGATCTCCTTACTGGTGAACCCACGGACTAACAGCTCCATCGTTTCGCGCTCGCGCTGGCTCAAGCGAAACTGCGCCGCCAC
>Ga0070732_10001763_pt1 | contig 11770 bp, 5 predicted proteins | sample Coa_R1_5_FD_66449 | JGI IMG/M metagenome (GOLD analysis project Ga0070732, IMG submission 66449) | Surface soil microbial communities from Centralia Pennsylvania, which are recovering from an underground coalmine fire - Coalmine... | ecosystem: Environmental > Terrestrial > Soil > Unclassified ...
CATATAACGTTGCCGCCCGCCGCATTGGCCGTCATGCCCTTGAATAGCCTGCCAAGCAACTGCACAGTTGTGGTCGCTGGAGAACGCTGTTCTCAGACCTTGGCTGCGCAGTGGTGTCTGGGGCGGCAAATGGTCAATGCCTACGGTCCTACCGAGACGACCGTCTGTGCCACCATGAGCGCCCCCTTGTGTGGAACCCGGGTACCATCAATCGGCAGGCCGATCTGGAACGTCCGCGTTTACGTCGTGGACCATGCATTACGGCCGGTGCCAGTCGGGGCCGCTGGTGAGTTGTATGTCGCTGGCGATGGTCTGGCGCGCGGCTACCTAAACCGCCCCGGCCTGACAGCCGAGCGCTTCGTGGCCAATCCATTTGGTCCGGCCGGCGCCCGCATGTATCGCACCGGAGATCTGGTGCGGTGGCTGCCTGACGGGAACCTCGACTTCGTTGGCCGTAGCGATCACCAGGTGAAGCTCCGCGGCTTCCGGATCGAACCAGGTGAAGTCGAAGCTTGCCTCTTGCGGCATGCGACCATCGAGCAGGCGGCGGTCATCACACGCGAGGACCGGCCGGGACAGCAGCAACTGGTAGCTTATGTGGTATCTACCAATGCTGACCTCGACATCTCCGCGTTGCGCCGCGTGATTGCCGAGCATCTGCCCGACTACATGGTACCTGCGGCAATTGTTGTATTGGACGCGTTGCCCCTCACACCGAATGGCAAGCTCGATCGCAGGAGTCTGCCTGCACCGGATTTCACCCCGGCGACGCGTATGCCGTCCACGCCACTGGAGAAGGATCTCGCTATCCTTTTCGCGGAGGTCCTCGGGGTTGAACGGGTGGGGGCCGGCGATAGCTTCTTCAGCATGGGTGGAGATTCCCTGCTGGCGATCCAACTCAAGGCACAGGCGCAGAAGAAGGGCATTGCATTTGATATATCGGATCTGTTCGACCGTCCAACCGTCGAAGCATTGGCCGCGGTAGCAGGGCGCGTCTCAAGTGATCCGACATCCGGGACAAAACGCTTCGCCCTGCTGGCTCCAGGCGACAGGCAGAAAATAGTCGGCGCAATCGAAGACGCCTATCCATTGAGCCAGTTGCAGTTAGGAATGTTCTTCCACAGCGATTTCGAAGAAGGCTCGACGCTCTATCATGCCGTCATCAGCCTGTCGATTCCGCTGCCATTGTCGGCGCCCGCGCTCGAACAGACGCTGGACATACTCTGCCGGCGCCACGAATTACTGAGAACCGGCTTTGATCTCGATACATTCAGCGAACCGTTGCAACTGGTTCACGAACGGGCAACGATTCCACTTACGATCAGCGATCTGCGAGGAATGCGCTCGCAAGACCAGACTGAGTCGATCACGTCGTGGGCACAGCACGAGGCTCATCAGCATTTCGAGAAAAAAGCGCCTCCGCTGTTCAGGGTCTTTGTGCATCAACTGACGGACACCTCGTTCAATATGACCCTTAGCTGCCACCACGCAATCATGGATGGGTGGAGCGATGGCTGCCTGATCACTGAAATGATGCGCACATATAAGTCGCTATCGAATGGAACCGGGTTTGACCTGGCGCCGCTGTCGGCGAGCTACCACGATTACATCGCGCTCGAACGGGCGGCAATGAACTCAGCCGAAAGCCGGGCATTCTGGAAAGCGATGCTACACGACATCAAGACGCCAAGCTTCCAGCGCAACCGTTCCGATGAGAATCCCGAGCACCGTGTGCAGGCCGGGGAGCGCAAACAGGAGTGCGTGGTCATATACATAGCAGATTCCACTGGGGCGGCGTTGACCGAGTTAGCCAACCGGATCAAAGTCCCGCTGAAGTCGGTGCTCCTGTCGGCGCATATGACGGCATTGAGCGCACTGACCGGAACCTCGGACGTCATCACGGCACTGGTCGCGCATGGGCGCCCGGAGATACCTGACGGTGATAAGTTAGTCGGCCTGTTTTTGAACATGTTGCCGTTTCGCCTCCGGCTCCGGGTTGAAAGTTGGTCAGAGCTGATTCGGCGCGTCATGCAGGCTGAGCGCGATAGCTTTCCGCATCGCCGCTATCCAATGTCCAGGATAGTCGATGAAACCGGAGTTCGCGGCTTTTTGAATGTAGCATTCAACTACACCAACTTTCATGTCTATGAAGAATTGGGCAGTTTGGCCGACCAGATCCGTGAAACCGCCGGTGTCGGCGATAACAGTTTCAGTCTTCAAGTGAATTTCCAGCTGGTGGGTTCCACCATCACCGGATCGGTCACGGGGCATTGCGCGCTGTACAGCAGGGCGACCCTTGAACGCTATGCGGACTGTTACAGCCGGACATTGATCGCGATGACAGGTGATCCGGCTCAGCGGGTTTGCTGCATGGATTTGCTGACCTCCGAAGAACGTCATGAGGCGTTCACCGCGTGGAACGCGCCCCTGAGCGACGTTAGCAACGACACCATTTCACGGCTATTCGAGCTATGGGTCGCCAAGGCGCCTGACGCGACTGCCGTTGTATGCCCTGATGGTTGTCTGAGCTACGGTGAGCTCAACATCCGTGCGAACCGTCTCGCTCATCGTCTGATAAGGGGCGGTGTTGGCGCGGAGTGCCGTGTTGCCATCCTGCAGGAACGTTCTGTGGAGCTGCTTGTCTCGATTCTGGCGATTCTCAAAGCCGGAGGTACCTACGTACCGCTGCACAATGCCCAGCCGAACGAGCGGCTTCGGTATGTCGTCGAGCATTGTGGCGCCAAAGTGCTGCTGACCGATCGTTCGCTCGGCGGCTACCAGTGGCCGGGGGAATTACAAGTGGTCAGGCTGGACACTGAGGCTGAAACGGATTTCGACGCGGCAACCAACCCTGATGTCCGCATCGAGGCGCAATCCCTCGCCTACATTATGTACACCTCCGGCTCCACCGGTAGCCCCAAGGGGATTGCGGTGACGCATCGCAATGTCGTTGAGCTCGCGCGCGACCAGCGTTTTCAGGACTGCTCGCTGCAACGTGTTCTGATGCATTCGCCACCTGCTTTTGACGCCAACACCCTCGAGATCTGGGTGCCACTGCTTTCCGGCCGGCAGATTGTGGTCGCCGCTCCGGGAGAAATGGATCCGGATGCATTTGAGCAAACAATCGCCAATCAGCAGGTCAACGCGGTGGCTTTGACGACGGCGCTTTTCAAACTGCTCGCGGAGGAACGGCCAGCATGCTTCAGTCGCTTGAGCGCTGTCTGGACAGGTGGCGAGGCGGCCTCGGTCGCGGCATTTCAACGAGCGTTGGAAAGCTGCCCTCGGACTTCGTTCGTTCACGTCTATGGTCCGACAGAGACGACGACGATCGTTACCAGCTATCTGGTGCGACCCCCTCATTGTTTCTCAGCAGACATACCCATCGGCTCACCGATGGATAATACGCAGGCATACGTTCTGGATGGACGTTTGCAATGGGTCCCGCCGGATGTGCCCGGCGAGTTGTATATCGCGGGCACCGGACTGGCACGAGGTTATCTCAACAGTCCCCGTCTGACTGCCGAGCGATTTGTCGCCAATCCATTCGGTGAGGCCGGCAGCCGTATGTACCGCACCGGCGACCTGGTACGGCGGCTGGCTGACGGCAACCTGGTTTTTGTCGGCCGCGTCGACCAACAGACTAAGATTCGCGGATTCCGCATCGAACCGGGTGAGATCGAAGCGCGGCTGGCCGAACACCCGGCGGTACGTGACGCGGTGGTACTGGCGCGCGAGGATGTGCCAGGCGACAAGCGCCTGGTGGCCTACGTCGTCGTACGGTTGTATTCGAGGACTGATGCAGGCGATCTACGCGAGCACGTGGCGCAAACGTTGCCCGACTACATGGTGCCTTCGGCGTTCGTGCAACTGGAATCATTGCCGCTGACCGCTAACGGTAAGGTCGATCGTAAAGCACTGCCGCCGCCCGAATTCACGCCTGCCGGTTCGCTTCCGCCGCGCACTCCACAAGAACGGATCATCGCACAGCTGTTCGCCGAGGTTCTCGGCCTGACAACGGTCGGAGTCGATGACAGCTTCTTCGATCTGGGTGGCAATTCGCTGGCCGCCATCCTACTGGTCAGCCGCATCCGCGCCGCTCTGGCAGTCAACTTGCCAGTCGGTGCGCTTTTTCAGGCCCCCACCGTCGCTAAGCTTTCCAACTGCTTCGAAAGTTTTCTGCAATCGAATTTATATGAAATCATGCTGCCGCTGCGGCCGGTCGGAAATCGCAGACCACTGTTTTGTCTGCCGCCTGGCATCGGCTTGTCGTGGTGTTACGTTGGACTGCTGCGCTATATCAACCCTGACATTCCGGTTTATGGTCTGCAAATGCCGGAGCCTACAGTCTGCGGTGAAACCGAGTTGACACTCGAACAGCTTGTCCGGATATTTATTGGTGAAATCCGAATGATCCAACCGAACGGCCCATACAATCTGCTTGGGTTGTCGTCGGGCGGCATTATGGCGCACGCTGTTGCAACCTGCTTGGAAAAGAGCGGGGAGAGAGTGGATTTGCTGGCGATGGTCGACTGCTACCCCATTGTGAGCCTTTCACCTGCTGCATATCCTGATCCGAATAAGGACTACCAGTTGTTGACGGTGCAGTGGATTTTGAAGGAATTCTTCTCGATCAACACCAATGAAATCCTCGCGCATCCTAAAACGGCAGGTGAATTGCTCTCGGCCGTCGTAGCCTGCGGAAAGCTCTCTGCCGAGGACGAAAGCTTCGTTGTGCGCGGAGCCCGATTGATGGACCTCGCCGATTCGATGGGGGCTTCCTTTTTACCTGCTCAATTCAGCGGCAGTGCTATCTTCTTTCGGGCCCTGATCAGGGATCAACTTTCCCCTGCTGTTTCGGTCGAGCAATGGCGTAAATATATCGCGGGTTCCATCACTGTTCACGACATTCCAGCAAGACATGAAGACCTCATGCACTCTGAGCATCAGGCCACTATCGGGAAGATACTTGACCGTGCCATGGCGGACCGGATTTGAGCCCAATCAATATTCAGGTGGAGAACGTCGCTTGGGATTTCGCCTCAGAGTTATTTTGTAAAGCATTGAACCATCGTAACTATAAATCCATTGATTCCTATATACATATATCATAATATTGCAACCTATCAATGCCTGAACTCTCACAGTTCACTGCTGAATTCTTTAAAGTGCTGGCGCATCCCCTTCGAATAAGGATCGTTGATGCGCTCAGGTCCGGAGAAATTGCGGTTAACGATCTTAGTTCTCGCCTGAAAGTCGAGCAAAGCACGCTTTCGCAACAACTCGCAATTCTGCGCAAAAGCAACGTGGTCACTGGGCGCAAGGAGGGCCAGAACGTCTATTACTCGGTCCAGGACCAGGCTATTTTTCGGGTCTTGGATGCCTCGAGACAGGTGTTCAACAACCATCTGATTGACATCAAAGATCTGCTCGAACAGTTGAGTCCGGTGGTTGAAAAGTGAGGGCTTTGGTTAAAAACAAATCCTGCAAGGTGCAACGGGGTAGTACTGACCTGACCGCTTCCTCATGATCCAGGCATTTGATGTGTTGTTGACGGTGCTGCTGCTGGTTCCGGCCGTGGTATTAGTCGTAAGGCGATGGCCCAGCGCTCGGATCATTTCTTCTGCCCTGCTGTTCTGCTCCCTCGCTACAGGATTGGCAATCGCAGGCATTGCCTTTTGGAGTGGAAAACACGTCTCAGCTGACTTGTCGAAGTGGGCGCCTTTTCCATTTTCGTTGTCCCTGGATCGCCTGAGCGCCTTCTTTCTCTTTCTGATCTGCCTTATCGGGATGCCGGTGACCTTGTTCTCAATTTCCTACATTGAGCGCCATTATGCCGGAGCTCGACGCGACTGGTTATGGGTGCTGTTACCTCTCTTTGTCTTATCCATGCTGCTGGTGGTTACAGCTTCGACTGGGTTTGCATTTCTGTTTGGCTGGGAACTCATGACGCTGTTTTCTGCCGCGCTGATCATGGTGGATGGAGATTCAAAAGAGCGGCGCCACAATATTTTTATTTACCTCCTGATGATGCATGCTGGCGCGGCACTTGTCATTGGCGCGTTCTTTCTGTTCCTGCCTCATGCTCCTGGCCTCGATTTTGCCCAGATCAGAAACAGCGTTGCCCTCCTGCCGCAGCCGTTCCGCACTGCGATCTTTTTGCTGGCTTTTGTGGGTTTTGGAACCAAAGCCGGAATTATTCCCCTGCATTTGTGGTTACCCAAGGCGCATCCTATTGCTCCCACCCCTGTGTCAGCCCTGATGTCGGCAGTCATGCTGAAGACTGCAGTCTACGGTTTCGTACGCTTTGCCTTTGACTTCCTCGGCGGAGGCCCGGCGTGGTGGGGTTATCTCGTCCTCATTTTCGGTGGACTCTCGGGCGTGCTGGGAGTGTTGTATGCAATTGCAGAACATGACCTGAAACGCCTGCTGGCATACCACAGCGCAGAAAACATCGGAATCATTTATCTCGCGCTGGGAGCAGCGCTGGTGTTTGTGGCAAACCACGCGCCGATGTGGGCCACTCTCGCGCTTCTGGCCGGATTGCTCCATTGCCTGAATCACGCGATTTTCAAAGGACTCCTATTCCTGGGCGCTGGAGCAATTGCCGATTCTACCCACACACTCAACCTCGAAGAGCTTGGCGGTTTGTTGAAGCGCATGCGCGTTACCGGAACGGCGTTCTTGATTGCGTGCTGTTCGATCAGCGGTTTGCCACTCTTCAATGGCTTTGTCAGCGAGTGGCTGCTCTTTCGCAGCTTCCTTGCCGCTTCAGGACTGCACAATCTGACCGCAGCCACCATTCTGCCGCTGGCAACCGGCGTTCTTGCGCTGATCGGCGGATTGGCTGCCGCATGTTTTGCCAAAGTGTATGGAGTAGCCTTCCTGGGTCGCCCACGGAACCAGCAAGCGGAAAACGCCCGCGAAGTTTCGCTTCCCATGCGACTGGGCATGGTTCTGCTGGCGATTGCCTGTGTCGTCATTGGAGTTCTCCCAGGCCTGCTTTTGAGGCCGCTGGGAGCGACAGTCCAGGAATTCCTGCCAGGCGCCACATTGCCGGAAGAAGCGGTTTCGCTTGCGACTCTGATGCCGTGGATTGCGCTCTCGGTCACTCTTTTGGTGATTGCAATTGCTTTGATGCGCCGTGTTAAGAAAACCGTACCCACCTGGGCCTGCGGGCTTCCGGGGCTCAATGCCCGGATGCAATATACCTCTACAGCATTCTCCAAGCCCCTGCGGAAAGTTTTTTCTCGCGTGTACAAGCCTGACCGTGCGGTCGAGGTTCTCCCTGCTGGCCAGCCTTTTTTCCCAAACTCGATCTCGTATCGCTCGGTGCGCACGACATCCTTTGAGAAATCAATGTACCGGCCCGTGGTAGATGCTGTGGTCGCAACTGCCTATCGCCTTCGCCGGTTGCAGACGGGAAATATGCAGGTCTATCTGCTTTATATCTTCGTGGCATTGATCGCATTGTTGATGTTCATGAGGTGGTCATGAGGATGGCGATAGATATTCTTCAGGTGCTGCTCTTGATCTTGATAGCGCCACTCGTGCGTGGCGTGGTTGCTCGCCTCAAGGCGAGGATTCAAAACCGGCGCGGGGCCAGCATATTCCGGCCATATTCGGATCTGGCAAAACTGTTTCGCAAGGAGGACATGGTTCCTTCGACCGCTTCCTTTATTTTCCGCCTTGCCCCCATGGCGCTGTTCGCAGTCACGGTCATCGCAGCCGCCTTCTTTCCGGTGCTGCGGGGCTCTGCTCTGCTGGGCACAACAGGCGACTTTTTCATTTTGGTGTATCTGTTTGCTTTAGGACGGTTCCTTCTCATGCTGGGCGCGATGGATGGCGGCAGTTCCTTCGGCGGCATGGGAGCAAGCCGCGAGGCACTGGTCTCAACCTTGGCGGAGGTCCCGCTTCTGTTGGCTTTGGTGGCGCTCGGTATGGTTTCGCATACAGCCAGTATCGCGAAAATGGTGTTATGGACCACGGGCCAGGACTTTTTTCAGCTCTCCGCGGTTCACGCCCTTGCTTTGGCGGCTATGGTCCTGGCGGCAATTGCAGAAACCGGACGCATTCCGGTGGACAATCCGACAACCCACCTGGAACTGACCATGATTCACGAAGCCATGATCTTGGAGTACTCAGGTCCCAGCCTGGCGTTGATTGAATGGGCAAGCGCCGTCAAGCTCACCGGCTTGATGGCCTTGTTGATTGGGTTGTTTTTCCCCTGGGGCATCGCCGCAGCATTTTCATTGCCCATGCTTATCCTGGCATTGGTTCTCTGGATCGCGAAACTGGGCGCACTCGCCATCGCCCTGGCACTGGTGGAATGCAGCGTTGCCAAGCTGCGCATGTACCTGGTTCCGGATTTTCTGGGTGTTGCCTCGGCACTGGCAATTCTGGCGGTGGTTTTCACAGCGTTGATGAGGTGAGAGATGGGTTTGTTTGAAACCGAAGCGGCGAAGGCCCTGGCCTCTTCCGCCGTATTCCTGTTTATGACCGTGTTGCTGATTGCCGCGGCCAAGCGTATTTCGACTTGCATCGTGATGTTCAGCGCGCAGTCTGTCGTCCTGGTGCTTCAGGTATTGGCCGTGGCGCACATGCGGCATTCCAAGGAGGCCTATGCGGTTGCAGGCCTGGTGCTCATCGTGAAGGCCGCTGCTATTCCATACGCCTTATTTCGCATCGTAGATGCGCTGAAGGCGCCGCACGACGTGTCCGCTTCTACCACTTCGTCACAATCCGTCTTTATTGCCGCCGGTCTCATTCTGCTGTCATTTTTTGCCGTGCAACCCTATGCCGGAGTGCTGGGCGTAGATGAAGCTATGCTGGCAGCGGCCGTCGCTCTGGTTCTGGCTGGCGGCTTCTTAATGGTCAGCCGCAAGAAAGCCCTGATGCAGGTGGTAGGGTTGCTGGTCCTTGATAACGGTATCTTCCTGGCTGCGTTGGCAACCACATTCGGTATGCCTCTGGTCATTGAGATTGGTGTTGTATTTGACTTGCTGATGGGCGTGTTCCTGATGGGACTCTTTGTCTTTCGCATTCGCGACACGTTTGAGCACTTGGATGTTTCCAAGCTGCGGCGGTTGAGGGGATGAACCCATGATTCTCTTGCTTGTCTTGTTCATACCGCTGGCTGCCGCCCTCCTGGTTCTATCGTTCAGAGACCCCCGCATGGTCGCGGGATCGGCGCTTGTGGCAGGAGCCCTGGAAGTGGTCGCTATTGGCATTGCTGCCTGGAACATCCACTTGAAGGGTGTAGTGCAAGCGGGACGTTATTTGCGTGCTGATGGCCTGACCTCCTTTTTTCTGATAAACCTGGGCTTGATCACCGCCCTGGTGCTGATCTATTCAGCGGGATACATGCGCCATGTTCCCGAAGGCAGATTTTCCTCGCTGCGCTGGTTTTACGCGCTTGTTTTCTTTTTCCTGTTCACTATGGTTGCCGTTTATCTGTCGGCAAACCTGGGAATGATGTGGATTTGTGTTGAGGCCACCACCCTGGCATCGGCCCTGCTGGTGGGCTTCTATAACACCGAAGGTTCGGTGGAAGCAGGCTGGAAATACCTGGTTGTTTGCACGGTAGGCATTGCCTTCGCGTTGTTCGGCACGATTGTGTTCTACCTCGCGGCGGTCAAGGGCGGCGTCGGTTCGGAATCGGCGCTCGATTGGAGTTCCTTGATGAATGCCGCTTCCGGGCTGGCAGCCAAGCATGATCTTTTGAAGCTGGCCTTTGTTTTTGTGGCTATTGGTTATGGAACGAAGATTGGGTTTGTCCCCATGCATAGCTGGCTGCCGGACGCCCATGCCGAAGCGCCATCCCCGATCAGCGCCATGCTGTCCGCGGTGCTGCTCAATTGCGCCCTGTACGCGCTGCTCCGTTTTGACGCCATTATCTCCCATGCCATCGGCGGCTGGTTCAGCCACACTTTGTTGTTAATCTTTGGAGGATTTTCAGTGACAGTGGCGAGTCTTCTCATGATTGTGCAGCGGGACTTAAAACGCCTGCTTGCGTACAGCAGCATCGAACACCTGGGCATCGTGGCCATTGGGATCGGTGTAGGGGGATCGCTCGGACTGTTTGGCGCTCTGCTGCACACGTTCAATCATTCCATTGCGAAAACGCTTTTGTTCTTTACTGCCGGAAATGTCCGTGAAAATCTAGGCACGTTGCGCATGGAGCGGATTCGAGGCATGGCGCGCTCCTTGCCCTGGACCGGCGGCGCTCTGGTATTGGGCACTTTGGCCCTTGCCGGCCTGCCGCCGTTTGGATTGTTTGTAAGTGAATTCATGATTTTCATGGCCGCCTTTTCTGCCACGCACTATTTCATTGCATTTCTTATGCTGGCGGCGATCTCAGTTGTGTTTGGGGCTTTGCTGTACCACTTTCAACACATGCTGACCGGCGAAGCTGAAAGGCCCGCCGCAAGGACCGGACTACGGGTCTTTGAATTTGCAACCATCGCCATCTGTGCCGCCTGCCTTCTGGCTTTGGGCTTGCACATTCCTGCAGCTCTCACAGCGCTTTTGCGCGGAGCACTGGCGGTAATTCAGTGACAGCTCTCGCCTATGCCAAGAGCCAGAACGCCTTTCTTGAAACGTCCGGGCTTTTGCGTGCCGGAAACGCCCGCCTGGTATCGCTCTTTGGCAGCATGGACGACGATGGCACGGTCTTAATTCACTACTTACTTGACGTGAATCATTGCCATTATCAACTCTTCAGCTCGATCGCAAGCGGCTCCGTTCCGTCTCTCACTCCTATAGCCCCGGCGGCCGCATGGTACGAACGCGAACTTACCGACCAGTTCGGAATTGAGTGCCAGGGCCATCCCGATCCGAGACCCCTCCTGTTTCATGAAAACTGGCCGCAAAATATCCACCCGATGGCGGCAGACGTAACGCAAGTTCCGTGGGTCAATGGGGAATATCGCTTCCTGGAGGTGCAGGGAGAAGGCGTCTGCGAAGTGCCGGTGGGTCCGGTACATGCCGGCATCATCGAACCGGGGCACTTCCGCTTCAGCGTAGTGGGCGATACCGTATTGCACCTGGAACTGCGGCACTTTTACACGCACAAGGGAACAGAGAAACTCTTCCAGCAGACGCCGGTCATGAATGGCTCGATGATTGCTGAATCGGTATCCGGCGATAACTGCTTCGCTCACGCGGTCGCCTACTGCCAGGCAATCGAAAATGCTTATGGGATCACCGTCCCGCCAAGAGCGGAGGCCATCCGCCTCGTCGGACTGGAACTGGAGCGAATGGTGGCGCACATCGCCGATGTAGGAGCGCTTTGCGGTGACGTGGGATTTACAGTTCCCGCAGCCTACAATTCGCGAATCAGAGAAACGCTGTTTCAAGCGTCTGCGCGCTTCTTTGAAACTCGCTTCTGGCGTGGCATTGCCGTACCAGGCGGCGTCACTCGGGACGTATCCGAGGCAAGCGGTCGGGAACTCAGCCGGCTCGTCGCTTCAGCGGCTGAGGATTTTGCGCGCATGGCCCGCATCATTTTAGAGACTCCGTCGGTACAGAACCGTTTTGAAACAACCGGTGTTCTTAGCCGCGAAGCTGCCATTTCCCTCGGGGTGGTGGGCCTGGCGGCGCGCGCCAGCGGCATGACGTTGGATGTAAGGAAGGACCATCCCTATGGATGGTACCGTCAGACCAGCTTTGACGTGCCGGAATATGGCTATGGCGACGTGATGGCTCGTGCCCGCGTCCGCATTGACGAGACTGCCATATCAGCGAGAATGGTCTGCAATGTTCTTGAACAGCT
>Ga0070732_10001764_pt1 | contig 11764 bp, 9 predicted proteins | sample Coa_R1_5_FD_66449 | JGI IMG/M metagenome (GOLD analysis project Ga0070732, IMG submission 66449) | Surface soil microbial communities from Centralia Pennsylvania, which are recovering from an underground coalmine fire - Coalmine... | ecosystem: Environmental > Terrestrial > Soil > Unclassified ...
GAAATTGCCGTTGCCGGAGGACGTGCTCGCGACCGTGGATGTCGATCCTTACCAGCTGTTGTAGCCGGTTGATTGTTGCACAAAGTTTAGACGGTTGGATGAAATGAGAAGGTTCTTTATTGAGCTGGCCGGCTTCGCCGCTCTTTGGCTCGGCGTGACTGCTCCTGCTGTTGCTGCAAGCACGCCTGCTTCATTAAAAACATTTTTGGAGCGTGAAGGTTTTGGTGGATCGCAATTGCAGCGACGCCTCGGAAACCATTTGTTTGCTACAACCATCATTAACGGACGCCGCACCGCGCTTATGATTGATACTGGATCGCCGCGAACTTTGATCGATTGGGGCACGATTGAGCAGCTGCGTTTGGAGGTCAGAAACAGCCACATCCCAGTCGGCGGCATTTGGGGATTGAAACGGGGACATTACGGAGTCGCGCACATCGCTAATCTGGTAATGGGCAACTGCACATTCCTCGATGTTCCGATCACAGTTGCGGATGAAAGCCAGATTAACGCAGGGCCGGGCCCCCACTTGGACGGTTTATTCGGAGCCCACGAGATGACACAGTTTGGAGCCATCATTGATTGCGGCCGGCAGATGATTTACGTGAATCCGAAAGGACCCTCGACAGCGACATCGCAAAAACTAGCGGCGTTTCTCGGTCAGCGGGGGTTCGTGAGGATTCCGATGCGCTGGGACGAGCGGCATCATTTACAGATCGATGCGGGCATCAATGGACATCCGGCGAAGTTGATCGTGGAGACCGGCGCAAGCGGTACTCTGATCGCCGAGCCAATCGCGCGTAGCAGCGGCGTCTCATTTCTGCCTCTCAAGACGCGCGTCTACGATAGGGACGCGGGTATGATAGGGATCAACATCGGCCGGGTTCAGGAGCTGAGGCTTGGCGACTTTCGAATTCCCGATGCCGAAGTAGTAATTGCGCGCATTGTCACGGACGTAGGCGCTGGTCTTCTTGGCGAAGAGTATCTGTCCTGGAATTTCGGGATCGTAGACGTTGGCGGAATGAATCTTTATCTCCGTCATCCAGAAACAGGTTCCGGAAAGAAACGTTGACGAAGTCTCACCCGCCCGATTACTTGCGATCGATGTTGGGAGCAAAAATAACTGCTGTCGTGGTGCTTGCAGGTCTGGGTATAACGGGCTGCGGCCATAAGGATTCCGATTCAGCCTCCACGTCCAACAAAATCCGCGTCGGATATGTTGGCATTACCTGCGAAGCGCCGATCTTTAGCGCAGTCGAGAACGGTTATTTCAAAGAGGAAGGACTCGATGTCAGTCTGGTGAAATGTGAATGGGCGAATTATAAAGATATCCTCGCGCTCGGGGGATTCGATATCACGCATCACCTGGTGATGTATTTTCTTAAACCGATCGAACAGGGCCTCGATGTAAAATTCACCGGAGGAATTCATCGCGGTTGTTTGCGGGTGCAGGCGGCGGTGAACGGCAAGATCAATTCGATCGGAGATCTCCGCGGCAAGAGTATCGGCGTCCCCGGAATGGGAACTCCACCTTTCATATTTGCGAATCGCGTGCTTGGCGCGCATGGGATTGATCCTTCAAAAGAAATTACCTGGCGCGTATTTCCAGCCGGAGAACTTGGTCTCGCCCTCGACAAAGGCGAAATTGACGCGATCGCAGATTCGGAGCCGATCGGTAGTCTGTTAATTGCTGAGGGCAAAGTGAAGAACGTTGCCGACCAGGCTCAGGACGCTCCCTACAAGGACGAGTACTGCTGCGCAGTCATCGTGAATGGAAAGTTTTTGCGATTGAATCCAAAGGCGGCGGCAGCGGGGACGCGCGCGCTGCTTAAAGGCGCCAAATGGGTGGAAACAAATCCTGCAGCGGCGGCGAGACTATCGGTGGAAAAAGGCTACCTCGCGTCAAATCCGGAGCTGAACACGGTTGCCCTTTCCCATTTGCGTTACGTTCCGAGCGTTTCCGGCGGCGAAGCTGCCGTTTCGTCAGCGGCAGCGGAAATGAAAGTCGCCGGAATGTTGAGTCCATCGACGGACGTTTCCGATCTGGCCAAACGCGCCTTCGTTCATCTGGACGGCGTGACTGACGAATGGTTGCAAAATTTGCAGGTCGAAAAAGTTGCCGGCGGTCAGGTCCCGCCAGACCAGGACATTCGCTTGTACGCTGAGTTAATTCTTCACGATACCGAAGGTTCGTGCTGCAAGGCGAAAAAGGTATTGGAAGCGCAAAAGTAAGCGGACGAAACTCGGGGCTGTGTCCGGATCGATGGAAGCTCAGGAGGAATTAGTCCCCGTCACGCCTGTCGAGCCGCCCTCGGTTTTGCGCTGGCGAACCATGCTGGCAGTTCCGGTGGCGGCAGCGTTCGCGTTTGCCCTTCATTTGTTCATCGCGAAAAACGAACCTCCACTCGAGGCGCATTCCTACAAATTGCTTTATGTCGAAGTGATCGGTGTCTCGATTCTCCTCGCGCTCGGTCGCCGATTCTCGCCAGGTTTGCGACGCTGGATGGCGAACATGTGGCCGGTTTTCACGGCCGCGATTGTCTTTATTTGCATTTGGGATGTAATCACCCTCGGCCTTCGAATTCTTCCGCTTCCTTACTTTCCTGGTCCCGCGGCAGTGTTGCGAAGCTTGATCAATGATCGTTTTCTCTTGCTCGACAGCACCTGGCATTCGCTTGCTTTGCTGCTGGGCGGTTATTCGTTAGGAGTTATCGCCGGCCTGATTAGTGGCGTTTGTATCGGATGGTCTGCCCCGGTTCGGTATTGGGGAATGCCGCTCCTGAAAGTTGTTGGCCCAATTCCGGCAACAGCCTGGATCCCTCTCGCGATGGTCCTTGCGCCATCCGCGATTGTTTCTTCCGCGGCGTTAATCGCACTCGCGGTTTGGTTTCCGGTCACGATGCTCACTGCTTCGGGAATTTCGAACACGCGCGCTTCCTATCTCGATGTCGCTCGAACTCTCGGCGCTGGTCCGGGCTATCTGATCTTTCGTGTCGCGATTCCGGCGGCTCTGCCCAACATTTTCATCGGACTGTTCATGGGACTTGGCGCCTCGTTTCTCACTCTGGTCGTGGCGGAATCGGTCGGTGTGAAATCCGGTCTCGGCTGGTACGTGAGCTGGGCCCAGGGTTGGGCGGAATACGGGAAAGTATTCGCCGCCCTGATCATCATGGCGGCTTTCTTTTCAACAATCATGACTCTGCTGTTTAAACTCCGCGATCGCGTGCTCGTCTGGCAAAAAGGTGTGATCAAATGGTAGCAATCGCTCAAGTCGACGCCGCCTCATTGGTTGTTCGTGACGTGAAGAAAAGTTTTCCGGCGCCGGATAATCCGCTTTCGCGCCGGCAAGCATTGGATGGCGTGTCGTTCTCGCTTGCTGCCGGGGAATTGGTTTCGCTCGTCGGCCCTAGCGGCTGCGGCAAATCGACTCTTCTCCGGCTCGTCGCGGGTCTCGATTTCGCCGATGCGGGAGATCTGCTTGTTGGTTCAGAGCCAATCACGCAGCCGAATGCCGAACGCGGTCTGGTTTTTCAGGATCCAAATCTTTTTCCGTGGCTGACGGTGCGTCGCAACATTCAGGCAGGCCTGGTTGCTCGCGGCGTTTTGCAGGAAAAGAAAAACGAAGTCGACCAGTTCATGCGCCTTGTCGGACTGGAATCGTTCGCAAACGTCTATCCCCATCATCTTTCGGGCGGAATGGCCCAGCGCGCAGCACTGGCTCGGGCACTGATCAATCATCCGAAAGTTCTTCTCCTGGATGAACCGTTGGGAGCGCTCGACGCGTTCACTCGAATGCGAATGCAGGACGAAGTGCTCCGAATTTGGGAGGCGCGTCGAACGACGATGCTCCTCGTCACTCACGACATCGACGAAGCGATTTATATGAGCGATCGAATTATGATCATGACGCCGCGTCCGGGACGGATTGAACGAACCATCGAAGTTGGGCTGGGCCGCCCGCGACAGCGCGATAGCACGGACTTTCTTCGATTGCGCAGCGATATTCTGAATTACCTGCACTTCGCCGGTCAGAAGTAGCAAAGAAAAAGCCGGCAGACGGATTCGAACCGACGACCTGCTGATTACAAATCAGCTGCTCTACCAACTGAGCTATGCCGGCAATGACTGCGTGTCCAAACCAGGCCGAACTGGCTCGGAGCGGCGGAAAGTAGCGCAAAGTCAAGACTGCGACAAGAGTGGACCCATCGACACCGTCGACTCCCCTTTTCGACAAAGCCAACCAGTAGCTTCCGCATGACTGGCATGTCCGAGGATTCCAGGCTAAAAATCGAAGTGCCAAATCACATTTCCGCCACCCTTGCGAAACACTTTTGGCGGAAAAGGAACGAACCGCGCCCGCAACCGTCCCCGGCCGGATGAGGATGTTGCGACACGAACGGTGGCTGATAACGCTGTTATGTTTTGTAGGAGCGCTGCGGACTTTTCTCTACGCGGCGGCATTCCCATTTTTCAGTAACGGCGACGAAGATCTTCACTTCGACGTGATCGTGCGTTATTCGGATGGCCGCGTGCCGCGCAACTTCGATGTGCTGAGCAACGATACGCTCAATCTCATCAGCCTTTACGCTTCCCCAGAGTTTCTCCAGACACCCGATCATTTTGAGGACGGAAAATTTCCAGCGCCGTTGTGGAAGCAGCCGCTAGTCGAAGCCGAGCCGGTCATCGAAGCAACAAAAGTGGGCTGGAGCCGCGAGATCAATTGGGAGATGTCGCAACCGCCACTTTATTATGCCTTGGCAGCCTGCTGGTGGAAGACAGGACAGTTTCTTGGATTGAATGGTATTCACGGCCTTTACTGGATCCGCTTTTTGAACGCATTCTTGGTGGCCTTACTGGTCGCAATCGGCTTTGCAGCCGGCCGGACAGTCGCGCCGGCGTCGGCTAGCTTACGAATCGGGACCGCGCTCCTGCTCGCGTTCATTCCACAAGACGCCTTCTATGTGATGACCAATGATGCCTTGTCTCCGATTTGTTTCGGAATTGTTTTCCTTTGCGTGCTACGATGGCTGTCCAAACCGCCGAGTTTTTATCTGGGCGCGATCACCGGTCTCGCGATTGCCGCGACTTTCCTGACGAAGTTAAGTAATGTGCCGCTAATCACGATTGCAGCAGCGACGATTTTTGCCTATTGCGTGCTTCCGCCCCGCCGACCGGATCGGTCGACAATCGTTGCCTTCGCGTCGATGACCCTTTGCGCTGGAATTCCAATTCTTAGCTGGATGCTTTGGAGCCGGGCAAACTTTGGCGATATCACCGGTTCTAGCGCTAAAATGGTGTTGTTGGATTGGACGCAAAAACCATTTTCCGAATGGTGGCACCATCCAATTTTTTCTTTTCGCGGCCTGTGGATATTTTGGTCGGAACTGATTGCGCGATTTTGGCGCGGAGAATTAATGTGGCATAACCTTGAGCTTCACTCTTTCTTGGTCGACGATTTTTACGCCATCTCCTCTTTGATCTTTATCGCGATCGCGCTCACTTCGATCCGGCTGACTCAACTGCGTTCCAATCTCGAATTGAAGGCCCTTCTCTTCGCAGCAATCTGCTTTATTGCGGCAATCTCGTTTTTCTTTCTGTTGTCGATCGAATTCGACTTTGGTCGCTGCATTTTTCCGTCTCGGAATCACCCCTACTTCACATCCGGGCGATTAATGATGGGAGCGCTGGTTCCATTCGCTCTTTTGTACACTTATGGCGTTAGCGAGCTTGTTCGACGTTTTAGAATTGGCTTTCCCGCGTGGATCGGAGTGGGCTTGATCGTGGCGATCGCTTCAATTTCCGAGATTGTGGTCAAGCACAACGTCTTCGTGAGCGAACATAATTGGTTTCATCTTTAAGGGAGCTCGATAACCTCGAATTGGAATGAGGCCGCGGGTGATCGCGTCCCTATTACGATGCAGATTCAGTGTGTATGCCACGACCAATCCGATTGTCGGAGCGCTCGGCGCTGTTCTATAAAGGCACCATCGGTGAGCAATCTACGAACCTCTCGAAGCTTGAATGGGCCCGAAGAACCAGAGCCTATTAAGGGGGGTCTAGTTCCATGATCGGGGCGACGGGGTTGGCTCCTGCGCCCGCACGCCGTCGTGCGGGCGCAAGGAACTGTATTTCCTATTTGCTTGCGGCATTAGCATTGACGCTGGTCGGCATTGTTATCTTTCATAAGTTTCTATTGCTGGGCAAACTTCCTCTGTATCTGGATATCGGTGCCGACTCGCTAAACGATTATTATCCCACTTTCGTCCATCTCTCCGACTACATCCGACGCGAAGGTTTTCCGTCGTGGTCCTTCTCTGTCGGCATGGGCCAAAGCATTTTTTATCTTGCTGGCGACCTGATTTGGGAACCAGTGGTTTGGTTGCCGAAACGACTCATCTCGGATGGGTTGATCTTCCAGCATCTGCTAAAAACCCTGATCGCTGGATTGATCTTCTTTCGTTTCCTGCAAATTCGGGGGCTGAATTTCTGCAGTTCCTTACTCGGCTCGATGCTTCTCGGCTTCTCGGCTTACATGTGTATGGGAAGCTGCTGGGTCATCAACGCAGATGAAGTGGTTGGTTTCAGCTTCCTGCTTTTTGCTGCCGAAATCGCCGTCAGCCGGGGACGGTGGTTCTACCTACCGTTCGCAATCGCCTTAGTAGGATTAATAACAGTATTTCACCTCTTCCTAGCAGCCATACTTCTTATCTCTTACGTCCCGGGCCGGCTAATCGAAACCCACGGTTGGAACCCGCGCACGTGGGGGCAGCCCGCAATACAAATCGGATGGGTCTGCCTGATTGGGGTTGGCTTGGCTGCCGTGATTTGGGTTAGCAGTCTGCACTGCATTCTCAACACACCGCGAGGCTCCGGAACGATTCCAAACTTCGCTTTTGCTGCTCCTCCGACGAGGATATTTCATTTGGAGTCACTCTCCTACTACTTGACGGCGGCGTTGCGTCCTTTTTCAAACGATATTCTTGGTTCGGGCGATCAGTTTCAGGGGTGGGAGAATTATTTCGAAGCGCCTGCGGTATATTGCGGTTTGGTCACGCTCTTAATGTGGCCGCAGGTTTTTATCACCGCTACGAGGCGAGAGCGAATCGTGTACGGTCTCTTACTAGGGGTGATTTTGATCCCAGTAATCTTTCCATGGTTTCGCTACGCACTTTGGTTTTTTAAGGGCGGATATTTTCGGACTTTGTCTCTCTTTTCGATCTTCGGGTTTATCGTGTTGAGCATGCGGGCTTTTTCCGCGTATCAGGAGCAGCGCAGGCTGAATTACCGCGTCTTAGGCGGTACTTTGCTGGCATTGATGGGCTTTCTCTATCTGCCAATTCTTTTCAAACGAGCTGGCATCGATCCAAGCATACGGCAACTAGCCGCGATCACGCTTGGGCTATTGGCGGTCACGCTGGCCGTTGGTCAGTTCTTTAATCGACAAAGAGTAGCTGGTTGGATTGCTGCGCTGATCGGGCTTATCAACCTTGTCTATTTTGATGGGCTTACCGTAAATCGTCCGACTTTGCACAAGGATGACTTGCGAAAGCGCGTGGGCTACAACGATCAAACAATTGAAGCGCTCTTAGAAGTAAGACCGGCGAATGAGAACTGCTTCTTTCGTATCAACAAAACTTGGGGGTCGGGGCTCGCAAATCGGATCAGCTATAACGACGCGATGATTTTCGGTTACTACGGAACAATGTCTTATAGCTCGTTCAACAACCTCGACTACATTCAATTCCTACTGGCAACGGAGGCAATTCCAGCTGATAACCTCGCGACTGACGCTCAATGGTCGACCGGTTTGCTTTGGGAACCGCTCTTATCCACATTTGCTTGCGAGAAGTTTCTCATCACGCAGTTGCCGTCCCGTTTCGCAACCGCTGACTACTACGAGCTCGTTAATCGTTACGACGACATTTACATTTTTCGTAATACTGCATTTGTGCCGCTTGGCATTTCATTCGATCGCTCGTTTCCAGAAGAAGGTTTCTCGCAGATGCCAAAATGGGCAAAGCAGAGGACGTTGCTGCATGCGGTGGTCATTGGCGGCGGAGCAAAAGCGTCGAACCTCCAGATCAAGGAAGCTGGCCCGGCTGAGCGTGCGCAATGGCGTGACATTTCCGACGCAGACGCTCTAGCGAGCCTTCGCTCGCACGCTCTTAGATTAACCAGCTTTAGCGAAACGCGAATTGCCGGAAGCGTGAGCGTCGATCATGATAGCGTGCTCTTGTTTCAAATGCCGTTTGACGATGGCTGGCACTCCAGCGTGGACGGCAAGTCGGGACAAATAATCAGGGCTGACGTCGGTTTGCTTGGCGTCCCGTTGCCAGCAGGCGTGCATCGCGTCGAACTTTTTTATTCTCCCCCATTTTTGTATCTCGGCGCGGGAGTTACTATTATTGCTGCGCTGGCTTTTATTGTACTGTCATGGCGCTGGCCGCGAATCCCGCTGCCAGTAGCGCCCTGATAAAGAAGTTATCGCGAACGCGAAGTCACTCTGAGCGGCTCGGCTGTTTCGAGATTTTTGATAACGGTGCTGAGGTAAACCGATTGCGGATAAAACGCTTTGTATTTGGTGATCTCGCCGCGGTTCAAAACTTTAAAGCCGTAACGCTCGAACATTTGTTCGCCGCGGCGGCTTTCGAAGGTGACGATCTGCCCGTAAACGCGCTTTTCGCCGCAGCGATACAAATAACTTAGATACGCGCTGATCAGGGCGCGCGTGGTCGACATTTTTCGCGCGTCCGAAAGAAGGTTGATATGAAAATGCGGAACGCGGCGCGGCGCGGCCGGCACTTCTCTCCAGCCATGGGCCAGGGTCCAAAGAATAAAACGGCGCGATGCTTCGTTGTATCGGAAATAGCGGGTCAACGCTTTGAGAAAGAGCGAAATATTCTGCCAGAACGAATAAAGCTGATTTCGCAGCGGGCGGCGTGAACCGAGCAGATATCCGCGAATCTGGCCGTCGATCTCCACCACAAAAGACGATTCCGGTTCCCAGTCGGTGTAATATGTCGTCAGAAAATCAGCGAACAGCTGTCGATCTTCGTAAACCGGATCGATTGGCGTGCCCAAAAATCCAGTCTGGCAACAAAGCCGGCGTACGGCGTCGCGATCGCTCCTGCGATAGCTGCGGATCGTAAATGAATTGTCGCTGCTCATTTCTGAACCATATCCCTGTAGCTTGCACATACCTCGCGGTAAATGCAAAAAAGCCGCTCAAAAACTTTAGGCCAGGCGTACAATCGCGCCGCCTGTTCGGCCGCTTGTAAGCCTATACTTGACAGATCTTTACCGGCAAACGCCTGGATCGCGTCAGTGAGAGCTTCCGCCGAGTTTTCAGCGGCCCACTCGTTTTGATCATGAAATACCAGGTCGTCCATCGCGCTGCCGCGAATCCCGACCACCGGCGTGCCACAAGCCTGACTCTCTAATGCAACGAGACCAAACGTTTCCTGAACGCCGGGATGAACGAAAAGATCGGCCGCGCGATAATAACGCGCGAGCTCGCGCGGTTCGGCGCAATACGGGATCCAGGACACATTCTGATGTTGTCCCTGCAACTCGCGTAATTGTTTTCGCTGCGGTCCTTCGCCGATCACCAGTAAATGAAACGACCCGGGAGCACGCGCATTTAACATCGCGATCGCCTTGAACAATTTCGCGGTATTTTTTTCCTTCGCTAAGCGGCCCACGTACAACAGCAGCTTGCGTCCTAGCTCCACGCCTAACGATTGCCGGACCGGTTCGCGATCGCTCTCGCCCGGATGAAAAACCTCGATGTTTACGCCGAGTTTCACGACATGAACGTTATGCACACCCCAGTCCCGCAGGATTTGAGCGATGCGATCCGACGCGACCAGGGTTGCGGCAAAACGATTGTAAAGTCGTCGCACGTAACCGCGTGAAAGTTTCATGACCCGTCCAGCCGCCCGTTTGCCGAACAGCCTTGCGCTGGCCAGCAAGTACGCTTCGGGAAAATGCGAATGATAAAACCCGACCACCGGAATACCCAACGCGCGTCCAGAGCGAACCGCACGCCAGCCAAGTTGATATGGATCCCCCGACTCAATGATGTCGGGTCGCTCGCGTTTCAAAGTCGCGCCGACTGCGCGAAGATTCACCAGAGCCCGGTATCGTCCGGTCCTCGAAATTAACGGCGATCGAATTGAGTAAATTCGCGACCGGCCGCGAACTTCGACTTTCGTTTTCGGGCCGGGAACAATCAGAGCTCCTTGATCGCGCGAGGTATGCCTCTCGATGTAGTCGAGTTTTTCGTGGAGGTATCGTTTCACCCCGCCGCTGACCGGGGAATAAAACTGAGTAATGTCGCAAATCTTCACTTCAATAGACAGGCATTAACAGAATTTATCGGATGCGTTCAAAGCCAGCGACGGAGTTAAACCATCCTGTCAATCTTGTGAATCCTGTCTAGTTCGCTTTCGGCGAATTCTCTAGCTCGCTCAGATATCGTTCCGCTTCGATCGCGGCGGCGCAGCCGGAGCCGGCGGCGGTAATCGCCTGTTTGTAAACGCGGTCGGCGACGTCGCCGGCGATGAATACGCCCGGATGTTTACTCTCGGCGAGGTTCCGCGCGATGAGATACCCGTCCGGATCGGTTTCGAGCTTTCCCTGATACGCTTTCGTGTTGGGATCGTGGCCGATTGCCACAAACACGCATGCTACCGGAAGATCGTGTTCCTCGTTGGTTTTCACATTTCGCAAACGCACCGCGCTCATTTCACCTTTGTCGTCGGCGATGTATTTCGTGACGACCGTATTCCAGATCGGCTCGATCTTCTTGTTCGCGAATACGCGCTCCTGCATGATTTTCGACGCTCGCAGCTGGTCGCGGCGATGAACGAGATAAACCTTCGAAGCGAATCGCGTCAGGAAAATTGATTCCTCGGCCGCGGAATCGCCGCCTCCAACCACGACTACCGGCACGTTCTTGTAAAATGCGCCGTCGCACGTGGCGCAACTCGTTAGGCCGTGACCGATGAGTTTTTCTTCATCGTCGAGTCCGAGATAACGCGCCGAGGCGCCACTGGCGACGATTAACGCCTGGGTTTCAAGCCATTCGTCGTCGGCTTTGACCCGAATGTGATTGTTCATCGGCTCGTAATCGGTCACTTCGGCGTAGGAAAATCGCGCGCCGAATTTTTCGGCCTGCTGGTGCATGTTCATGATCAGCTGCGGACCATCGATTCCGTCCGGAAACCCGGGAAAATTTTCGACCAGCGTCGTAGTGGAAAGCTGGCCGCCCGGCTGACGGCCTTCCATGACGAGCGGGTTCAGATTCGCCCGGGCAGCATAAATCGCCGCAGTTAGGCCGGCGCAACCACTGCCCACGATGATCACTTTTTCCACGAATCAATCTAGCACAGGGCACAAGTGGAATGCATCTGTCTCCCCAGCTATTTTCACGGATGCCCGAGCTGGCTGAAGTAGAATGGTTTCGTAAACGGTGGGAGCCTGGAATCGGCCACAAAATCGTCGAGGCCAAGGCGCATTCGCGGAAATATGTGTTCCGCGGAACCGACGGCGAATCTCTTCGCCGGAATCTGATCGGTCAAAAGCCGCTGCGATCGAAACGAAGCGGCAAACAGATGCTGTTTGAATTTTCCGGCGATAACTGGCTCGGCATTCATCTCGGGATGACGGGCAAAACCCATATTGAATCGCCAAATTTCCAGCCGGGCAAACACGATCACCTCGTCCTGGGTCAAAGAGACCGGTCGATGGTCTTTACCGACCC
>Ga0070732_10001765_pt1 | contig 11762 bp, 11 predicted proteins | sample Coa_R1_5_FD_66449 | JGI IMG/M metagenome (GOLD analysis project Ga0070732, IMG submission 66449) | Surface soil microbial communities from Centralia Pennsylvania, which are recovering from an underground coalmine fire - Coalmine... | ecosystem: Environmental > Terrestrial > Soil > Unclassified ...
TCCGCTTCAACGGCTATCGTTAGACGATGTGCGGCATTGCGGGTTGGGTGGCTCCGGATCGCGAAGTGGAGATCGAACCCGCCGTGCGCCGGATGATGTGCGCTCTGGCGCGCCGCGGCCCGGATTCGGAGGGATTCGAGGCGTGGCCCGGCGTAGGCCTGGGGCACCGGCGGCTGGCGATCATCGATCTGAGCGAGCTGGGGAGCCAGCCGATGCTATCGAGCGACCGCTCGATCGGGGTGATATTCAACGGTTGCATCTATAACTTCGTCGAACTGCGGCGGGAGTTAAGACAGCACGGGCACGAATTCCGATCCGAGTGCGACACGGAAGTGCTGGTGGTGGGATACCGGCACTGGGGTATCGACGAACTGGCGCGGAGGTTGCGCGGCATGTACGCCTTCGCGATCTGGGACGAGCCGAATCGAAGGCTGACCCTGGTGCGCGACCGGCTCGGGGTCAAGCCGTTAGTCTACGCCACGACGAATGGGCGAGATTTGGCGTTCGCCTCGACGATCGGGGCGCTTACGTTCGCGGTGCGAGGGGCGGAGATCGATCCGGAAGCCGTGTTGCAATATCTGGATTGCGGGAATGTGGCTGGGGATCAGTGCATTTTCAAGGGAGTGCGGAAGCTGCCTCCGGCGACGATTCTCGAATGGCACAACGGCTCGGCGAAGGAGCGGACGTATTGGACCGCACCGGAAGCGGAGGGAGCCGGACGAATTCGCTTCGAAGAAGCGGTAGAGGAAACCGAACACAGGCTCATCGAATCGACGCGGCTGCGCCTGATTGCGGACGTGCCCATCGCGGCGCTGTTGAGCGGCGGGATCGATTCGACGCTGGTGTGTTGGGCGCTCTCGCGGTTGAACGCGAACGTCACGGCGTTTACCGTGGGGGCGCGCGGGGACCGGAGCGATGAAACCGAGGACGCGGCCGAGACGGCGCGGCGCCTGGGGATTCCGCACGAAGTGGTGGAGCTTCCGCAGGAACGGCCGGAGGCGCTGAACGAGATGGGATCCGCGTTTTCCGAGCCGTTCGCCAGCGCCAGCGCGCAAGCGATGCTGCGGGTTTCGCGCGCCGTCAAACCGAAAGCCAAGGTGCTGCTCACCGGCGACGGCGGGGACGACGTGTTTCTGGGATATCCGTTCCTGCATGCGGCATGGATCGGCGAGCGGCTGTCGCGCCGGATTCCGAAGTTCGCGGCGGCCGGGGTCCGGGCGACGGCGAAGCTGTTGCCGCGGGTTGGAGCGGCGCGGCGCGCGAGGAATTTGCTGGGCTACAGCACGGATGGACTGAGAGCCTACATGGACGCCGGGGATCAGATGGCCTACTACGGGAAGCGCACGATTCTGGGAGAACGGCTGCGCGATCTGGCGTGGCCGCACAGCGCGGTTCACCCATCGTTCGCGTCCGCGCGGCGCCTGCTGGCGGACGTGTTGCAGCATCAGCATCGAATGCATTTTCTGGGCGAGTTTCTCCCGAAAGTGGACGGAGCGACGATGTATCATTCGCTGGAGGCGCGCGCGCCGTTTCTCGACCAGACGATTTGGGAGTTCGCGGCCCTGCTGCCTCCGGAAGTGCGATTTCACAAGGGGACGCTGAAGGCGATTCTGCGGGCGATCGTGCGCAAGCGTGTGGGCAGGACGGTCGCGACCCGGCGAAAACAGGGGTTCACAGTGCCGGTGGAGCGGTTGCTCGCCGGGAAATGGACGAGGGCGCTGGATATCCTGACGAAATCGAACGAACTCGAGCGGCAGGGGTGGGTTCGAGGGGGATCGCTGGCAGCTCCCATCGAGGAAGCGCGGCGGCAGGGCGTGATTCCGCAACAGATATGGCGGCTGTTAGTGCTGGAGCATTGGCTGGAATCTTCGAAGACGCAGTGAGACGGTGACATAGCCCAGGCGGTGGATGGTGTTTCTTGCTCCGCGAATTCTCACGCTGTTTGGCGGCGAAGCGCTGCTGATCGCGGCTTCCTACGTGGCCGCGGCGTACTGGAGCGCGGGCGCCGACGCGACTCCGTTTCTCGCCTATAACGGCGGCTGGCAGCAGATCGCCGTCGCCACCGGCCTGCTGCTGGGCGCGATGTATTTTCGAAACCTGTATGGCGATTTGCGGATTCGCAGCCGCATCCTGCTGCTACAGGAATTGGTGCTGGTGATCGGCGTGCTGTTCATCGTGGAGGCGCTGATCAGTTACTTGAGGCTGGGTTGGACGCTGCGGCGCGGCGTGTTGCTTCCCGGCAGCGCGCTGGCGCTCGCGTCGGTATACGTCTGGAGAATCCTGTTCAGCGCCGCGATTCAAGCTCGTATCGGCTTCAGGCGGGTGATGTTTCTGGGCTTTCCGCCGACCGCCGCCGCACTGGCGAAGTATCTGCGGCAGCATCCGCAAGCCGGATTCGCGGCGATCGGATACATGGATTCCCGGGTGGCGTTGGGCGCGGAGCTGGAACGCATCGGCGAGCCGCGGGAGTTGCGTGGCGCGACCGAAACCTATCGCCCGGATTGGATCGTCATCGGCGATCGGGGAAGGATGGCGGCGCGCCAGGTGGGCGACCTGGTCGCGTTGCGCTTCGGCGGGGTGATGGTGGAGGACGTGGACGCGTTTTCGGAGCGAATCCGCGGGCGCGTGTGCGCGACCGAACTTCGCCCCTCCCAGCTGGTGTTCTCGGAAGCGTTTCAGCCGGCGCGATTCAATGTGACGCTGCAATCGATGTATTCGACTCTGTTGGCGCTGGTGGCGCTTCCGGTGGCGCTGCCGCTGATCGCGATCGCGGCGGCGGGAATCCGGCTGGCGGCGCGCAGGCCCGCGCTGCTGGCGGAGGTGTGTCTTGGACTAGGCGGCATCCGGTTCAAGGCCTGGAGATTTCGCACGCGAGCCGGGAACAGCGGAGGATTTTTGCGGCGTTCGGGGTTCGACCGGCTGCCGCAGATTTTCAACGTCCTGCGCGGCGATATGTCGCTGGTGGGACCGAGGCCGGACCGGGTGGAATTCGGCGAGCGGCTGGAAGAGGCGATTCCGGCGCACGCGCAGCGGCTGGCCGTGAGGCCGGGCATCGTCGGGTGGGCGGAACTCCAGCAACGGATGGAGGGCTCCGAGCACGACGCCTGGAAGCGGCTCGAATACGACCTGTACTACGTGAAACATCTGTCGGCGATATTGGATGTGTTCGTCCTGCTGCGCTGGATCCGCGAATCTCTGCTGGCGGCCACACCAGGAGGGGGAAGCTGATTTCAGGGGTCGTTTCAAGCGGGCGCGCGCGGCGCCGATAAGAAATTCGGGGCGACCGATGATTCTGGTCATTTTTCTGATTTCGGCGGGCGCAATGGAGTGGATTCTATGGAGGCATCGCAAGCGCGAAGCGGCGCGACCCGAACCGTCGCCGGACAGGGCGACGCGCGATCTGCTGGGCCTGGCGCAAGCGCTCGATGACGAGACTGCCAGAGTGGACGTGAAAAGCGCGGAGTATAATCGGGAGAATGCCGGAGTCAGGTGAGCCAGTGACCATCCGACGTCTGCCGGATGGCCCTCGGCAGTCCGCGCGGATCACGAACCGAACCATCGATCACATTACGCTCATCCCAAGCGGCGAAAACGCGAACGAAATGGGGGCGGGCTCGCTGGTGGAGATTGATGGGGTGGAGGGTTTCTACCTGGGCGAGATCGTGGCTTTGCAGGCAGAGTCGAAGATCCTGGTGGCGATAGAGCATTTTGTGGATCGCGCCGCGCTGGCCGAAATCGAAAGCGTGTGGAAGCCGGCCTCGGGCGAGTAACGGGATCAGCGGAGGTATGCCGGGCATCCAAGCGATTCTTTGGCGAAGCGGGTGGGCGCTGCTGGTGACGCTGGCGCTGACGCCGATTCTGCGCGACATTTTCCGGGTATATCAAATCGTCGACCGGCCGGGATTGCGCAAGGTGCACGAATATCCGATTCCGAGACTGGGCGGAATCGCGCTGGCGGCGGCGTTCGCGCTGGGCCTGATCGGGTTACATGCGGGAGGACTGGCCGGCCGGATTCTGCCGGCGGCGGCGCTGATGGTGCTGACCGGCGTGGTCGACGATTTTTTCAATTTGCCCGCCGTGGTGAAATTGTTCGGCCAGGTGGCAGCGGCGTGCGTCGCCTATTGGGCGGGGTTGCGGGTGCCGGAGCCGGCCGCGATCAGCTTTCCGGTGACGGTGTTCTGGCTGGTGCTGGCCTCGAACGCGTTCAATCTGGTGGATGGATTGGATGGATTGTGCGCGGGCCTGGGATGCGCGAGCGCGGGAGCGATGTTTTTGCTGGCGCTGGTTCGGGACGATGTTCCGCTGGAGGCGGGTTCGCTGATTCTGGCCGGCGCGTTGCTCGGATTTCTGTTTCACAATTTCAGCCGGGCGACCATGTTCCTGGGCGACTCGGGCGCGCTGCTGATCGGGTTCCTGCTGGGATGCTACGGCGTGATGTGGACCGAGCAGACCGGCGCATCGCTCAGCATGCTGGCGCCGCTGCTGGTGATAGGGGTTCCGGTAACGGAAGTGTGTTTGTCGGTGCTGCGGCGAAGAGTGGCCGGGCGTCCGATTTTCTCGGCGGACCAGGGGCACATGCATCATCGGCTGATGGAGCGCGGATTCAGCTCGCGCGAGGCGGTGTTGATGTTGTACGCGTGGGGCGCGGGCGGCGGAGTGTTCGCGTTTCTGCTGGTGTTCCCCTCGCTGCGGGCGTGGCGAGCGTGGATTATCGCGCTGTTCCTGGTGTTTATTCTGGCGGGAGTGCGGGAACTGAGGTACTCTGAGTTCAAGTGGCGCCGCACTGGATGACGCACCGCGGGGACTAACAGGATGCCACGCCGCCGCCCCCTGCCCGAACTGCTGGTTCTCGGCCTGATTTGCGCCGGATTCGCGGGTTCGATTCTCACCTACGCCTGGCTATTCCCGGACAATTTCGCCTTCCTGACCGAGGACGAGGTCGTGCTTGGATTTTCGATCTCGGTGGCCACCTTCTGGCTGGCGGTGAAGCTGGCGGCCTCCGAGAACTGGCGCAGCCCATGGTTGCAATTCGTGGACGAATTCCGCATCGCCACCGGAGTGAATCTGATCATGCAGGCGCTGCTCAATTATTTGAATCTGCTCACCCGCAGCCTGTTCCTGCTGGTGGTGGGAAGCTTGCTGGCGGCGACGCTGCTGGCGCTGGCGCGGCGACTCTCGCCCGTATCGGGGAAGGGGCGCGCGGGGACGTTGATCGTCGGCTTCGACGGATCCGCCGAAGAGCTGGCGCCGAAGATGGCGGCACCGTTACTCGGAGTGGTGGGCGGTCCGTCGGTGGGCGGCGCGCCCTCCACCGATTACGCGGATTTGAAGCGAACGCTGGAGACGACACATCCGGAACAAGTCGCGGTGACGCCGCAAGCGGCGGCCCGCATCGATCTGCCGGCTCTACTGAAGGAGCGGTTGCACGGGGCGCGAGTGAGGTTAACGCCGGAGCTGTACGAAGAAATGCTGGAGCGCGTCTACTGCCGCGGGCGCGAGCCGGCGGATCTGGTGCTCTCGCAGTCGCTCTCGGGCAACGCACAGGCGATGGCCTTGCAAGCGATCTACACCAACCTGATCGGCCTGTTTCTGCTGATTCTGTTGTCTCCGCTAATGGCCGCGACGGCGCTGGCGATCCTGGCGTTTTCCGGGCCAGGACCGGTGATGGAAAGCGCGATGTATTCCGGATTTCGGGACATCCCGTTCCGGCGGCTGCGATTTCGCACGCAAACCACCGACGGCACCGGCTCGCGCACGCGCTTGGGGCAGATCATCCGCCGCTTGCGCCTTACCAACCTGCCTTTGTTGATCAACATCGTACGCGGCGAGATGGCGCTATTCGGGCCGCTGCCCGTGCGGCGGGAATTCGTGACGCGGCTCACGGAACTGATGCCGTTTTACTCGATGCGGCTGGCGGTGAAGCCGGGCATGGTGAGCTGGGGCGCGCTGCAGCCGGGGCGTCCACGGCCGGGCGACGCGATCATGGACCTCGAGTACGATCTCTACTACGTGAAACACGGATCGCCGCGGCTCGACTTCGAAATGCTGCTGCGCGTCCTGGTGGGAGGAACGCGCGCCAAGGATTCGCACGCCGAATTCGCCGCGGCGGCGCGCTGACGGATGCTGGCGCTGGCGATTCTGATGGCGGCGGCGGCGGCCATCGCCTATATTTTGATCCTCTACCCGCTGCTGCTCGCGATGCTACCGTTCAAGACGAAGCCGCCGGTTGCCAAAAGCTTCGATCATCAACCGCAGGTTACGGCGATTGTGGCGGTGCATAACGGCGCGGAGTTCGTGCGGGCGAAATTGGAATCGCTGCTGGCGCTCGATTATCCACGCGAGCGGCTGCGAATGATCGTGGTCTCGGACGGCTCGACGGACGCGACCGAATCGATCGTGCGCGAATTCGCGCATCGGGGCGTGGAGTTGCTTCCGGCCCCGCGCGAGGGAAAAGCCGCAGCGCTCAACCGGGCGCTGGCGATGGCCTCCGGCGAGATCCTGTTTTTCACGGATGTTCGACAACCGCTCGATGGCGCGGCGTTGCGCCATCTGGCCGCCAATTTCGCCGATCCCAGCGTAGGCGCGGTGACCGGCGAGATGCGGCTGGAGCGCGGCGATCGCGGCGAGCAGGCCGACATGGATCTCTATTGGCGCTATGAAATATGGGCGCGCGCGAAGCATTCCGCGATCGATTCCTTGTTTCAGGTCACCGGCTGCATCTACGCGATGCGGCGCTCGCTGGCGGCTCCGCTTCCGCCGGATACGTTGAGCGACGACGCGGTTCTGCCGCTGCGCGCATTCTTCGCGGGGTATCGCGTGGTATTCGATCCGGCGGCGATCGCCATCGATCATCCGGCGAAGGCGGGCACGGAATTCCGCCGGCGCCGGCGCAACCTGGGCGGATTATGGCAGGTGTTCGCCCGCCATCCCCGATTGTTCACCGAACGCCGCATGAGAGTGCATTTCCTGTCGCACAAGTTCGCGCGCTTAATGCTGCCCTGGGCTTTGATCGCCGCCGTGCTGGCGACCGTCGGCCTGCCGCCGGGTTGGTTTCGCGACTGGAATCTGGCGGGTGCGGCGGGGCTGCTGGCGCTCGCCTTGATCGATGCGGCCATCCCATCCAAATTCTTTTTGAAGCGAATCAGCTCGCCCGCGCGAACCTTCCTGGCGATGAACCTGGCGTCGCTGCTGGCGCTGGGTGTGTTTTTCACCGATGCTCGGAGAATGTGGAAGTCGACCCAGGTCGAGCGAGGCGAGAGTTAACGCCGCGGCAAGCGGGATTTGCGGAAGCCTGCGCCCAGCGCCGCCAGCGCCGTCCCCGCCAGCAGCCAGGTCGCCGGTTCCGGAGTCGCTCCCTGCGTCGAGAACGCCACCTTGGTCTCATTGGTAATATCGACGAAGCCGTTCGACGGGAACAGCTCGTTGCCGAAAAACATCACCAGTGTGTACTGCGAGCCGCCTTGCAGCGTGCTCGCCGGAATGCTGAATCCGGTCGCGGTGGCGCCGCCGAAGAAAAAGAATCCCGGAACTTCGTTGTGCAGGCTGTCGAGAATCACCGCTTCGTCGAAATTACCGCCGCTGTTGAGCGACGAAAAATTCAGATTCAGCGCGCTCGCCGGGTCCATTCCCTGCAGCGCCGTGTAGGATGGCGAATCCAGCCCCGCGATTCCCGCGGAGCTTCCGGTGGAGCTATCCACCAGCGTGAACGACCCGTTTTGCGTGGCATCCGAGCTGTCAGCCAAGTTGTACGTGTAGGTGGCGCCCGCGTTGGGGAACATGGTTGTCATATCGGCCACCGTCGCAAAGGTGAACTCCGTCGACTCAAGCTGCGGGTTCCCACCACTATCGACGCCGGGCGATAGCGTCTGGCCGTCGACCGTGCCGCTGTCGTAGCTGCTGGTCCCGGTGTTGGCGGTCGGCGGGTCGACCACGAAGAAGAACGCCGCGCCGGTGGGCGCCGCCGCCGCCGGCGCGCTCACGCTGGTCTGCACGAATACGCCGGTTCGCTGGATGCCGAGATCGAACGAATTGGTGGCGAATGCGGGGACGGCCGCGAGTGCCGACACAAGTAGGGCGCAAGAACGAATCGAAAAGTTCATATTGGATACGCGCCGTGTGCGCGGAAGTGTCAGTGTAGTACTCTCGGGTCGCACGTTCTTGTGTGGAAGGAACATGCCTACGGAAGGATTTTCGTTTATACGACTTTCTTGCGGATCATCAAAAGAACTGATGCATGAACTGTTCGTTAGCTGCGTTAACGGTCAGTGTCCGGTTGCGATCAGCCCGGCCGAATGGAGAGGCCGAGGGAGGATGGTAGGCGCGGCTGGACTCGAACCAGCGACCCTCAGCTTAGAAGGCCGCCATTCTTGCTCTCCGTAACGCGTGTTCTTAGTCACTTGCAGCCCTCCCCGGTCCAAGTCCGGTCCAGAACGGTCGCCATTCCGCCAAAAGCTGAGGGTCACTGCACCGAACCTCCTGCGGCCAGCGCTGGGGATGGAACCAACTTCGCGCCCATCTTCTCGACGATTGCTCGGCGCCGTTCCAAATCCTGCTGGCCGTACATCATCGTCACCCTGATATCCGTGTGACCCAGCATCGCCATCTGATCGGATGGCGAGGCACCTTCTTGTCGCACCCAGCTCGCGTGCGTGTGCCGGAACGCGTGCCAGGCAAGCCATGGCATTCCGAGCTTCCTTCCGATTGGCTTCAGAACTCTATTGAGCAGGTTGTGGGCGTCCACTGGACGGCCGGTACTCGATGCGAACACCGGATCGTCCGGGCCGGTGAATTTATCCCGCGATGCGACGCTGCGAAGTAGCTTCTCGATGGCTCCATCCATCGGGAGATAGCGGCCGCGGCCCCTGGCCTTGACCGTGTGATACGCTCCCCCACCCTTGCGCGTACTCCACTGAAGGCGAATCAGAATAGACTTCGGCGGGATCACTTCGCCGTCCAAGAGCGGCCATGAATCGGTCAGGTTTATCGCCTTCCACTGCAGCCCACAGATCTCGGCGATGTTCATTGAGGTCAGCACCGCAAGATGCGCCATTTCTCGCGCCGGCGAAGGCAGCGCTTCGAGCAACAGCTTCATCTGCTCGACCGTGAGTGCGTGCTTCTGCTTCCGGGTCATCTCCGGCAACCGCACGTTCGCCGCCGGATTCTCCCCGGCGTACATGTTCACGGTCTTGGCGTACTTGAACAGCGCGCTTGTGGCGTTCTTTACGTGGAGCGCCGTTTGGACGCTGTATCGAACCTGGCGGGCTCGAATCTCCGAAGCAAGTTTCACCTCGCCGGTCACGCGGTCTTTGATCTTGCGGACTCGATCCTTTCCCACCGTGTAGGTTCTCTTCAGCAGGTCCAGACACATTCGCTGGACGTGTTGATGCTTCACGTCCCTCAACGGCATTTCCCCCAGGGCCGCGACGACGTGCTTAAGCTCAACCTCGTAGTGATCCTGACCACCCCGTTTGAGCGGCACCACGTACTCCACCTTGAACCGCCGCTCCACGAAATCTCTGACCAACATCAGGGACCCCGGAACGATGTCCATCCGATTCACTTCCTTCAAGTGATCTGCGGCGCGGCGTTTTGCCTCTTTTTCAGTGATTGCATCCGGCCCGCGGCAAGGCCCGACGGTATAGCTCCCACGTCGGCGGAGTATGCCGCCGTCGCCATCGGACACATCCTCCCAGAACCGGAGCCGCCACCAATTTCCATCCTTCTGGAGGCTCCCCGTCCGCTGAAAACGCCGCCGCGCCATATCCTGTTTCTCCCGTTGCAGGCACAGGTTACCTTCACGACGACCGTGAGCGTCGTAGGCAGGGGCGATGTTCGATCCTGGAGCCGGAACGTTCAGATGTCTCCTCCGGAGCTCTTCAAAGCACGATCAAGGGATCCGGGCCGGCGCGATGTCACGCCGTCGCTCCTTCTTCGTTAAACGCCACCGACTCTGGCGCGACAGGGCGGCGCCAGGAGCCTGCCCCGCCCTTTGAAATCCAACTCGACAGCGCTTCGTCGTCAATCCGGAGCTGGCGTCCAACCCGGACTACCGGGATCAGGCCATCTCGGATTAGCCTCTTCGCGGAGCTCTTGGAAATGCCCAGCCGCTGCGCGATTCTGGGAACGGCTGGCTTCAGATGTTGGCTCACAACGATCCTCTGGAGACCATCTTGGGCCAGAACGCCAAGAAGGCGAGTCGAAGCGGAGTCGAAATATTCGATTCAGCGAGTCGAAATGATGTCGAAATCCTTACGGGGCCGCTCTTCGAGACTTGGCTTGTGGGCGCGGGAGGTTCCGGGGGTAGAGCTGCTCGGGCAAGCATCCAATAAAATCAGCAAGTTTCCGATACGTCTCTTCTTTTACCCACCTGGTTTCATCCCTGATCGACATGAGCGTGTCGCGACCGAGCGCAGGAAACCGTACAGCGAGTCCCCGCGGTCCGTCGATTCCCGGAATCCCCTTCTTCTTCATGAATTCCGCCATCAAGTACGCCACCGAGAAACGCTCATCCTTCACGCGCCGGGCCTGAGACATTCCTTTAGCGGTCCAGAACGATACGCGGCCATCCACGATGATCCTGACCAGATCCGGTCCGAAAGCCGTCGCGAGAACCTCCCAAATTGGAGTCTCCCGTTTCTTGAGATATTCAAGCACTTCGACGTAGTCGTGTGGATTTTCCCGGTCCGCGAGCGAGAACAGGTAGAGACGTGCAGGGATGTCGAAGTACTTTTCCACGAAGTCCTGGAGCGGCTTCAAAATCTGGCCGTCCCTGTGAGCCACCAACAGATCCGGCAACCGCGAGTGCAGTTCGCGTCGTTCTCGTTCGACGTCGTCTTCGATCCTGGCTCGAAGTGACACTCTTAGCCGCATTGCAGTGTCGGCGTCAGTGTTCTTGATCGCAAGGATCTCAAGCAACTCTTTGAGATAAGGGTTTGGCTCACCGCCAACGTCGAGCGTATTTTTCGGCATTCCCGCCCTTCCCGCCGAAATGTTGAAGCGGCCCGCCAGCGGCGGGAAAGCCCTTCGCCTGGTTCATGAGGCCAAGCTAGACGGGCCGCGTTGAATTTACAGCCACCATCATACGCCGCCGAAGCAAGGACGGAGCAATGTTAGAGTGAGTAGGGTTCCGTGGGACGCATCAAGGCTTCTCTTTCATCCGGCCGCTACGTGCGTGCGCTCATCAGAGACTGCCGCTTCATCTTAAATCCGCCTGACGGAGAACGGCGGGCTGTGCTCCGGCGGCGCGTGCATCACTGTGGTTGCACTATGATGTCATTATGAGTAGGAAGGCAGCATCCAATGGAGCAGTGAAGAAACGGCCGGCCTTGGCACGCGTTCCATTGACCGTTCGCCTGCCTGAAAACGTCATCAAGAAAATCGACGAAGAGTTGGACCAGAGAGACGTTCCTCTTTCTCGGAATAACTGGTTTCTTGAGGCCGCTATCGAGAAATTGCGGAAGGGAGGCTCGCATGGCGCGAAGTGACCTGCTCGTTTCCCTGGTTAAAGCTGGGACGAGCGGCGATAAAAGGGGCTTCGTAACGGCTGCTGAAGCGATCATCGCCGAGGAACGGGCGAAGCGGCATGAGGTTTTGGCGGAACGGCTCGCGAAGGCGATTCAGCCCAATGGCAACGGCACGTTCAGCGTGCCTGTCGCGGCTGAGACCGTTTACCGGGGAAAGGATTTTATTGCCGAAGTGACGCCGCGAAGGCGGCTCGAAGATTTGATCCTGCCGGCCGCCGCCCGGCAAGGCGTCGAGGAACT
>Ga0070732_10001766_pt1 | contig 11760 bp, 9 predicted proteins | sample Coa_R1_5_FD_66449 | JGI IMG/M metagenome (GOLD analysis project Ga0070732, IMG submission 66449) | Surface soil microbial communities from Centralia Pennsylvania, which are recovering from an underground coalmine fire - Coalmine... | ecosystem: Environmental > Terrestrial > Soil > Unclassified ...
CGGCCCCAGCGCGGCGGTAATCGAAATCGCCAGCAGGAGCGCGGGAAAGGCCAGGAGCGCATCGACCACGCGCATCAGCAGCAGGTCGACCGTCCCGCCCGCGTATCCAGCCAGAACCCCGATCGAAACACCCACGATCAGCCCAATGCTGACGGAGATGACTCCGACGGAGAGGGAAATGCGCGCACCGTACATCACGCGCGCCATCACGTCGCGACCCTGGTCGTCGGTGCCAAGCCAGTGCGCGGCGCTGGGGGGCGACAGTGAGTCGCTGATGTCGCCGACGATCGGGTCGTAGTGCGTCAGCAACGGCGCACAAATCGCAACAAGGAGCAAGAGCGCCACCAGCCCGCCGCCCACCACAAGGCGCGGATAGCGGCGCACGACCTGCAGCGGCCCCATGCGCGCCGGTCGACCCCTCTCACTGACCGCGGCGCCAACAGGCTGCATGCCCTCCGCGGCGAGCGTCACGCGCGGCTCCGACCGTAGGAGATGCGCGGATCCAACCAGGCGTACAGGATGTCGACCGCGAGCGTCGCGAGCATGTACGACAGCGCCGATAGCAGAACCACCGCCTGGACGACGGGATAGTCCAGCCCGAGCAGGCTGTCCACCACCAGCTTGCCGACACCTGGCCAGAAAAAGATCTGCTCAGTGATGACGGCGCCCTCGATCAACGCGCCAACCTGCAGCCCGATGACGGTAACTACAGGGATCAGCCCGTTCTTCAAGGCGTGCCTGACAACGACGCCTGTTTCGCTCAGGCCCTTGGCTCTGGCCGTGCGGATGTAATCCTGGCCGAACACGTCCAACAGACTCGAACGGACCTGGCGCATATTGACCGCCAGCGTGGCCGCCGAGAGCGTCAGCGCGGGCAGGACGATACGGCGCAGGTTTTCGAAGATGCCGGCGCTGGGGGGTGCGTAGCCGCCAGGCGGAAAGATCCGTAGAACGAGCGAGAACAGCAGGATCAGCACCAGGCCGAGAAAGAAGTTGGGCAGCGAAACGCCGGCGATGGTCACACTCGTGGCAAGCAGATCGACCACTGAGTTGTGGTTCAAGGCGGAGATCGTTCCGACAACCAGGCCAACCGTGACGGAGAACAGAAGCGCCGTCCCGGTCAGCTCGAGCGTCGCCGGCAGTCGCTCGAGGATGGCTTCGCTGACCTGCTGATGGGTGCGGATCGAGCGTCCAAAATCGCCGTGCAGGATGTGTTCTAGCCACGCGACGTACTGGACAGGCATTGGTTGATCCATGCCAAGCTCGTGCCGCATCTGGTTGAGGATCTCCGGGTCGCGCACGTCGCCCGCGAAGGCGATCACCGGGTCTCCCGGCGCGAGGCGCAGCAGCGCAAACGCGATCACGGTGACCAGGAACGCCACGGGGATCATCAGCACAACGCGGCGGATGATGTAGCGGATCATGTAGCAGGTAGCAGTTAGCTGTTAGCGGTTAGCAATGAGCTGTCAGCAATCAGCGATCAGCGATCAGCGAGCACCACTCAGCCTACTCCGATCAGGACGTGATCACGCGCGACCCGACCCACTTCGAAACTCTGACCGCTAACCGCTAACCGCTAACCGCTAACAGCTAACAGCTAACAGCTAACTGCTAACCGCTAAGCGAGGCGAATTGAAAGCGCGGAATCGAGTCTCCGTAGACCTGCAGACCCTGTAGCTTCGGGGTGGTTAGCAGCTGCGAGACGCGAAAGCGGTACCACACCCGCGACGGGTCGTCGACGGCGTAGATCTGCTGCGCCTTGCGGAATGCGTCAGTCCGCGTGCTCTCGTCAGTCGCCTGGCGTTCCTGGTCGAGAAGCTGGTCCACCTGCGGGTTCGAGTAGCTGCTGTCGTTATTGGGGCGGTTGGTGTAGTTGAAGTCATAGCTGTTGCCGTCGGGATCGATCCGCCCGCTCCAGCCGATAACGGTCGCACCTTTGAACACGTGGTCGCTCTGCTGCTTGAGCACCTCTGCGAACTCCAGCTGCGCAAGCTGCACGTCGATATCTGCCCGCTTCAGCTGCGCCTGAACCAGCTGTGCCTGCTGGAGCAACGCGGGGTCGCCCGACGGCACCAGCAGCTCGAACGAAAGCGGTCCTTTCCCAACCTGCTGGACTAGCTGTTTTGCGCCGTCCGGATCAGCCTTCTCGTATGGCTTGAAGTTGGGATCGAAGCAAAAGTGCGAGGGGGCAATATCGCTGTAGGCGACCTGCCCGACGCCGAAATAGGCCTTCTGGAGGAGCTCCTGGCGGTCGATGGCCGTAGACACCGCCTTGACGTAACGGCCTTCGTTGAACACGAAGCCTTCCTTGCGGTTGGTGACGAGCGAGTCGTAGGCGAACCCCGTGGCCTCCTGGTAGTTCAGCGTCGAATCCGATTTGACGACCGACACATCCTTTGGCGAAACGTTGTTCATGATCTGCGCATCTCCCGTGCGCAGGTTGGTCAACCGCACCGATGCGTCGGTGATCGGGCGAATGATGATCTTGTCGAGCAGCGGCTGCTTGCCACCCGAGGCATCGGTGCCCCACCAGTCTGGATTTTTCTCGAGCGTGATGTGGTCGTCCTTGACGGCTTCGGTGAGCACGAATGGACCGGTGCCCGCCTTGAAGGCCTTGCGCGTGAAGTCCTGGCCGGCTGAGTCCGCGACCTGTCTCGAGACCATCATGCCTGCGCGATCCACGAGCAGCGACAGCAAGGGCGCAAACGGTGTCTTCAGATTGAAGCGCACCGTGTTGGCATCGACCACGTCGACACTGTCGACCGGTGCCAGCTCGCCTGAGCGAGCGGAGCCCTGCGTCGTACGGTAACGGTCGATATTCCACTTGACGGAATCAGCGTCGAATGGAGAGCCGTCGTGGTACTTGACGCCCTGGCGCAAAGTGAAGGTGACCTGCTTCCCGTCCTGTGAGAGGTCCCACTTTGTGGCAAGCCATGGGATGATCTTGTTCGAGGTATCGACACGGACCAGTGAGTCATAGATCTGGTAGTGCGCGTTGCGGTCGACAAATGCGCGCGAGAGCATCGGGTCGAAGTCGATCACGTCGTTTTCGAGCGCGAACGTGACCGTACCGCCGCTGCCGGCGGGTTTGCCTGCTGCCTGGCCAGGCCCGGTCTGAGCTGGCGCCGGGGTTCCTCCGCTCGACGCCGCTGGCGCGCTAGTTGCTCCTGAGGGCGTTTGAGCCGCGCCACTACAGGCGGCGATGAGGCCCACCGCCCCAACACCGAGCAGGCTCGTCAGAAACTTACGACGGGTGGTCATCTGCCCTCCTGGCTAGCTGCGCAATCCAGCGATCGTAGAATTGGACAGACCATTTGTCAAAGAACCTTGATCTGCCCCGGGGGGGACCGTGTGGAAGGGGCGCCACTCCAGTGAGGCAACTCCGTTGCGGGTGGGGCCGGTCTCAGCAAAGAGGATAGCCCGTGATAGTGACCAGCCTCGCGCTCGATCGGCGCCGGTCGGGCGTGCTCTTGCACCCGACCTCGCTGCCGAGCAGGTTCGGCATTGGCGACCTCGGCCCCGCCGCATATGCGTTCCTCGACTATCTGGCCAGCGCCAGGCAGACGCTCTGGCAGGTGCTGCCACTCGGTCCAACGGGATTTGGCGATTCGCCGTACTCGAGCCCGTCAGCTTTCGCGGGTAACCCGCTGCTGATTGCGCTCGACCCGCTATTCGCCGACGGCTTTCTCCGAGAGGACGACCTGGCCGATCTCCAGGGACTTTCCGCGGACCACGTCGATTTCCCGCGGCTGGTCCCGCTCAAGCGCGCCGCGTTGGAGCAGAGTTTTCAGAACGGACGCGAGCGGCTCGAAGGCGCTGTACACGAGTTTCGTGAGCGGCACCGCGAGTGGTTGGAGGATTACGCCCTGTTCGCCGCCCTCAAGGACGAGCATGAGTGCGCCTGGGTTGACTGGCCCGCCGAGTTGCGCGCACGCGAGCCGGAAGCCCTTGGCCAGGCAAAGGAGCGTCTCGCCGATCGGGTGGCCTTTCACGAGTTCTGTCAGTACGTCTTCTTTCAGCAGTGGGCGGCGCTCCGCGCGCGTGCCTCAGAACTGGGAATTGGCATCGTGGGCGATATTCCCGTGTTCGTGGCCCACGACAGCGCCGACGTCTGGGCGCATCAGCACCTGTTCAAGCTGGACGAGGGTGGCCATCCGCGGGTGGTCGCGGGCGTCCCGCCCGACTACTTCAGCGCCACGGGTCAGCTGTGGGGTAACCCGCTGTACGACTGGGACGCGATGGCGCAAGACGGGTTCGCGTGGTGGGTGGCTCGGTTCCGCCACCTGCTCGAAGAGGTGGATGTGGTACGGATCGACCACTTCCGCGGCTTCGAGGCCGCCTGGGAGGTGCCCGCGGGCGAGACCACGGCAGTCAACGGCCAGTGGGTGCGTGGGCCAGGCGAAGCGGTGTTCCTTGCGATCCGCGACCGGCTTGGCCAGGCGCCCGTGATCGCCGAGGATCTCGGCCTGATTACCGACGAGGTGCGTGCGTTGCTACGCGCGACCGGCTTCCCGGGCATGAAGGTGCTCCAGTTCGCCTTCGGCGGCGAGGCCGACAATCCCTATTTGCCGCACAACTACCCGGATCCCAATTGCGTCGTCTACACGGGCACACATGACAACGACACGACGCGTGGCTGGTTCTCGGCCATTTCGGATGACGAGCGCCGGCGCGTCCAGCGCTACGTCGGCGCGGGCAGCGGCCGCATCTCAGAGGATCTGATGCGCCTGGCTCTGGCCTCCACCGCGCGCATCGCTATCGTCCCGATCCAGGACGTGCTCGATCTCGGCAGTGAAGCGCGCTTCAACACGCCCGGCGCGGCCGAAGGCAACTGGGCCTGGCGCGTCCGCGCGGACCAGCTAGACCCGGCCCGCGCAGAATGCCTCGCGGACCTCACCGCGCTGTACGGCCGCACCACGTAGCCACTGGCCCACGAGTCGCAATAGTTACCATTTGCGGGTATGGCCCACGCTGGTGCCGGCGATGATCCACTGTGGTTCAAAGACGCCATTCTGTACGAGCTCCACGTAAAAGCCTTCTTTGACAGCAACGACGACGGCATCGGCGACTTCCGCGGCCTGCTCGAAAAGCTCGACTACATTCAGGAGCTCGGTGTCACGGCGCTGTGGCTTCTGCCCACCTACCCGAGCCCGCAGCGTGACGATGGCTACGACATCTCCGACTACCTGAACATTCAGCCCGCCTACGGCACGCTCGACGACTTCGAAGCGTTCGTCGAGGCCGCCCACGCCCGCGGACTCAAAGTCATCACCGAGCTGGTCATGAATCACACCTCAGACCAGCATCCCTGGTTCCAGGCCGCGCGGCGCGACCCCGCATCGCCGTATCGCGACTACTACGTCTGGAGCGACACCGATCAGCGCTACCAGGACGCGCGCATTATTTTCACCGACACGGAACCCTCCAACTGGACGTGGGATCCCGTCGCGCGCCAGTACTACTGGCACCGCTTCTTCAGCAATCAGCCCGACCTGAATTTCGATAACCCCGCTGTCCAGGACGAGATGATCAAGATCCTGCGCTTCTGGCTGGACAAAGGCGTCGACGGCCTCCGCCTGGACGCGATCCCGTATCTGTTCGAGCGCGAAGGCACCAACTGTGAGAACCTGCCCGAGGTCCACGAGTACCTGCGGCGCGTTCGGGCGGAGATTGATCGCAATTACGACGGGCGGATGCTGCTGGCCGAAGCCAACCAGTGGCCTTCTGACGTACGGCCGTATTTCGGCAACGGCGACGAATGCCACATGGCATTCCATTTTCCGCTGATGCCGCGCATCTATATGGCCTTGCGCAAGGAAACGCGCACGCCCATCGTCGAGATCCTGGCTCAGACTCCCGAGATCCCGGTCAACTGCCAGTGGGGCCTCTTCCTGCGCAACCACGACGAGCTGACGCTCGAAATGGTCACCGAGGACGAGCGCGACTACATGTACTCCGAATACGCCCGCGATCCGCGCATGCGCGTGAACATCGGCATCCGACGTCGATTGGCGCCGCTGCTGGACAACAGCCGGCGTCGTCAGGAGCTGCTACACAGCCTGCTGTTCAGCATGCCTGGCACCCCGATCCTCTACTACGGCGACGAGATCGGGATGGGCGACAACATCTATCTTGGCGATCGGAACGGCGTTCGCACGCCGATGCAGTGGAATGGCGACCGCAACGCGGGGTTCTCACGCGCCGATCCCCAGGCGCTGTTTCTGCCCCTGGTGATCGACCCGATCTACCACTACCAGGCGATCAACGTCGAAGCCCAGCGGCGCGGCTCGAGCTCACTGCTGAACTGGATGCGCCGGCTGATCGCGATCCGCAAGCGCTACCCGGTGTTCGGCCAGGGTGCGATCGAGTTTTTACATCCGTCCAACCTGGCAGTTCTGGCCTACCTGCGTTGCCACGAAGACCAGACGATCCTGGTGGTGAACAACCTGAGTCGCTTCGTCCAGCCAGCCGAGCTGGACCTGCGTGATTACCTCGGGTACACCCCCGTGGAACTCTTCGGCGAGACGGTCTTCCCCAAGATCGGCGAGGCGCCCTACTTCCTCAGCCTCGGTCCGCACACCTTCTACTGGTTCCGGCTCGAGCGGCCGGTCAACACAGAAACAGCGTAGCCAGGCCGCCGAGGCACAGGCCAGGGCCGTAGGGCATGAAGGCGGTGCGGGAGCGGGTGGCGACCAGGAAGATGATCGCCAGCAGGCCGCTCAGCAGGACGCCCCAGACCAGGGCCTGGGCGGCGCACATCGCGGCGCCGGCGCCGACCATCGCCGCGATGGTGATGTCGCCGCGGGCCATCGGCTCGCCGCCGCGGTAGATCAATTTGCCGATCCAGTACAGCGCGGTGAAGGCAACGGCTCCACCGACGGCACCAATCGGGCCCCAGAACCAGGGCACGTTGTGAAAATGCCAGCCCAGGGCAAGCCCGAGCACGAGGCCGACTGCCGCGACGACGGTGTACACGTAGCGCGTGCGCAGGTCGGTCACAGCCACCTGGACCAGTGGCACGGCCATCACGCCAGCCTCGAGCCAGCGGACGATGTTGTCGCCCGCAATGACCAGTGGGATGGTCGCCCAGAGAATAGCCAGGGCGCCCTGAACCAGGGGATCGCGTACGAACATACTCTGGCCACGGATCGGCGAGGCCTCCTCGGGTGGAGTGACTCGCTCGGTGAGATACGCGGACAGCCAGCCGGTGAGAAAACCGATGATGGCAGCGGGCACGGCCATCCACGCGGATGCCATGTGATCAGCGTACCGATTCGTTCGCGACAGTCGGGCACGGCACTTGCCAGCAGAGGGGCTGCAGGCGGACAGTAGAGGGCGGCCATGGACCTCCTGCTTCTGGGCGCAATGGCAGTCGTGCTCATCGCGCTGACCTTGTGGCTCGTGTGGCATCCATCCCCCGAAACGGCCCGCCCGGAGGCCAACCAACCGATGACTCCCATGGGCGATCAGTTCGAAGATCAATACACCAGTGCGACGGCCGACCTGTCTGCCGGCGGCGTTGCAGTTACCACGGCACACAGCGAAGGGCCGGCGGAGCAGTCGGCTACCACCTGGCCCGAAGCAACGATCGGGCCCGAAGGCTCCGCCACGGGCATCGAAGGGACGCGGCCGCGCACTCCGCCCGCGAGCACCACCCAGCGCACTCCAGCCGCGAGCGCCACCCCACGAACTCCCGTTGTGAGCACAACAGCGCGCACCGAACCTGCGGCTCAGCCCGCGCGGTCCGCGACGCCGAGAACGATCGGGATGGGTGCCGCGGCGGCGCTCACGTTGGGTGGTGCGGCGGCGGGGGCGTGGCTCTACGCCCGCTGGCAGCGCGAACGCAACAAGCCGCTGAGCCGGCTACGCCGTCGATTCCGGTAGCGGAGCATCGCGCCTGGGCCAGCGCTCACGCAGCTGGCCCAATGAGCCGTAGGCGCGCTTCCATGCGGTGCGCAGCGCTTCGGCACGCTGCCCGTCGGCGGCCTCCACCAGCCGCTGGAACTCGCCCATTCTGCGGAATTTTCTGAAGCGCTCGTCCACCAGGCGGCGAGGGTCGCGTCGGCGCAGTTCGACAAGTGAGCCGACGATCTCGCCACGCAACAAAAGCGCCGCGTAATCAGGGTCGACGTGCGCGCCGTTTTCGGGCTCGGGCACAACAGCGTCCACGACGCCCAGCACCAGGCAGTCATACGCGGTGATCTTGAGCGCGTCGACGATGTCCTGGGCCCGGGCCGCATCGCGATGCACGATCGCCGCGGCGCCCTCAGGCGCAATCACTGAATAGACGGCGTGCTCCTGCATCAAGATGCGATCGGCAACGCCAAGCGCCAGGGCTGGACCACTCCCGCCCTCACCGATCACGACACTGACGATTGGCACGGGCAAGACGCTCATGTTCGCCAGGCACGACGACAGGGCGCCTGCCAGTCCGCGCGCCTCAGACTCGTAGTCGAGGTGCGCGCCAGGCGTGTCGATGAAAGTGACCAGCGGCAGGCGCAGCTCGGCGGCCAGGCGCATGATGCGCGCTGCTTTCCGAAAGCCTTCCGGCTTGAGGTGCCCGCCGTTGCGAGCGGGATCGCCATGACCACGCTCCTGGCCAATGGCGCACACGGTGATGCCGGCCAGGTCGCCAATTCCAGCGATCACCGCCGCGTCGTCGCCAAATACGCGGTCGCCGTGCAGTTCGACGAACTGCGGCATCAATCGGCGGATGTAGTCGGCCGAGGTTGGCCGGTCGAGACGACGAGCGAGCTGCACCTCAGGCCACGCAGAGGCTGGCGGCGTGGTCTGCGGCCGATACACCTCGCGCGCGGTGCGCACCTCAACGGGTCCGCGGGATTGAAAAAGCTGGAGCAGCGTCGCCAGCACGCCGCGCAAGCGCGCGCGGTCCACCACGCCATCCACCTGGCCGTGTTGGAGCAGGAACTCGGCGGTATGGGTACCGGCGGGTGGCTTTTCGCCCGTGAGCTGCTCGATGACGCGTGGCCCGGCGAAGCCGATCAGCGCGCCAGGTTCGGCGAACAGGAAATCACCCTGACTCGCGAAACTGGCGTATACGCCGCCCGTCGTCGGGTTGGTCAGGACCGTGATCGAGGGGATCCCAGCCTGGTGAAGCCGCATGGCCGTGGCGGCGGTCTTGCCCATCTGGACCAGGCTCAGCATGCCTTCCTGCATGCGCGCCCCGCCGCTGGCGACCACGCTGATGAACGGCGAGCGCCGTTCGGTGGCCATTTCCATGGCGAGGGCGACTTTCTCGCCGACCACGCTGCCCATGCTGCCGCCCATGAAGTCGAAGTCGAAGACAGCCAGCACGCATTCGCGGCCATTGATGCGAGCGGTACCCGTGACCACGGCCTCGTTGAGGCCCGTTTCCCGTCGCGCCCGCTCGAGACGGTCGCGATACGAGATCCTGTCCGTGAAGACGAGCGGGTCTACAGAGACGAGGGTTGGATTGCTGGGCTTGAACGAATCAGGATCGGCGAGAAGCTCGATTCGCTCCGCCGCCGAAAGTGGAAAGTGGTAGCGGCAATTGCCGCAAACCCCGTAGCGCTGCCAGGCGGTGCCGACAGTGGGCGCGGAACAGGCGGGACAGGTCGTTTCGTCCCTGGCCGCCGGCACGCTACCTTAGCCGCTGCCCTTTGTGCCGAAGCGATCGAGCACCTGGTTCTCTACATAGATCGGGGCGTTCGCTTGCAGCGCCAGGGCCACCGCGTCACCCGGGCGAGCCTTGATGACCTTCACATCTCCGCTTGCGTCATCTGAGACGACGATCTGCGCCAGGTACTGCGACGACGTGGCGTCGTTCACCAGCACGCGATCGATGCGGCCGCCCATCTGCTGAATGGTGTCGCGCATCAACGCGTACGACTGGGGCTGCTGATCGGGCGGAATCGACGTCTGACCCCGCTTCTGGGCGATGGCCAGGGCTTCCGTCAGGCCGACAGCCATCGAAATACGGCGGTTGCCGTTCTTCTCTTTGAGCGTCAGCGTGGCGTTGTTAGCTTGCCCTTGCAGGTCACTGACGGTGACCTCGATCGGTTGGGTTCCGGCGGCGGCCGCCTGATTCGGCAGATTGGTCTGATTCAGCCACAAGAAATAGGTGCCGGCACTCGCGCCGATCAGCAAAACCAGCAGCAGCGGAATCCGCTGCCTGTACAGTGCGTACAGCAGCCGCTGAATAACTCGTCCCCAAAGTGCCACGCGCGCTGCCGCCTTTCGCTGTCCTGTTCGCCTCCGCGAATTGTATTGAATTGCACGCCTCGATACCAAAGATCGGGCCCGGGTTTACCCCAGCGGGGACCCACGGAGAGTTGCACTGTGGTCGCGTTCATGCGCGAAGCCATACACGCTTACGAACGCGGCGAGATCATTCTCCCGCAAGTCCTGGAGGTGGCTGAGCACGCAAATCTCGACGGCTCGCGCGGATCCGTTGTTGTCGCGAGCTTACGCGGTGACGTCCACGCCATTGGCCCGGCCCTCCTGGTCACGATTCTTTCCCGATGCGGCTATACGGTCTTCGACCTCGGCCGAGACGTTGGCGTCGACGAGGTCGTGGATGCCACGCTTCGACTGAAGCCGGACGCGGTCGCCCTCACGGCGCTGCTCGTGACGACGTCGCGCCAGATGCCGACCTGTGTTCAGGCCCTGGACGCGCGAGGTGCGCAGGTGCCCGTGCTCATTGGTGGCGCGGCCATCGCTCGCGGGTTCGGCAGACGCAGCGCGATGCTGCCCGACGGCCGCATTTATGAACCAGGCGTCTTTTACTGTCGGGACGTGTTCGAAGGGCTCGCCACGCTGGACGCGCTCACCGACCCCGCACGCCGTCAGAGTCTGGTTGCGCAGACGCGCGCGGACGTCGAGACGGAGCGCACCCACGTTCCCGATGTTGCTGGCCTGTCGCCCTCGGTCCCGTCTGGGCCAGTAGCGCCGGCGCCGGTGCCCACTCCACGCGACTGGGGCGTCCACCAACTCACGCCACGGCTCAGTGACGTGTGGCGGCACCTCGACACCAATACGTTGTTCCGTTTCCACTGGGGCGGCTACCGCGCAAATGATCCGAGCCTCACCTCGCATTTCGAGCCGCTCCTCGCTGAGCTGAAGGACGGCGCTGCACGAGAGGGTTGGCTTCAGCCGCAAGTTCTGTCGGGCACATTTCCGTGCAAGGCTGAGGGCGACAGCCTCCTGGTCGGGCACACGCGGCTCGACTTTCCCCGACAGCACGGCGCCGGGGGGTTGTGTCTGGCGGACTACTTTCGGTCGGAGGACGACGTCGTCGTCTTGCAGGCAGTCACCGTAGGGTCACGTGTTGCCGAGTACATCGATGAATTGCAGCGCGGCGGCCACTACACGCGCATGCTGTACGTCAACGGCCTCGCGTCGGCGACAACCGAGGCGCTCGCCGACTGGGGCCACGCGTATGCTCGGCAATCGCTCGGCCTGCGGGCAGACCAGGGGCTGCGCTTCAGCTGGGGCTACGCCGCCTGCCCTGACCTGCATGAACAGCACAAAGTGCTGCGTTTGCTCGAAGCCGAGCAACGCATTGACCTGCGGCTCACCGAGTCAGACACACTCGATCCCGAGCACAGCACCGTGGCCATCGTGGTCCACCACCCCGAGGCGACGTACTTCGCCGTGCGCTAGCGGCGTTTGAGCAAGAAGGCGCCGAGCATGACCGCCGCGGGCACGTACACGGCATGCACGCCGTCCTGGGCGGCCGGTGACAGGAGCGCGCCGCCGGTGAGCAAGCCGATCAGGCCA
>Ga0070732_10001767_pt1 | contig 11745 bp, 11 predicted proteins | sample Coa_R1_5_FD_66449 | JGI IMG/M metagenome (GOLD analysis project Ga0070732, IMG submission 66449) | Surface soil microbial communities from Centralia Pennsylvania, which are recovering from an underground coalmine fire - Coalmine... | ecosystem: Environmental > Terrestrial > Soil > Unclassified ...
ATCCCCGACGTGAGCAGGTCGCACTCCTCAGCGGTGGTGGTGTCATTCCACAATTTCGCAGGCCGTATTGGATGTTCATTTGCGCCCAGGCACACGAGTCCGTGCTGTTGGCCCGAAATACCTATGCCGGCGATTTCGACACGTGTCTGTGAGACGGCTTGCCGCGCCGCATTAGTCAGCGCCGAGGTCCACCACTCGGGCCGCTGCTCACGCGTGCCGTCCGAGGCTTCGATCAGCTCGTGCGCAGCGCGGCCGAAGCCGAGCACCTCCTCACTCTCGGCATCTATCAGCAGCGCCTTGGTGGATTGCGTGCCGCAGTCGACGCCCAGAAAGGCGCGACGTGTCACCGAGCGCCGGTGAGCAGGTCGAAGACGAGCTGATCGAGCCTCTGATACCCGAGCTTGCGCTCGGACATCTCGGCGAGGTCGAACGAGCGCGCTTTGAGCGATGACGCGTTCTCCTTCGAATACGAGCGTGTAAGCGATGACACCGAGTCGTCGCACCAATCGAGGTTGGACAGCATCGACTGGATCTCGGTGTCAGCGTTGAAGCGCTGGACCTTCTCGCGCAGGACCAGATAGCTCCGCATGCAGCCAGCAACCAGGTCGAAGACTTCGTCGACGGAGTCCGCCCGATACGGTTTCACGTCGAAATGGTGTGGGCCGCTCCAGCCGTTGTCCTCGAGAAGCTTGACGATGAAGAACGTTTCCTTGATGTCCTCCGAGCCGAAGCGCAGGTCCTGATCAAAGCGTGTCGGCTTTTGCGCGCCCAGGTCGAAGTGGTAGAGCTTGCCCATCTCGAGCGCTTGCGCGACTTCGTGGACGGTGTTCATGCCAGCCATGCGCGAATGCTGGATTTCGGGATTGACGCCTACGACGTCACGGATCGCCGGGTCCAGCGTGCTGATGAAGGCGAGCACGTGCCCGATGGTGGCGAGGAAGATGTCGCCCCGCGGTTCGTTTGGCTTCGGCTCGATGGCGATGCGCATGCCATACCCCTGGCCTCGTATGTAATGTGCCAGGAATTCGACCGCCTCACGGTAGCGCTTGACGGACTCAACCGGGTTCTTCGATGCCTCAACCTCCAGACCTTCGCGCCCACCCCACATGACGTAGACGCTCGCACCCAGGCGCGCGCCCAGGTCGATCGCCCGCATCGACTTCTGGATGGCGTAGGCGCGGATGCGCGCGTCATTTGAGGTGAAGGCACCATCCTTGAAGACCGGCTGCTCGAACAGGTTGCAGGTGGCCATCGTGTTCTTGATGTCTTCACCCGCCATGACCTTTTCGGCCTCTTGGAGGATCTTTTCTGTTTCCGCGTGTGAGGATCCGAATGGCACGAGGTCGTCGTCGTGGAAGGCAAAGCCGTAGCAGCCGATGCGGGCGAGCCCTTTGATGTTGTCCATCGGGTCGAGCGGAGGACGAACCGGAGTGCCGAACACTTCGCGCCCGCTGAATGCTGTACACCAGAGCCCTGTAGTGAATTTGTCCGCCGTGGTTGGTTCAAACGCCATCAGCTGCTCGCTTTCGCGGTAATGCTCGCCCGCCGGCCAGCCCAAGAGTGCGTGCCATGTCGAGTTCGCTTCCCTTCAAGGAAGAATGCCTGTCCAGTGGTTCCCGTACGGGCGCGCAGCGGAACGAGTCCCACCCAGAGTTCGCTTCCCTTCAAGGAAGAATGCCTGTCCAGTGGTTCCCGTACGGGCGCGCAGCGGAACCACCGGCCAGCAGACGACCACTCCGTGCGGGACACGGACCCGTGCCGAAGTTCGCTTCCTTTCAAGGAAGTTCCGTCCAGTGGTTCACGTGCGGGCGCGCAGCGGAGACGCTCGCCGTCATGAGTATCGGTGGGCGGCGAGGTTACCCATGCAGCTCCGCCAGGTCGCGTTGGGTCACCTGGCCTGGCTGCTTACCCATGATGATCATGGCCAGCACTTCATCGGTGGTGACATCGGTCTTCTTGACCGTCCCAACCAGCTTGCCGTGCAGCATGACACTGATGCGGTCCGACAGGTCGAAAACGTCATGAATGTCGTGGCTGATCAGAAAGATCCCTATGCCTTCGGTCTTGAGCTGCTGGATGACCGACCGCACCTGGGCGGTCTCGGCTGGCCCCAGGGCGGCTGTGGGCTCGTCCATGATCAGAATGCGGGCGTTGAAGTGAATCGCGCGCGCAATCGCCACCGCCTGTCGCTGTCCACCCGAAAGCCACCCGACCGCAGTTTTGAAGTTCTTGAAGTTCGGGTTCAGGCGGCTCATCACGTTGCGGGTGGCGGACTCCATCGCGTCGTCATTCAGCGACCCATCGCGGGTCACGAGCTCACGACCCAGGAACATGTTGCCGGGTGCGTCAATATTGTCGGCCAGCGCCAGCGTCTGGTAGATCGTTTCGATGCCGTACGCCTTGGCGTCACGCGGATTGGCGATGACCACCGGGCGCCCGTCAATGCGGATTTCGCCAGCGTCAGCCGGGTGCGCACCCGAAAGCACCCGCATCAGGGTGCTCTTGCCGGCGCCATTGCCGCCCACCAGGCCGACGACTTCCCCCGCGTGAAGCTCGACGGTCACATCGTCGACGGCAACGACACCGCCGAATGACACGCGAATATTGCGCAACTCCACCAGCGGAGGTTGCTGTGTCATACCGAACCTACTTTCCGCGCCTGCGCAGGAACGTGTCGAAGCCGACCGCGGTCACGAGCACGATGCCAACCACAATGTCCTGGGTTGGAGAGTCGACCTTCATCATGACCATGCCCGAACGGAGCGATTGCATCACCACGGCTCCCAACAGCGCGCCAGGGATGGTGCCGATGCCTCCCGACAGCGAGCTGCCACCAATAACCGCGGCTGAAATAACGTCGAGCTCATTCTGGACGCCGAGGCCAGTCACAGCTGCGTTCAGACGTGCGGTCTGCACCGCCGCGCTGATCGCCACCAGGACGCCCAGCAATGCATAGGTCAGGGTGATGGTCCGCCGCACGTTGATGCCGCCCAGCTCGGCCGCCTCGGGGTTACCACCAATCGCAAACACGTAGCGGCCAAAGCGACGCCGTGTGGCCAGGAAGGTCATCACCAGCGCGACTGCGACGGTGATGAGCACGGGGTATGCGATGCCTGTTGGAATCTGGAGTCCACCCGCTGGCTCAGGGATGTTGTGCGCGATCGCGTACTGGTGCGCGAGGGCAGTCGGCCACGGATAGCTGTTGGCGATCCAGATCGCGCCGAGAACGGCCCCGCAGCCCACCGCGAGAACCGTGATAAGCGCCCATATTGGACGCACTGGAAACCCATACTTCTGGCGGCGTCGGCGGGTGTTGAGCGTCACTGCGACGATGGCCACGCAGCCGAGTGCGCCGACAACCCAACTGCCCCATTCGCCGAGCGATCCGTTTGGGCCGCCGCCCAGTAGTGCGAACGTGCCGTCCATCGGCGCGATGGTCTGGCCAGATTGATAGACGAAGATGAGGCCGCGCCACACCAGGTAGCCACCCAGAGTCACGATGAACGCGGGTACACCACCATAAGCGACGATGGCGCCCTGGAAGGCGCCAATCAGCGCGCCGAGGACCACCCCGACCGCGAGCGCGACAAGCCACGTATACCACTGGTTGAAGCCCAGGTGCAGCGTGTTGGGGATCCACACCGCCTGGACCATGGCCATCGTGTATCCCAAAAAACCAAGGAGCGAGCCGACCGACAGGTCGATGTTGCGGGAGACGATGACCAGCACCATGCCGGTGGCCATGATGGCAATCGAGGCGCTCTGAACTGAGAGGAACCACAGGTTACGTGGGCTGAGGAACAGTCCGCCGGACATCACCTGGAAGCCAATCCAGATGACGGCCAGCGCCGCAACCATGCCGAGCAAGCGCGTATCGATTTCCAGCAAGCGCAACAGCGCCGCGAGGCTTCGCTCGCCCCGAGGCGCTGTGCTCAGTTGAGATTCGCGAGAAAGGGTGGCCTGGGTCATTGGAGCTTTAAGCTTTTAGCGTTTAGCAGTTAGCTGTTAGCCGTTGACGAAGTCTCGCGCTCGAGACTGCCAACCGCTAATCGCTAACTGCTAACTACTTTATGAACAGACCGCCACCGATCCGGCTGGCACGCCCTGGCACAGGGTGTCCTTGGTGATCCAGCCAGCATCCAGCACGATGTTCAGGTCGCTCACATTGATGGGCTGCGGCTGGAGCAAGATCGCGCTGACGTCATTGCCACCCGGCGTGTGGAACATGCCAACGTTGGTGACCTGGTCGCGGGTGGTGCCACCGCACATCTGGATGGCCGAATCGCCAGCGGCTTTGCCGAGCAACCGCGAGTCCTTCCAGACGTCGACGGTCTGGAGACCTTTGGCAATGCGGTTCAGAGCAGGCGCATCGCCGTCCTGACCTGATACCGGCACGCGACCGGCCAGACCTTGCGCGGCCAGCGCGGCCACGACGCCGCCAGCCATGCCGTCGTTTTCAGAGAGCACCGCGTCGACTTTGTTCTCGTTCTGCGTCAGGAACTGCTCCATCTCGGTTTGCGCCTTCGATGGATCCCAGTTATCGGTGTATGTCTCGCCGACGATCTTGACGTCGCCGCTGGCAACGGCGTTGCCAATGATGTCGTTGTACCCGCCGCGCAGGAAATCGGAGTTCGCGTCAGTCTGGTTGCCTTTGATTACCACATAGTTGCCGCGCGGTTGGGCCCCGAAGACCGCGCGCGCCTCCATGCGGCCGACCTCGACGTTGTCAAAGGTGATGTAGAGCACCTGTGGATCTTCGATCAGTCGGTCATACGCGATGACCGGAATGCCCTGGGCGGCCGCGGCGGCCACCGACGGCCGGATGGCGGTGCCATCCTGCGCCAGGATGATGAGGACGTTGGCACCTTGCGTGATCAGGTTTTCAACATTGGACGCCTGGGTCTCAGCCGATGATTTGGCGTCATTGGAGATGTAGGTGCCACCACCCGCGGCGACAGCCGCCTGAATGGCCGGCTCATCCCACTTGGCCCAACGCTCTTCCTGGTAGTTGTTCCACGACACGCCAACAACGCAGCCCGCCTGTCGAGCGGGCGCAGCCTGAGTGGGTCCAGGCAGGTTGCCAAGGAGCAGTGCCGCGCCAACAACCACTGGCGCAAGCCGCGAAGTTTTCCAGCGACTAGTCATAATATCGTACCTTCCCGTCGTGTGATGTAGTCCCTCGCCAAAGTTCCTGCGTAGACTACTACGCTCGAAGGGAATTCGCACTTTCTTCTTTTTTCGTGAGAGCGCGCCCGTTCAGCCAGCGATGCGATAGCTGACGAGGTGGCCGTTTGTGGGGCGATAGTCCTCTTGCGGGATGATGTGCAGGCCACGTGGCCCAATCGTGTATGGCATCAAAGCTGGGCCAGTTGGGCGCAAGCTGGCCTTTGCCAGCTCCAGGCGGGTCTGCATCTGACCGTTGTGTTCCACCCGCCTGAGCCGAATAACGTTGTCAAACAGCGCGCCGAGCTGGTCGCCCGCGGGAGAGTGGTTGACCCAGGCAGTCACGCCGTCGGCGGAAAGCCGGTCAAGGAGGCGCCACAGCCAATCCCGTGGATCCATGGTCTGGGTAACCAGTTGCAACCCAAGGCTTGAGTCAATCAAGACGCTCCGCGCGTTCATGCCCAGCGCGGTGCGGTGGACCACATATGCAAGCTCGTCGGGCGCGATATCCCTGCCGCGGGCGCTTACGAACTCCAGAAGACCCGTCTGGTGCAACCGGTGGACCTCGAGGTCCAGGTGTTCGCCGCGCGCGAGCCAGCGCTCCGGACGTTCCTCAGACAGCACCACCAGTGACGGCAGCCCCATGTGGGCGCTTTCGGCAATAAATTGCGTCGCCAGCACCGTTTTTCCGCTCCCGGACGGACCTTCCACCAGAACCGAGTCTCCGGCGAGGATTCCGCCTGCCATCAGGCTGTCGAGGGCATCGACGCCGGTGCTGAGCCGTTCGCAGCTCCGCTTCGCCCGCGGTCGAGGCGTTGGCCAACGCGGAAACACCCGTACGCCCTTCTCGCCAATCGAGACAGCATGTCGACCAGGCATTGCCTCTCGTCCGCGCGACTTGATCGCCTCGACCGTGCGCGCCTCCATGCGCAGGACCGTGTCCGCCAGGGACAAAAGCGCGTCAGGTGGTTCTCCGTTGGTGATGAGGACCGTGGTCGCGCACGAGGACGCCAGCAACCGGCCGAGCTCGACAAACATCGATTCGGGTGTGAGAGACGGTGGGATGTCGACTACGACGAGACCGGGCAATCGTGATTGCAGCGCGTGCTGCACCAGATCGAGCGCCCGGCCAGCATCTCGTTCAGTGCCGTGCGGGGCGATATCCACGAAGTGAACGTCCCGCTCGAGACGCTCTGGTTTGAAAAACGTCAGCGAGGCCAGATGGCGACAGAGTTTGTATACCGATTCACCAGCCCCGGTGAAATACGCCGCGGGTTCGTCTTCCGAGGCATTGGCGAAGACGATCTGCTGCGCGAGGGTCGTTTTGCCGGCCGCGGGGTGGCCGGCAACTATGGTGAATGAGTGCTCAGGGATGCCCCCGCCGAGAACCTCGTCCAGGCCCGGCACTCCTGTCGAAAGCAGAACCAACTCCACCACATGCAGTGTGGCTCACCTCTGCGCCAGGCGCCCCGGACAGGCGGTCACAACGCCATAGCAAAAAATCAGTTGGTCCAGAGTGCGCTCGATGCGCGCCGGGCACCTTCGACGAGCGAGTCCAGTTTGGCCCACGCCACGTCGGGATGGACCTCGTCGCCGGCGCCCGCCGTGGCGAAGCCGCAGTCATTTGAGGCGATCACTCGTTCGCGACCTACGACAGCGGCGAAGCGCGCAATGCGTTGCGCCACGAGGTCGGGGTGCTCCACGAGCGTGATGCAGTGGGACACCACGCCCGGAATCAGAACTTTGTCAGCGGGTAGTGCGACAGTTTCCCAGACCTGCCACTCGTGTTCGTGGCGCGGGTTGGCTGCCTCGAAGGAGTATGCGCCAGCCCGGATTTGCAGCATGAGATCCACAAAATGGCGCAATTCCAGGTCGTGCATACGCGGCGCGACGTTGGTGCTGTAGCAGGTGTGAAAGCGCACCCTGTCCTCCGGAATGCCCTTCAGCGAGTGGTTGATCACCTCAACACACTGTGCGATGAACGTGCGGCACTCCTCAACACTCATACCTGGATGCCTATCGTAATGGGTGGCTAGCCGCGGATCGTCGATCTGCAGAACAAAGCCCGCCTCGATAATCGCGCGATACTCCTCATGCATGGCATCGGCGATGGCGAACAGGTATTCCTCCTCTGATGTGTAGAAATCATTCCGGTGATACAGCGCGACGTTGGATGGCGACAGCGCGGTGAGGAACGCCTCTTCCACCTGAAGATCGGCGAGCGCGCTGCGTAAGTTGGCGATGTCCTCCTGCACGTACTTCTGCCCCGTGTAGGTGATGGGCGCCGTGCACGCATACGCCTGACGTACGCCTCCGGTTCCGCCCGCCCGCGAGATGTTGGAGGGCCTGGCCGCATACATGGCCTTCATCTCCGCGTACACGTCCGGGAACTGCAGCGTGTCCCTGGTGTCGCCGCGAAAGCCTGACTGTGCGTGCAGTGGCGTCAGTCCACCGAGTCGAAGCGCGACGTAACTGGAGAAACTCGTTTTGCTGTGTTCTCCATCGCCGACGACGTCCAGTCCACATGCAGCCTGGCGTCGGACGATGCTGGACACGGAGGTCCGGATTTCGTCGGCGAGTTCGGCGGGGTCCACCTCGTGATGGAGGTCGCGCGCCGCCAGGACGTCCACCAGCCCGACCGGGCGCGGCAGGCTGCCGCAGTGGGTCGTCAGGATGCGCGCGTCGCTGCGTTTCACGCCGCGACGGGTTGGAAGGCCCGGTAGTGTGCTCCCTTCGAAACGGGCCCGAGCCCGCTGGCGATAATGGTCCAGCTACCGCCCTGGTCCTCACTTGCATACACGGTGCCGCCCGTATCGCCGATGAACAACGTGAAGCCACCTCGATGGCCCGCCACGCCCATCGCCTCGATGTTGTGGCGCATGGGCGACGGCAGGCCTGTGCCGCATTCGACCCAGGTCCGGCCACTGTCCGTACTCTTGAGGACGATTGCGTCGGCCAGACCGGCTTTGCGCCAGGTTGTGGGATCGCGCCGGGCGCCTGAAATGAACAGCACGCTATCGTCCAGCGGCGAAAACACCAGCTGATCAGGATAGCCAATGCGCGAATTCGGACCGGTACGATGCTCCCATGTCGCGCCGCGATCGGAGCTGTGGTAGAAGCCAATGCCCGTATTCATGTAGATCTCGTCCGGATTGGACGGCCGAAGGACCACCTGGTGGATGTCTCGGTACCACATGTCCTCGGGCGTGTAATACGAGTCAATCTCTTGCCAGCTCTGTCCACCATCGGAGGTCGTCAGCAGCGCGCCCTGCTCAACACCCACGTACATCACCTTCTCATCGCGCGGATCCACTGCAATGGATTTGGTGTGCGCAATGTGTGGCGGGCCTGGGAAGGTCCATTTCTCGGTATTCGGCACGTTGCGTATGTTTGGCAGCTCCGTCCAGGTCAGGCCCTGATCGACGCTCTTGAACAGTGATGCGGGTTCTGTCCCGGCGATCAGGGTCGATCCGCGAAGGCGCAGGGAAAACACGTGCTCAATGGTCAGGCCACTGGTCCGACGTTCCCACGTTGCGCCCTCGTCGGCGCTGTAATACAGCCCGCCGTCGTGAATGCCCGCGAAGAGCGCGCCGTTTTTCGGATCGCGCACCACCGCGCTCGGGTGGAGGCCATCGAGGACGGTGCCCGCGTGCTGCCACCGATTGCCGGCATCGCGCTCGAGGATGGCCATGCCCGAGGCGGTCGCGACGAGCAGGCGAGTCGGGGGCGCGTCGGCGCTAGAGACATTCACGCCATTCGTAGAAAGGCAAGCCGTCACCATACTCGTCATTGTGCCACCCGCTACCATGGGGCGAGTTGCATAGACGTGGAGGGCGTATGAGCACGATCCTGTTGAATCCCACTGGCCAGTCGTTTGAAGAGCAGAGCACGCTGGCTCCCCGTCGCAGTCGCGACCTGAACGGCAAGACGGTCGGCCTGCTGCACAGCACCAAACACAATTCCGATCGTGTGTTGGATGGTCTCGCCGAACTGCTCCAGGAGCGTTGGGCCGTCAAGAAGGTCATTCGCCAGCGCAAACCAACGTTCGCTCGACCAGTGCCGATGGAACTGGCGAAGGACCTGGCGCAACAGGCTGACCTGGTCATCACCGGCATAGGCGATTGAGGGTCCTGTAGTGCGGCCAGTGTGGCCGACGGGATCATCTTCGAGAAACTGGGCGTCCAGTCAGCCACGCTGGTGACGGACGCGTTCAAGGCCAGCGGCGACGCCATGGCGCGCCGCATGGGCATGCCCAGCTACCACTACATCATGCTGCCGCACCCGGTGGCCAACCTCACACCCGAGGAATGCAAACAGCGCGCGTGCGAGATGCTCGGCGAAGTCTTGAGTGTGCTCGGGCTGGAGGACCGACCTCAGGTCATCGCTGACCGGCAACGTGTCGCTCCCGAACAGGTGCCGTGGCCAACCGGAGGGTCCGTTTGACGTCCGTCGAAGCCCTCACCGTCGAGACCCTTCGCGACGCGTATCGCGCGATTGAGTACTACTACGAGCAGGGCTGGACTGACGGCTTACCCGTGGTACCGCCAATCCAGGAAAAAGTTCAGGAGTTCATCGACTACGTCGGTCAGGATCCGCACGAGGTCGTGGCCGAAATGTCGCACCTGGATCGACGTTGCACCGTTGAGCTTGCGGCGATCAACGCCGTCATGGCCGGATGTCTCAAAGAGCATTTTCCAGTCGTGCTCGCGGCCCTGCAGTGCTTCCGCAATTTCGCGCTGGTGCAGAGTACCACCGGTCAGGCCCAACTGATTATCGTGAACGGGCCAATCCGCCAGCGCCTCGGCTTCAACAGCACCGCCGGAGTCTTTGGACCCGGATTTCGCGCCAACGCAACCGTCAGTCGTGCGTTCCGCCTGATTGTGATGAACGCGCTTGGAGTTCGGCCGCACGAGTTCGACCAGGGCACGCAAGGCACACCCGCCAAATACGGCTTCTGCATTGCGGAGAATGAAGAGGACAGTCCCTGGGAGCCGCTCCATGTCGAGCGGGGTTTTTCCCAGGAAGAGAGCACTGTGACGGCGCATTTTGCGCGGAGTTGCCTGCATGTTGAAAATCGGGTCAGCAACCAGCCAGAGGAAGTACTGCTGACGATCGCGGACTCACTTTCATACGGTGGCGTGTGGTTCACGGGGTGGTGCCGCGGCAGCACCGTCGTGATCGGTCCAACCCATGCGCAGTTGTTCGATCGTCACGGCTGGAGCAAAGCCGACGTCAAACAATTTCTGTGGGAGCACTGGGGTCGCAGGAAGGGCGACCTGCGCGCCTGGGGAGAGTACGACCGCGAAGTCGTCCATGCGCCCTTTGCTGGCGCCTACAGTGACGGCCCCGATGACGAGTTCCTCCGCTTCGGAGAATCTCCCGAGTCACTCACGGTCCTTGTCGCGGGCGCACCGAGCGCAGGTATTTCGGCCGTCATCACCCACTTCTCCCCGAACGTGAACACCGTGGAGATCCGTGAGCCGTGACGGCACTCACGCTAGATCTTGTGGGAGACATCAACCTCAAGCGTGACCTCCAGCTGAGGGCGGAGCGGGCGTTCGATCGCGTCGATGACGACCTGCATCGTGCCGACGTACGCATGGGCAACCTCGAGGGCGCCTTCTATGACCCATCGGTCGAGTTGGAATACAAACACGGCTGGTTTCACCTGGAGCCGGAGATGGCCGCGGCCTTGCAAGGTCGTTTCGATGCTGTCGGCTGCGCCAACAACGTACACCATGGCCACGCGATCGCGGCTTCCCTCGCCAGGCTCGACCAGTTGGGTATCTGCCACGCGGGCGCAGGCTGCACGCTCGAAGAAGCGCTGAAACCGGCAATATTCACGCGGCACGGCGTGCGCATTGGGCTGCTCGCTTTCACGTCGGTCTTCTGGCCAATCGGCCACGCCGCCACCGAGAGCTCATCCGGTGTGGCAACAATCAAGGCATACACCGCGTATGAACCGAGTCCCCGCTTCGTGGAAATGCCCGGAGCTGCGCCCATCATTCGGTCGTGGCCAGACGCAGACGAGCTTTCCCGCGCGGAGAAAGCCGTGCGCTCGCTGCGGCCGAGCGTGGATGTGCTGGTGGTGTATTGCCACTGGGGCGTGACAGGCAGCAACGATCCAGCCGAGTATCAGCGCACCATCGGGCGCGTGCTCATAGACGCAGGTGCGAACATCGTTGCTGGTGCCCATTCACATCAACCCCAACCTGTCGAGCGCTACCGCGGTGGCGTCATTTTCTACAGTTTGGGCAACTTCATCTTTGGCTGGAGGCTTCATCGTCAGGCGACGCGTGACGGGCTCCTCGCGCGAGTATCTCTGGAGGACGGCGAGCTCCGCACGTGTGAGCTACTGCCAGTGCAACGCACCACTGAGGACCAGGTGACGATTCTCGATGCACGCGAGGGAGAAGGGGCGCGCATCTTCAATCTCATTGCGGACCGATCGCGCCGCCTGGGAACGGAGCTCACTCTTTCAGATGGGGCGATCACGTGCGGCGCCGCGAGCTGATTCGCGATGGAGCGCTGCTGGCAAGCGTCGGTCTGGCGGCGGCGTGCGCGCCTGTGCCGCCGGCGCCG
>Ga0070732_10001768_pt1 | contig 11743 bp, 14 predicted proteins | sample Coa_R1_5_FD_66449 | JGI IMG/M metagenome (GOLD analysis project Ga0070732, IMG submission 66449) | Surface soil microbial communities from Centralia Pennsylvania, which are recovering from an underground coalmine fire - Coalmine... | ecosystem: Environmental > Terrestrial > Soil > Unclassified ...
CCCCCCAATCCAATTTTCTCAGCCGTTAACCTCAATCGACGAATTTCTACCACTACTCGGTCTACTCCGGAGACCCCGCCGACATCTCACAGCCGCCCCTACTTTCACTCCCAAAACTTTTGCCGAACAGATTCAGTTCTATGACGATGGCACAAATCGAAGGCTCTATACCTACCTGAACGGTGTTTGGCGCTATGTGGCATTAACTTAAAATCACTTGACATTCCAAGAAGCAAAACAACAGCTTTCCCTCAAGCTCGATATAAATTACTCAGACATTGCCAACAATGGTCTTTTTGCCGACGCCGACTTGGGTCTCCTCATTAATTCCGCGATTCAAGACGCCTGGGATTACAAGCCATGGCCGTTCACTCAAAAGGCTAAAACCGCCACAACGTTAAGCACTCCTTACTACGATTACCCTCAAGACCTCATGCTTGGCAGCGCTTATCTTGTCGAAGTTACCGGCAATGAATACAAAAAAATCCAGTATGAGGATTATGCAAAGTGGTTTAAAGACAACCCAACTGCCACTGACAGAATTTGGAGCGAATGGGAGTCATTCATTTTCATAAATCAAAACGCTTACACAGTCGGCGACACACTTGACATCTACGGCAAGAAAATCGCCCCTCAAATGGCTAATCCGACGGACCTACTTCCTTTCACGCCTATTTCAGACAGCTACGAGTACAGCGGAAATAATGCGATTGTCGGCCTCGCGTTCTCAGAAGCACTGGCAAGCGATAAGAAAAACAATCCACAGCAGTCAGTCATTGAAGCCAAAAAGGCATACAACACCCTGGACCTGCTTTGGAAACCTTTTGCCGACCAAAAGGCAACGCTTCAGAGCAAAAACCGCCCAATGTTCACCCCGCCTGATTTCTACCGCAAGCGTTTTCCTTCAAATAACGACATCAATGTCGGAACTTTTAACTGGTAAATAAATGAACGAAACCGACCTGCTCCAAGGCAACTCACAACCATTACAAGGCGGCGCACCACCGATTCAAGGTGGCGCAAACCCCCAGAATCAAGCATCCACCCTCACTCCCACGACCTCTGTTCAAGTACCCGCTCCATACGCACCAACACCGGCGCAACCTGCGCCACAACCAGTTCCACAAGTTGGCACAGGGATTTCAACGAAGCCGCAAGCACCAGCAACACCAGTTCAACTCAATTCAACTTTCAGCCCTTACATCGCTACGCGCCCCTCACCAAGCAATCCGAATGTCTTGGAATATTACAATTCGCAGACTGGCCAAGGATTTTCAACACCACAAGACCTTTTCAATTTTGCTTCCACACTCGGCGCCGGTCCGATAAATTCTTTTGACCAGTTACACGCTCCAGTTCAAGGCGCTCAAACTACTTCTTATTCAGGCCCAGGCCAGCCAGCCAATTCACAACAAGCACTCGCCCAGGCCGCAGGAAACGCCGGACTCAGCCCTTCTGATTTTCAGCAACTCGCTCAGGGCAGCTCCATTCTCACTCCAGACCAAATCCAACAAATCTGGGCTGGTCTTGGCATTACCCCTTCCACAATTAGTAGCGTCTTCGCGCCCCCGGCTCAAAGCACTGTTGATTTCTACAACCAGGCATACACGAACGCCGGTCTTGACCAAATCAAACAACAGTACGACGACCTTACCCAACAAATTTCCAAAGCGCAAAGTGATTACAACACCGCACTCGGTACTCTAAATGAAAATCCCTTCCTCTCCGAAACATCCCTTACTCAAAGACAAGGTGAACTCAATCAGCAAGCCCAGGCGCAAATTTCAAATCTTCAACAGCAACAGGCAAGCCTTCAAAGCCTTTATCAGACCGGCCTTCAGCAAGTCGCTGGCCTCACCCAGAATTACACAACCGATTTTCAGAATATTCAGTCGCAGAACGCAACCAAACTCAACTTCCTCATGCAACAAGCCGAAGCACTTGCAACCGCCCAGCAATCTGCTAACGTGCAAAGCATTTATCGCTACCTGCCTGATTACCTAACCGCCGCGCAAAAAGCTCAACAGCCTTTCGGTAGCGCTCAATACGGCTATTTCAAATACGACCCGACAACAAAGTCATTCACACAAGTTTCTGGGCCAGCACCACAATTCCAAAGCAATCCTTTAGACGGAACCCTCTTCAATACAGCCACTGGTCAGGGACCTTCTGCTTCAAATGGTGGTCTCTCTACTGCCTTTGGTTCCCCGCCGCCAACAACCGGCTCAGGCGCGAACCTGCCACAGTCAAACAACAACCCCGGCGACCTTACAAATCCCTCCACAGGGCAGTTTATGGTTTACAGCACGCCACAGCAGGGCTGGGATGCTCTTGTTTCAGACATTCAAGCAAAAATCAGTGGTAATAACGCGCACGGCCTGACCCCAAACAGCACTCTCCAAGATTTTGCGAATGTTTATGACCCGGCCAGCGCGAATTCTTCTAACAATCCAGCTAAATATGCTCAGGACCTTGCAAACCAACTTGGAGTTCCTGTTACCACTCCAATCGGCACGCTTTCTAACCGGGTTCAAGATTTTGCAGTCGCCATTGCAAACAACGAAGGATATTTTACCGGCTCAACCGCTCCCGGCACGACCGGAAACACGCTTATACAGCAAGCAGCACAAGCCCTCGTGGATGGAAACGCAGCACCGTCACAGTATTCAAAGCGTGGTGCGACCTACCAGACCATTCTCAATGCGGCCAATCAACTTTCTATGGCACAAAAAGGCGTTCCGTTTGACGCGCAGCAAGCAGAAACAAATTTCAGCAACAGGGAAGCCGTCAGACCAATTCTCAATAACGAAGCTTCCGCAGAAACACATCTTGACACTGTCCTTCAAAAATCCGCAGCATTTTCTCGAAGCGACAGCCCAACAGCTAACAATCTTCTAATCGAAACCGGCAAACACATCACCGGAAGTCCAGCTGTTAATGACTACCTCACAGCTGTACAAGATGCTCAGGCTGAAATTGCCAAGGTCCTTTCAGGTACAGGCACACCGACTGACGAAGCTCGAAGCGAAGCAGCAAATATGTTAAATCCAAATCTCGGCCATAACGCACTTGTTTCTCAAATCAATACGATTCGTAGCTTAATGCAACAGAAAATCGCAGCATACACAAATAATTCCCTCGGAGTTACCACCGCCTCTCCTTCCCAACAAAATCTCTCCGTTTCATCTTCCCCCGTTAATATTTCCGACATTAACTTTGCCTTCTAATGGCGCTTCCAGTCGTCTCACAACCGAATAACGTTCCAACGCTTGCGCCAACAGTTGCACCGGCCCCTCAGAATCAGCCGACACTTGCGCCACAAGTACAGTCTGCTCCCGCAGCTCCGCAACCTGTGTCTTTACCCGTCCAATCTGCACCGGCACAACAACATAATTTACCCGTCGAGAATCAACCTGCCAACCAACAACAATCTCTTACCGTCCAACTTCCACCGATTGTCACTGCGATTCAGACCGCAATCAATCGAGGAGCCGACCCCTCTTCTATTCTTCAGGCCATCTCACAACAAAATCCGCAGCAGGGTACAGCAATTCAAACCGCGCTCTCTCGCGGAGCAACTCCCCAGCAGGTCCTTACAGAAATCGTCAATCAAAACAGCGGCATAACCCCACAATCTCCGCAGCAACATGTAGGCTTTGTTCAAAGTCTCATCCAATCAATCGCCAGACCATTCTTACGGCCACTCGTGGGCCTTTACAACGCCGGTGCGGCCACCGTTAAAGGTATTGAAGGCGATTCACAGGCCGGACTTGTAGAAGCCAATAAAACTCGCGATTTAGGTTATTTCGGACAGGTAAAACCGACCATGCTTAAAAGCATTGGCCAGGGAGCCGGGAAGAGTTTTCTTGATACTGGCGGGACGGGCGCGGAACTTGCAGCCAACTTTGTCGGAGCCGAAGGCGCCGTTGGAGCCGGCGAAGACCTTATAAAAGGCGCAGCCGGAGCAGCAGTAAAAGCCGGAATCAAACAGGGCGCGATTTCTGGCGGTCTTGCTGGCTTTGGAAGCTCGCTTGAAGAAAACAACCCCTCAATTGGCAACACAATTACCAAAACACTTGAAGGAACCATCGGCGGTGGAGTAACGGGGGGCGTTCTTACAGGCTTACCTGCCCTTGCAATCAGCACAAGCAAAGCCATTAGAGACACTATATCGCCATCCGTTGAAACAGCTCTCACTAAAGCCATAAAACCAGCCAAAAATAATACGGGCTGGTTCGACGCACTCAAAAACGTTGTCCCCGACATTCAAGAAACCGCACGCCTCACCAAAACCCCCATCAACAATCTCGACGACCTTGCTAATGTCATCAAACAAACTAAAGATAGATTTTGGCAGTCATATCAAGATATTCTCGATACCGCCAATGCTCGCGCTAATCCGCAAAGCATACCCGCGAACACCATTCCGACAGCTCAAAAATATGCAGTTCTCCAATTAGAGTCCAAATACGGTAGCACCCTCGTCAACCCCCGGTATGTGCCTTACGTAGACGGCAATAAAATTGCTGACGCTATGGTTAACAGCTTAGATGAGAGAACAATCACCCAAAATCCACAAAAATTCGCACAAATATTCGAATTATCGCAAACCTATAGAAAACCACTGACGTTCAACCAAGCTGAAGACTTTCTCCAGAGTTCCAACAATGAGTTGTATAGCTATTACGCCAAAAATAAAGTCAGCCAGAAAGTTGCCGCTTCAGACCCTGATGTCGCGCCAGTTCTTGCAGAAGCGAACGCGCTCCGCGATGCACTATATACCAAGTTAAATGCTCTTACAGGTGATAACGCAGCCATACTCAAGAAAAAATACGGAGACCTGACTAACATTCAAAACGAAGTCATTGGCAGAAAAAACGTGGTCGCTCGCCAAAACCCTGATACTCTCGCCGAGCAACTCAGCTACGCCCAGGCTGGCGGTAAGATTCTAAAATCCGTTGTTAATATGAAATTTGGTGATGCTGCCGAAGGGGCCGCTCAAGCCGTCACTTCTCACCTACTCAAGCAGAAAAACAGTACCGATAGTCTTATTCAATCCGCATTTTCGCGTTTAGGCAAAGGTCGCTAATTCTTTTTTCGAAAGGCGTATTGAATCCATTCATCTGTTGTTCTTCGTTTTCTCAATAACGCTTGGACAACCAAGGTTACAGCTACGCCAATAATAATACCTAAAATCATACTCTCACATTACACCCTTCATTAAATCTGTCAAATGTCAGAAGAACAAGAACTTGAAAAACAATACCAAGAAGACCTCCACGATTTGGTTGACACCTATCGGACTCTTAGACGCGCCGGTGCTTGGGTCGCGGGAGCATTTGCTTTCACCTTGGTTATCGCCAGCATTCTTTTAACCCTTAAAGAATTATTCAAAAAATAAATGGACTACACACCTTTTCTCCCCCCATACGACAACCAGCATTCGACCGCAGGAAGTGCGGACGCAATGGACTGCGTTTCTGAAGCCTTTACTCACGCCATCGAGATTGCGCTTGCAAAACGCGGTCAGGTCCAGCGCTTCTCTCCCCGCGCTCTGGCCAAGCTTGCAAATACTCAACCAACGGGAAATTCAGTCGGAGCCGTTCTCCAGGCCGTCCAGAAATACGGCATGATTCCTTACGAGGCATGGCCAGACCTGCAAACCTTCACTTGGGCTGAGTATTATGCAGACATTCCGCAATCAGTCATTGACTTGGGCCAGGAGTTCTTAAAGAAATGGAAAGTCGAGTTCACAACCCCGAATCTCGATAATGACCCGGTCATGCTCGAAATCGTTTCCGCTGTCATCATCACCCCGACCGGCCCGAAGCCATCAATGACGCACTTCGTCGTTCAGATTAATGACACACAGTATTTCGATTCCTACATGCCGGACGTGAAGACAATCAATCCGACAAATGTTCTTGCTCAATTCCAATTATCATTAACACCAGTAAACCAAACCAATATGGCACTCGCCAAAAAGACCCTCAACCTCGACGGGGAAATCGGAGTCTTTATTTCCGTATCCGACCCGGCCTCACTGTCTGACCTGAACACGGCTTTCGGAGTTAACGTCACCCCGAACGCAGACGGCTCAATCCCCACAGACGTTGTCGCTCATAAACAATAGCTGTGGATAACTCAGTGGACAAGTTCTGCTGAAGTGCTATCGTAAAGAAGTCAAAAACAAACACACAATTCTTAACCGTTGGAAAACCGTTCGGAGGGCGTTCGTTCTTTCTTCCTTGTTGCAAGACATGTCTCGTGTTTTCGGGTAATTGGCAACCCACAATCCGAGGCCACACCAACACGGCCCGAGGAAATATCGGATAAGAAAAACATTGCAACAGGGCTGAAAGCGCGAACGAAAAACGACTAAAAGCGGATAACGAGTTTAATGAACAGATTCACCGGCTCGATTATGAAGCTGGAAATCCTCTTGGCTCTTGTTTTTTCTTTCTATCAGCCAAAGATTCCTCCCCTGCCAGTAATCCACCACGACCCCAGGCTTGCCGCGTTAGCGACGTTCATGCGGGTCCACAATTTTGCCCCAATTCAACTTACTTATGTCAAAGACTATATTGCTTGTGCCGACCGCTTTCAAACAGATTGGCGATTACTTCCAAGTATTGCCCTCGCGGAAAGTTCCGGTGGCAAACGATACCCAATTCGAACTAACAATTTTCTTGGATGGAACAGTGCGAACTATTCCTTTCAATCCAAAACAGACGCTCTTTGCTTTGTCAGCGAAAAACTTGCCAACGGACAATATTATCGAGGGAAATCTACCCAAGCTAAATTAAATGCCTACAACCCGAATCCGCAATACGCAAAAACAGTAATGCGCTACATGAATGAAATTAATTCCCGTTGAGAACACATTTGCTCAAGTCAGTGACGAAGATTACGAATTCTTGAGCAAATTCCGATGGCACTTGAATCCCAGCGGTTACGCGTTTCTCACGATTCCAATGCATCGGCTCGTTGTACAGCCACAACTCGACAAGGTTGTTGACCATATTGACCACAATCGATTGAATAACCAGCGAAACAATTTACGCGAAGCCACTCATTCACAAAACTCTCACGCGCAACGCCGCAAACAAAATCCAAAATACCGTTTCCGCGGCGTGAAGCCACAAATTCAATCCTCAACATGGCGTGCAGAAATACGCGGCAAGCATATTGGCAGTTTTTCCACTGAACACATCGCCGCCCTCGCACACGACCTCTGGGCAGACCTCATCTTTGGAGAATTCGCCCAACTTAACTTCCAAAAAGCAATTTAAACAATTAACCAAACAACCATGCTTAAAAAAATCGCAGACATTCTCACCATTCTCTATTTCATTTTTAGCGGCGAGACGTTGCTCATCAAACCACTTGTCTCAGACCACATTCTGGCCTGGGTCGGGGTCGGAATGTTCGCCCTGTTCTCAACCGCAACAGCTTTAGAGATGTATGCCAAGGGTCAGCTCCCCCCAGTCAACCCACCGCAAGCTTAAACCCCGCTGTCCTATTTGCTTCAGCAAGCACTATTCCGGCTCACTTCCAGAACACATTCGTCTGGAACACACCCCACCCAAGCGCTGCAAATTCTGCGGCGCCAGAATGCCGGCATCCGGCTTCTGCTACCACAACGCATAGACCTCCTTTGCTAGCTCAGAAGGGCGAATCATTCGCCCGCTGAGACGCGGACACAAGGCCACCCCAGGAAATATCCATTGCGTCCGCTTTTCAGTTTCTAAAGGAGGTCTATTTGAAAGAAATCAGCTCCGATTTCCATCCGGCCCGTGGCTGTATTGCTCGACTTAGAGAACACCAACAAAAACTAGATACGAACTTTCACGCGACCCGCCTCAGATTTGCTCAAGGATTTCCAGCAGTTCCGCTGTGGAATCTCCCCGCACCTTCACCCCCTCACCTCAGTGCTTTACTCGACGACATTATCGCAACCGCACCAGTCAGACTTCGCGAATTAAAGAAACAGCTCGCAGATTGTCTTTGCTGGGAACTACAAAAGCACGGCCAGCATATTTGCGCAGGCTACGAAGTGTCAGAAGGAACGATTCGTGATTTATATGCAGAAGTCTTTTAAGGAGGACAACTTGAACGGCTCATCCACACCACTCTTTTTTGCTCGTGTCTGGCGCAAACTAAAACGCCCCAAACCCAAGAAGAGGTGCTTATGTTCATCGACTGCATGAATGAATGCGGCAGCAAAATTGAACTCACACCCACTCTTGCTGACCGAATACTCATTTCCCGCGACCCGCTCATAGTAGACCCGGAAGTTTATATCGTCTGCTGTGAATGCGCGTTCGGAGTCACCAGCGAACAACTCTTAAAAGAGAACTAAAACCGGAGGTTTCATTTGGAAGGTTTGATAGTCCACACAGGAGCAAGCAAGATTGGGCGGCAAGACTTACTTGCTCTCCCCACCCCTCAAGGCACTGCTACGCATGTGCCGGTCCCCCACTCCAAGATTATCAGCAGCTTGCTGGAATCCCTGGCTTACAGACACTTAACAGTCGTGAAGGACGAATATGCGGTGACAGCAAACGCGATGCGGATGTTCGGATTCCTTGAACTTCAAATCGAAGAATCAGGAGTCAGAATCTCTCTCGGCGTTCGTAACTCTCACGACAAATCTTTTTCACTCGGCCTCACTGTGGGATTCCGAGTCCTCGTGTGCGACAACCTTTCATTCTTCGGCGATTATTCGCCGGTGATGAAAAAGCACACCAAACACCTTGACCTGGATGGCGTGATTGGAATGTCACTTGAGAAGATGCAGCGGAACTTTAAACCGCTCATCCAAAAGATTGACGTCTGGAAGAATCATCAGCTCCCCGACGACAGCGCCCGGCTCATCATTTACCGGGCCTTCATTGAGGAACAAACCGCGCTTCCCAAACACCTGATGCGCGAGGTGCATCATCACTATTTCGAGCCAGAGTACGACGACTTCAAGCCTCGTAATCTCTGGAGCCTTCAAAACGGATTTACTTCTGCCATAAAAAAACTGGAACCGATTCCACAGTTCCAGGCCGCAACAGAGGTAGCCACATTCTTTAACGCCCTTAACTGAGGGCGTTTTTTTTGTTACCATCTTCGCCATGCCTTTTCAAATTGATTCTGAAACCAAAGCCTTTTATGCCCCACGCTTGAAATCCGAAGGATTCAACGACCGTCAAATAGAAACAATATTCCAGATGGCCAGTGGTCTTGTGACGGCTGCACTACTTGGATTTGTGAATTTTGTAAAGATTGACCCGGCGGAAGTAGACCAGCTTAAATTGCCCGGAGGCACGCCACAGCAAATAGAGGATTTTCGTAAGGGAGCAAAACACCTTATCAAACAACAAAACAGCATTCTTGAAGATACCTTGCAAAAACTAGGAATCAACCGAGTAACGGATACACGCGCTTAAAAAACGCTCCTAGACGCACAATTCTGCGTTTATAGAAGCGTTTAGGAGGCTGGACTGGTTCATCCACCCTCTTTCTCTTGTGGCTCACGGATTTGGAGCTTGCCGTCCAACGGAATGTAATTCAGCGTGACGTTTAAGCTGCCGTCCCGGTTTTCAAAGGCTGCGCCGATACGGGTCCAGTAGCTCTTGCCCTTGTGTTCGTTAATCCCGTAGACGGCCAGAGTTTTTCCGGCCATGTATCATTTCCTCCTTCAGCAAGCCGAACTTCTTGACTCACTGAAGAGTGCGCGGAAGGATTCGCTTAAGTAATCGCCACCTTCTACCCGAGCCGAGGTTCGCAGACATCGGGTCTTCTAAGCCTGGGACAGAGACCTACTCCGTTTACCAGCACCACGCGCACAACTCAAAGAACCAAACTATTTATGACCGGCGTGATAATAAGAACAAAACCTGCATTTGTAAGCCACGAGACCAAGCAATAATGCGTGTTGTCGAGCATCTTCTTTCGAACGTCTAACTTTTCCATAGCAGCTGGCCAAGTACTTCGGGTTAACGTTCTCACCATGCCGTTGTTTCACTTTGATTTGATAACGAATGAAATTTCTTTTCCTCATTGCCGTCCTAAGTCCCATGAGCGGGATTGACGGCTATACCGCCTCCGCGCTCCCAGGACACAGAACATCACGCAAGGCTTCGCCGCGCCTTTAGGCTAACCCATATGTAATACGGATTTTCTCTTCTTCATATTCCGGGTCGTGCAGGTCTCTTATCTTCCACCACCTACGCGCCAGGAGTTGGCCTTTTTTTTCGCCGTGGATTTTGACCAACTCCGACAGCAGGTGCGCGTAATACGCTGAGTTTGTTTTCATTTTTGTTTTGCGAAAGTAAGGTGGCAGCTCTTCCCCCGCGCGGCCTGTCGTCAACCAGATTTCCCGTTTCCATCGCGTCAATCATAATTCCGAGGTTCGCTTTTGCGTGAGCCAAGTGGTGAACTCCGCTGTCTTGTGCGAGTTCTTCCTGTTGGTCGTACCACGCCATCACATGCCGGAAGAGAGCGGCAACATAAATCGAGGCCAGGACTTTGTTTTTGCGCCAGTTGTAAGGTCCGTACTTCTCCTCCCCGTTCCCCATCGCCATTGCTTCATAAATAATCCCAACAGCCGGCACGAGATTTATCGGCGCTTTTTTTATTCCTAGTAAGTCTTTGGGATTTGTACCTAGCATTTTTGTTTCGTTAGTGTTTTTCCCCGGCCCTCAACGCAAGGCGTCAAGAGCTACGTTCAGTGCTCCATCTTTCGATGAAGGCCGGGAAGGCAAGAGGCTAAAGAGCCAATCTTGCCAAAACGTTTTCCAGACGAGCGGCGGCGGAATCCAGCGAGTCCAAAAACTGACTCCCAGATGTCCCCGCATCATTGCCCACTTCTTTCAAACTAGTTACACACACTTCACGCAATCTTGTTTCAAGCTCGTCGATTGCAGCGTGAATGCGAGCTGTTCTTTGTTGCGCCGGAGTTGGGGCTGGCGCGAGGCCCGTAGTTGGTAGTTCCATATTTTTTCCTTTGCTTGAGGCGCGATTATGGAGAGGGATAAAACCACCAGCTTGCGCTGACGAATTGGCCCCACAATCGCGGCCCCGAGCAGAATAGAGGAAAGCCTAGACCGGCAATTCCTCAGAATTCGTGGACGTATTACTGTGCGATTGCAGTTCGGCAATCATATCCCGGACTTCAGTAATCGGCTTTTCTTTAGCCAGTTGAGCGAGGGCCTCAGCCGGAACTTCAGAGTTATTTCTGGCCGGAACGACCTGATACTCGACATCTTTCGTTCCTGCATTCTTGGCATTTATCGTGATGTCGTAAGGCATCGGGATTTCTGTGAAAGCGTAGTCATCGCTTTTCTGCAATGCCGCGATTGCCTTTGCGATTGTGTAAGGGAAGAAGGCCAGCTTGACCCGACCTGTAGCGTAATCAAACACACGCGTCAGGAATTTGATATTCCGTTCGCCTTTGTACTCGTTTTGAAGGACTGCGTGTTCGGAGAGGATGCGGATTTTGTTTGCCCCCTCTTGGAGCTTGAACTTTCCTTCACCCTTTCCTATGTTGAACTCTTGCTCTGCGGCAGAAAGCGCCGCGCTAAAATCATGTTGCATTGATATTGCTTAATACTTTATATCTGAATTATGGCATTTGCAACGCCAGTGTCAAATTGCACAAAAACCCTGATTTTACAGGGTTTCGGAGCGGAGTTATCCACATGGCTTGTGATGAATATGTGAAGCTTGAAGCGGTCTTAAAATATAGTACTCA
>Ga0070732_10001769_pt1 | contig 11742 bp, 8 predicted proteins | sample Coa_R1_5_FD_66449 | JGI IMG/M metagenome (GOLD analysis project Ga0070732, IMG submission 66449) | Surface soil microbial communities from Centralia Pennsylvania, which are recovering from an underground coalmine fire - Coalmine... | ecosystem: Environmental > Terrestrial > Soil > Unclassified ...
GCCCAGGTGGTGGCTGAGGAAGGGGCGGGCGGCGCCTCGCGCGTCGGCTGCACGATGGGATAACGCGTCGAGCGGAGCTTGGCGGGAGCCGCGCTGCCGTTCCGCAAGGCTCGTACCCACTCCGCGGGAGTCTCCGCGTGCTGGGCGACGTGGTCGGGCAGTTGGGTGTTGAAGCGCGCCTCACACCGCACCAGCAGTTCGACGCGCTCCAGGCTTCCGAGTCCCAGGTCGCGATCGAAGGAAGAATGGAGCGACAAGGTCTCGGCGGCGCGATGCGATCCCAGCTCATCGAGTAGCTCGCGGACGATGGCCAGCGTCTGCTGCTCCACTTCGGACACATCGGCCCGCGAGGACACAACGGGTTCGGGCGTCACCGAGGGATCGCCTCCGTTGCGCCGGGTCTCAGCCAGCTTGACAGGCCGTGGAGTTGTTGCCATTCGTCAGATGAACTGTAGCGGCGGTCTGCGACCGCCATCGCCGTCCCTCGGCGTCCAGAGGACGCCGCTACAGTCAGTCCCTCGGCGCTCCCTTCCAGGGCAGGCTTCGAGCGCCGCCTTCGAGCGCCGCCACAGAATCTTAAATCCTGAATGCCCAGTTCTTGACCGCTTCCGGCTGCACCCATCGCTCAACGCCGGGAATCTGGTTGTTGACCCAGTAGCTCTTCCAGTCGAGGCGTTCGGGATTCCAGGGCAGCAGCTCTCGTTCGCGCTCGGAAATCAAAGTATAGGCCGTTCGGATGTTCTCGGACTCAAAAATGTAACGGTTTTCGAGAATAAAGGGCAAATACTGATCCAAAGTCTGCTCGCGGAAGCTGGCCTGAAGACCCGTCGTTCTCAGCGCGGTACTCAGTGCGGTAAGCGACTCTGCGCCCGGCAGCCGCGCGGCCGCAAGAACGCTCTTCACGCCGCCAATCAGATTCTGCGCCCGAGCGATTCTCCTTTGTATCGATTCCCGCCGCGTCCGTGCTTCCTCCGCCGTGACGAACCGGACTCGGCCGGTAGCGCGTGCGCCCACCAGGCCACTGATGAATGGGGAAACCGCGACTGCCGTCCGGCCCTTCCCGTTCCGCAATTCGGCGCCGGTTCCATTGCCGGCCCCGTTGCGAGCCCCGCTCTGGGCTTTAGTCCGGCGCCGCTGAGACTCGGCATCCAGCAAGGTGACGAGCGGCCCAAGCAGGATGGGATTCACGTCGGCTGTAGCCAACTGGTAGACGGGCTCGTGACGGCCATCCAAAAGCAGGGCGCCCGCGACCAGAATAGCCGCCGCGACCAAGTCGACCGGCACGACTTCGAGCGGCATGTCTTGCCGGACCGGCCAGTCCTTGAGCCCCCCAAGCGCCATCAGGATAAGTGGCGCGGCGGTGCGTCCTCCTTCGATCCAGCCGGGGATAGGAAATTCCAGCGCGCTCTCGACAATCGCTGGCCGGACAATGGCGTAGTCGAGCCCAGGCTCGGCGGCAATAATCTGTTCGCCCAGGCTCTTGGCATAGGTGTAGGTGTTGACCCATCCCCAGTGCTCGGCGCGCTGCTTGCCTAGCGCAACGAGCCGCTGGGCAACATCTTTGCGGCGCTGCGCCTCGTCCGCCGCGTCAAGCTTGCTTCCCGGGGAAGCGCTCGCAGAGCTGTAAGCAGAGTCGTAGATCTGGCGGACGCGCGCACGACAATAGCGAATCTCCGCAGCGTGGTCGAAACTGGTGTCCTCAGGATCCCGGCGTCGCGGGTAGAACCCCAGGATCGGTTCGGTTTCCTCGACCAGGCCGTCCGCCGGGCCGCAGACGTAGCACGTCGAGACGTGCAGCAGCTTCGACCCAAGCGACTTTGCCAGCGCGACGACGTGTTCGACCCCGTCGACGTTCGAGCTGAACGACACGTCAACCGGCGGAAAGAACTCGACGCTGCCCGCGCAGTTGATAATCAAACCGACGCGTCCCGTAAGGCGCTCGACGGTCGCCGCGTCAAGCCCCAAGTCAGGCTGCGCGATATCACCCGGCCAGACGGTGATCCGCTCGCGCCGGAAGTCCCTGCCGCGCTTCCCGACCACCGCCTGCAACGCGGGTGACGGCAGCGTTTCGGTGAGGAATCGCTCCTGAGCCGAGACGTCTCCACGGGGTCGAAGCAGGATATGCAGGTGCTTGAAGCCGGGGAGGCGGTCGAGGATCAGAGCCAGGACGACCTTGCCCAGGAAACCGTTGGCCCCCGTCAGGATGATTTCGTGTTCCTGAAATGCCTGACCGACGTCCGTCAGTGCTAACGGTGGTCCCATAGTTGTCGGGAGAGCCCCTGGGAAAAGCAAGACGCCGGGCAAGAAACGCCATCCGGTCAACGACTTGCCTTCTCAAGGGGAGACGTCAGCTCAGTGAAATGAGCCTGGCTCGGGATCCCGTATAGGAGACGCGAGCAAGCCAATGTTATCGACGGCTGAAGCCTATGTCAAGGCTTGGCCGGGATGGTGCTGACAGGGCGGGACTTAGCCGGCAATCCGGTGACTCTCGTGGTAGGTATGGAGGACCCGGTGGAGGACCGTCAGATTCGAGAGGACGACAATGACCCAAAGCACCGGCGCCATGCGAAGAGAGAACGCGCCAATCAGAATGAGTACGATCCGCTCCGGTCGCTCCAGGAATCCCACCTTGCATGAAGGGATGAGGTTCTCGGCGCGGGCGCGCGTATAGCTGGTCATCACCGCGCCAATCATCGCCGCCGCCACCAGGGTCACGTACCAGAAGCGATTGATGCGTCCGTAGTAAATCAGAAGGCCGATGAGCAAGATCAAGTCCGAGTAGCGGTCGAGCACGGAGTCGAAGAACCCACCAAAGGGTGTGACGCGCTTCGTAAGGCGCGCGACGGGGCCGTCCGTCAAGTCGAAGATGGCGGCGAGGAAGATGGCGGCTCCGGCCCAGCGGAAATAGCCGTAGGCAAAGAGGTAGGCGGCAAAGACGTTGATCGAGAATCCGATGAAGGTCAGAACGTTGGGATTGATGCCCGCCTTGGCGAATCCGCTGACGATCGCGCGGAAAAGGTAGCCGAATGCTACCCCGATTTGTTTAGTGATCATTGAGGTGTACCAGCCGACCACCGTCGGCCAGGAGGCAGCGTCAGCCTCGCACCTCAAAGAGTATATCCAAACCCTTGACGGAAGCAATCGCACCGCCGGCACATGATCTTTTGTGCCAGTACCAAGGGACTATGGAAGGAAGGGGCGCGCGGGCCGATGATCGTTGGGGTCAGGGAAAATCCAAGGGGGGAACTTATGCCGATCGGATCATTTCTAGTTTGCCGCAAGTGTCGTTGGGCGGGAGAAGCTGACGATTTGCGCTGGGGTCGCTGCCCGACGTGCCGCGACCGGAGGTTTGTGACCAGCCTCGAACGCTGGACCAGGAAAATCAGCTGGGGCTTTCTCATCGGACTGCTAGCCTATTACGTGTCTCGCGTGCCACTCGGTTGAGGCCGCCGCCGACATCCTCGGCGAATCTCGCAGGGTTCACCCCAGAGCTCAAACTTGCAAGTCCACTCTGCAGGCGGACCCTTACTACCCACCTCGCATCGTTGCACCACCCTTCCGCAGTTGACTGGACCTCCAACGTCTCCTAACATCGGCCGCTAGTGAGTGAGCGCCACGAATGCGTCGACGGACGGCTGATTTATTTCGACCGGACGCGGGACCGTGCGCTGGCGAAAAATTAGAGCTCGGGAGGAATGATGAAGCTGAAGGATCGAGTGGTGGTCATCACGGGAGCGGGCGGAGGCATCGGACGCGCCTCCGCTTTGGAGTTCACGCGGGAGGGGGCGCGCGTCGTGGTGGCCGACATCAACCCTTCCAGCGCGCGGGAAACAGTAAAGCAGATCGAGGCGCTGGGCGGCCAGGGGCTCGCCGTTCAAACCGACGTCGCGAGTGCGGAATCGGTCGGGCACCTTGTCCAGGAGACGCTCAGGGTCTACGGACAAATCCACGTGCTCTTTAACGACGCCGCAATCCAAATCAACAAGACGGTCGAGGATACGACCGTCGAGGAGTGGAACCGCGAAATGGCGGTAAATCTCGGCGGAATCTTCCTCTGCTCGAAGTACTCTTTGCCGCACCTGCGCAAGACCCGGGGGTGCATCGTCAACATGGCCTCGGTGAACGGCTATTTTGTCGAGCCCATGTGCGCAGGCTATTGCGCCAGCAAGGGCGCCATCATTGCGCTGACCAAGGCCATGGCCATTGACCATGGCAAGGAAGGCATTCGCGTCAACTGCATTTGCCCGGGATACATCGACGCCGGCCTCGCTTGGGGCTACTTCGAATCGCAGCCCGACCCTGCGGCAGCACGCGCCGCGGCAGGAAAGCTCCACGCCCTGGGAAGGATCGGTAAACCCGAAGAGGTGGGACGCCTCGCCGTCTTTCTCGCCAGTGACGACGCTTCTTTTTTGACCGGATCGGCAGTCGCCGTAGACGGAGGATTCGGTTCGGGCTTGCCACCTCAGAGCTAACCGTCGCCTCGTCTGCCGGCGCCACATTGCTTCGGTACACGTGACCGGCCGAGCGTTGGCGGGTACTTGGCGCAAGGTTTTGAAAACAGTGGTACCCTGCATTTTCGCGAAGGAGATCAGCTTGAGAACTCACACGGAAAGCGAAAAGCGGTATCGGGCGGCATGCGAGGTGATTCCCGGTGGCGTGAACTCCTCGCTGCGGCGATGTTTGCCACACCTTGTCCTGGTGCGATCCAAGGGCGCTCTAATGACGGACACCGACAACAACGACTATATCGATTACCACGCAGCTTTTGGTCCCAGCGTGCTGGGTTACAACTACGATGAGGTTGACGACGCCGTCTCGCGGGCGATCAGGGAGATCGGCCTCGTGGGTGTCGGGACGACCGAGCGGGAAATCCAACTGGCACGCAAAATCTGCCAGCACGTGCCCTCCGCGGAAAAGGTTCTCTTTTGTAACAGCGGCTCGGAGGCCACCTACTCCGCCATCCGTCTGGCGCGCGCCGTAACGGGACGCAAGAAGATCATCAAATTTCAGGGCGCCTATCACGGCTGGCACGACTACCTGGCGATGAACGTAATCAGCGCCCCGCAGAAGCTCGGCCAACACGATCCCCTGTCCGCCGGAAGCCTGCCCGAGGCGATCGCGGCGACGCTGATCTGCACCTTCAATGATCTCGACTCCGTGGAAGATGCTGTCCGCCGGCACCGTGGCGAGGTCGCCGCAATGATCCTCGAGCCGATCCTGCACAATGTCGGCTGCATCCTTCCCGCGCCTGGCTTCCTCGAGGGTCTTCGTGAGCTGACTCGCCGCGAAGGCATCGTGCTGATTTTCGACGAAGTGATTACCGGATTCCGCCACGGCCTGGGTGGATACCAGAAAGTATGCGGCGCGACCCCAGACCTCACTACCCTTGGAAAAGCGATGGCCAACGGCTATCCCATCGCGGCGCTCTGCGGCAAAAGGGAGCTCATGGAGCGCTTTCGGACGCACCCCGAGGGCGACGTGTTTTTCGCAGGAACTTTCAACGGCCATCCTGCGGGCTGTGCTGCGGCCCTCGCGACCATTGAGGTCCTCGAAAAGGAAACCACGTATCCGCGCCTGTTTGGACTGGGCGAGCGGATGCGAAAAGGGCTTTCGGAAATCGTGAGCCGCCTGGGTCTGAAGGCGACCGTGGCGGGCTTTGGTTCCGTGTTCCTGACTTATTTTCAGGAAGGTCCGATCCGCAACTATTCCGACTTGCTCCGCCATGACGCGGACCTTTTCGTCAACTACCGGACCCAGCTTATCGAGCGCGGGATCTTCAAAATGCCGATGAACCTGAAGCGCAACCACGTGAGCCTTAGCCACACGGAAGAACAGATCGACCAAACACTCGAAGCCTGCGAAGACGTCTTGCGCCGACTGGCAAGGCAGGAGGCGACGGCGGCAGTTTCAAAATCATCAACGTAACGCAGAAGGAGGATGACGTCGTGACTGAGGATTCCTTGGGCCACGGCGGGCCGCCGCGACAAGACCCGACGAGCATGGGCCGGCGCGAATTCCTGCTGGCGGGTGCGGCCATCGCCACGGCGCCGCGGCTCGGGCCTTCCGCCGGCTCCGAGCCCATCCTCGATATTCATCAGCACATCTACTATCAGGGGCGCTCCAACGAACAGCTCATCGCCCATCAGCACGCGAACGGAGTGACGATCACCAATCTGATGCCGGGCGATGGATGGCTCCTCTCCGCCGTCGGCGGCAATGCCGACGTCGTCGCCTTCCAAGCCGAGCACTCCGGCGAATTCGTTCGCTTCGCCTGCGCCAATCCGGTCGAAGGCCGCATGTTCGACTTCGGCGGCTCGGTCGTAACCGGGGAAACAACTCCCCCGCCAGCGTCCGTCCTGGAGGTGAGCGGGAGAAAGCCGGCGCCTTTCGGCCTGAGTTGGCCTTCGGTGGACGTGAAGCTGCGCGCCTGGGGACTGGGAGCCCAGGGACCCAACGCGGCCATCGGAATCGGCGAAGAGAAGTTTCACGTCCCGGTCGATTCGCCGGAGATGGACCAGATTTACCGGCTCGCCGAGGAGCTAAGCGTTCCGGTGCTCATTCATTTCGAACATCAGCGTTACAGTCTGGGAATCGAAAACCTCGAGAAGATCCTTAAGCGCTACCCGCGCGTGAACTTCATCGGCCACGCGCAGACTTGGTGGGGAAACATCAGCGCCGACTTGGATCCTTTGGATTACTACCCCAAAGGTCCCGTCAAACCCGGCGGCCTGATTGACCGCCTGCTCGCTGAGTATCCCAATATCTACGGCGACCTCTCGGCAGGTTCAGGTTTGAACGCCCTGACGCGCGATCCGGACTTCGCGCGCGGCTTTCTCAACCGCCACGGCCGTCAACTCATCTGGGGGAGCGACTGCGAGTGCCGTGACGGGAAGGGTGGCGGAACGCGGAACGGATACTGTATCGCCGCACGTTGTCTGGCTGCCCTGCGTCAACTGGTTCCAGACCGGCTCAAGCTTCACCGCATCCTCTACGAAAACGGCGCCGCCCTGTTGAAGCTTTCGCACGCCTGAGGTGGTGGCGGACGCGCGTTCGCACCTTCGCGGGTTCGTTGTTTGGATCAGTTCGTGGTATGAGGCTGTCGTGGACTTGGTAGCTCTGCAGGCGGGCCAGCGCAAGAGCGAGGCTTCGCAGAGTCGGCGGCAACAGGAAGCTAAGCCACTTTCAGCTTTCATTCAGGTTTCGTGGTTAGACTCCTCACTGGGTGGCATCTTGGCTCGGCGTGGGATCAGACCCGCGCGCAATTGGGAGGTTGTCCAAGCACATCCGATAGAGACTGAGAGGCAAGGATAATGCTGGCAGCTTCCAATCGACTCGATCCCCGTCTCCTCCTCGCCGCCTTCGGCCGGAGTAGAAGCAATTCGACAAATCCTTCCGAAGGTACGGAAGGTAGGTGCGTCACCAAGTCGCTTAATGTTGGTCTTGTCGCCGCGTTTATGACGCTGTGCGTTCAAAGTCAGCTTGACGCTAGGTCGAAACAGGATCAAGCGCTTCCTCCAGCCGGGCCAGTGATGGCTCGAGCCGTGAAAGTTGACCGCGCACCGCACATGGATGGCACGCTGGACGATCCACTTTGGCGGCAAGCAGAGCCGATCGCCGACTTTCGGCAGCGAGAACCCTATGAGGGTCAGGCACCGACAGAAAACACGGAAGTCCGGATCTTATACACTCGTCATGAAGTCTACTTCGGCCTTTTGTGTCACGATTCTGACCCCCAGAAGATCGTGGCGACCGAGCTTCGGAGAGACTTACCACAGAACCTTGACGACTATTTTGAGATTTCAATTGACCCGACCAACGAGCGCCGCAATGCTTACGTCTTCCAGATCAATCCCATGGGCACGCAGGCCGACGGGACCATTACAGAGGAGGAGTTCTCTCAAAGTAACCAGGACTTTGATCCTGGCTGGGACGGAGTTTGGAGCGCGGAGGCGAAGATCAGCGCAGACGGCTGGACGGCGACCGTGGGCATTCCCTTCACAACGCTGAACTTCATGCGAACACAAAACGTGGTGTGGGGCCTCAACTTCAAAAGGTTCATCCGAAGGAAGAACGAGGAGGACCTTTGGAGCGCCTGGCATCGTGCGTTCGGGATTACCAAAGTCTCTGCTGAAGGGCAACTCGCGGGAATCACGGATATCGGCAGCGGCCGGCTGTTTTTTGTGCAGCCCTATGGTCTGACGGGCTCAGACCGTCTCTCCACGAGCCAAGGGACGCAATTCCTGCACACGGGCGGGCTGGATATCAAATACGGCCTGCGTTCCAACCTCGTCGCCAATCTGACTGGAAACACGGATTTCGGCGATGCCGAGGTCGACCAATTGCAGTTCAACTTGACTCCGTTCAGGCTTTTCTACCCCGAGAAGCGGCGATTCTTCCTGGAAAACACCGGGACCTTCAGCTTTCCCATGGGCCACCAGGATCTCCTGTTCTTCAGCCGGCAAATTGGGATCGATCCCGTTACCGGAGAAGTCGTGCCCATCGACGGAGGAGCGAAGGTGACCGGTACGCTTGGGCCGTATGATGTCGGAGTTCTGGACGTGCAGAGCCGGTCGGACGGGCCTAACCCGGCTGCGAACTACGCCGTAGTCCGCGCCAAGCGCTCATTGTTCGGCGACTCGTACGTGGGTCTTCTTGGCGTCGATAAGGAGTCCGGCAACGCGCTCGACCCATTCAATCGCACGGGCGGCGTTGATACGCGACTTGTCTTCCACAAAAACCTGGTGGTCCATGCCTACGGGACGGCGGCCGGTTCGGCGGGCGTCTCCGGAGCCAACTCCGACGTTGGCGCTGATGTCTCCTACATTACGGACTGGTTACAGTTTCAGGCCATGCAAGACCATGTGGGACCGAACTTCAACCCCGAGGTCGGCTTCGTGAACCGTACCGACATCAACGAGAGCTTTGCTGACCTGAACCTGGCTCCGAGGCCGAAGATCCCGGGAGTTAGGGAATTGAACTTTGAAGGATTCATTGACCACTCGCCGGATACGCACGGAGTGCTCCAGACTCAGGAGTGGCAAGGTACTTTCCGGATGAACTTCAACAATGGCGCCTACACCGACGACGACATTTACGACACATTTACACAACGGCTCACGCAGCCGTTCAATCTGTACAAAAACATTTCGATTCCTCCAGGCATCTACCACTTCGCTCGCCACCAGTTGACTTACGGGTCGCGCCTGGATCGTCGATTCACGTGGAATCTCTTCGAGCGCTTCGGTACCTACTATTCGGGTCACCTGAACGAGGCTCAGGTCCGAGCAACTTACCGCGTCAGTTCCAAGCTCAACGTTTCGACCACGGCTTTGTGGGACCGGTTCCGCCTGCCGCAAAGGAAATTTTCGGTAGCGCTCGCGAGCCTGGAAGCAAGCTATTCTCTGTCTCGATTTCTGAGCGCCGACACCTTGATTCAAATGGACACGTCGAATACCGAGGCGGTCAGCGGAAACTTTCGTCTACGGTACCAGTTTCGGCACGACGACCCGTTCAGCAATTTGTTCATCATCTATAACACCGGGACGCGCTTTGCCGGCCTGTCGGGTTCAAACCTCGCGCAACTCCGCGAGAATCGCGTTGAAGTCAAACTCACCTACTCCTTCACGCCCTCGCTCGACCGGCGGCGAAAGGCTTCTCCATCCGGATCCGAAGCAAAGTAGGCTCTACCTTAGACGCTTTGAATCTCTACGCCAGGGACTTTCAGTTGACTTTCATGTTGGGGGCTTACACTGGTTGGTGAGTTGCGGGGTTTTGTGCAGGACCACGAAGAGGCCTCCCTGCATGTGGCACCGCGGAAGGAGTAGCACCATGCTCTCTATAAAACGAATTTTAGCCTGTCTTGCCTTATTGTGTCTTCCCGCAGTCGCGGTCGGTCAAGGGCTGGACGCAGCCAAGCTCGATCAGGCATTCAACCGCTCGGGCCAAAAACTCGGTGATGTTTACAAGTTCGGATTCCCGCGTACGGACCTCCATGTCACTGTGAATGGTGTGGCGATAAAGCCGGGACTCGCTCTTGGTTCTTGGGCGGCGTTCTCGGGAACCGACACTGACGCCATGGTCATGGGCGACTTGGTGCTTCTGCAAGATGAGGTCAACCCGGTGATGACGAAGTTGCGGCAGAGCGGGTTTGAGATCACAGCCCTCCATAATCATTTGCTCGGCGAAACGCCACGTGTGATGTACATGCACTATATGGGTCACGGCAATGCTGCGGAACTCGCAAGCTCCTTGAGGGCGGCATTGGGTGAATCGAAGACACCTTTTGGAAAGCCTGCGGGTTCAGCGGAGTCGGAAGCACCGCCCCCGTTTGTGAAAGCAGTAGAAGACGCGCTTGGGCGGAAGGGAAGCTTCGCGGGAGGAGTTCTGGGATTCGGCATTCCACGAGCGGAAGCCATCACGATGGACGGCGTTACGGTTTTGCCTTCGCAGGGGGTCGCAGAAGGCATCAACTTTCAGGAAGCTGGTGATGGCAAGGTCGCGACGACAGGAGACTTCGTGTTGACCGCCGGCGAAATCAACCCCGTGATCTCGGCCCTCGAAGCGCACCACATTCTCGTGACCGCCCTGCATTCTCACACGCTCGGCGAGCAGCCGCGGCTGTTTTTCATGCATTTCTGGGGGCGCGGGCCGACCGCGGATGTGGCGGAAGGAATCAAAGCAGCGCTCGAAAAAGTGCGCGTCAAATAAAGGCCGCTCGTTCGCCCCAACGTGCCAAGAACGCTTGGTGCTGGTCGGTGCCTTTCAAGCCGGCCTTGCAAGGAGAACTCATGCGGAACGTCATGCTCGCTTCATTTCTTGCGGCGCTCGCGGTCGCTCTCCCGGCGCAGCAAGCCCCACCGTTACGCCTTGTCGGGACGATTCCCCTTCCGAATGTCGACGGGCGCATCGACCATTTCGGGATTGATCTCAAGGGTCAGAGACTCTTCATGTCGGCGCTGGGCAACGACACGGTCGAGGTGTTCGACCTGCGGACGAACCAGCGGCTGCACACGATCACCGGACTCCACGAGCCGCAGGGAGTCACGTACGCGCCCGACTCGAACAGGATCTATGTGGCCAACGGTGACGACGGCAAGGTGCGGGTCTTTGACGGAACATCCTACAAATTGATCTCCTCCGTCAACTTCGGCTCCGATGCCGACGACACGCGATACGACGCCGAGACCCATCGTGTGTACGTGGGCTACGGTGAGGGCGCTGTTGCGGCGATGGATTCGGCCACGGGCAAGGTCCTCGGCGAGGTCAAAGTGCGAGCACATCCTGAAGCCTATGAAGTCGCGAAGGGCGGCGGAAACATATTTGTCAACGTTCCGAATGCCCACGAAATTGCCGTCGCAGACTGGTCGAAACGCGCCATTACCTCACACTGGAGACTCGATAAGTATGGCGCGAATTTTCCCATGGCGTACGACTCGCAAGGCCATCGCCTCTTCGTCGTGTGCCGCCGTCCAGCCGAATTGCTCGTGCTCGATATCGCATCAGGGAAGATCGCGGCTCATCTACCCGTCACAGGCGATGCCGACGACGTTTGGTATGACTCGACTCGAAAACGCATTTACATCTCCGGCGGTGAAGGATACCTGAGCGTGGTCGAGCAACAAGACGCGGATCATTATCGAAACATGGCGAAGATTCCGACGGCGCCCGGCGCGCGAACTTCGTTCTTTTCGCCCGACCTCGACCGACTCTACCTTGCCGTGCCGCATCGCGGTGTCCGGCGGG
>Ga0070732_10001770_pt1 | contig 11741 bp, 5 predicted proteins | sample Coa_R1_5_FD_66449 | JGI IMG/M metagenome (GOLD analysis project Ga0070732, IMG submission 66449) | Surface soil microbial communities from Centralia Pennsylvania, which are recovering from an underground coalmine fire - Coalmine... | ecosystem: Environmental > Terrestrial > Soil > Unclassified ...
CTGGGCCGCAATCAGCAGGCCGAGGAGGCCATCGGCCTGGTCAACGTCGACCACGAAATCCCCGCCGAGGTTCTGGCCGAGATTCGCGCCATTCCCGCCGTGCGCGCCGCCCTGGTGGTCCATGTCTGAGCCACAAAGGCACAGAGACACGGAGCAAATGAGAGTCAGAAACCAGAAATCGCAACGACCAGAAGTATCGGAGTAGGGTCTTGGTGGGGGCGAGCAAGATATCATCCGTGACTGAAAAGGGGGCGAATTCGACGGACAGATTTCTGGCTTCGAATTTCTGATTGCTGGTTCTCTCAGTGTCCTCTGTGCCTCTGTGGCTAAATACTGGGTCTTCAAGATCAACACCAAGCGCGGCTGGGAATTCGACCAGTATTTCCGCGACCCGTCGCGCGTTCCCTACCCCATGGGCGATGAGGGTTGGATCAGGAGCGCTTCCAGTCTCCGTTACCTCCGCGAGGAAGTGAAGCGTGGCGACCTGTTCCTCTGCTACGAGACCGACCGCAAGCGGGTGGTGGGCGTGGCGCGCGCCGCTTCGAACGGCCGCGACACGGGCATGGGCTCGCTCGTCGACTTCTGCTCGCCGCTCGAAGCCGTTCGCTTCGCGAACCCGCTGGTGCGACGTCCCGACCTCGACCACATTCTCGCCTTCAGCCCGCAACGCGGCCGCGGCACGGTGCAGAAGATCGACCGGGACGAGTTCGCCCGTCTGCGCCGCATTATTCTGCGCAAGAATATTGACCAGTCAAATAGGCTAGTACGCTTGCTCGGCCGCTGATCCGTCAACTCGGCGCGGAAACGCGGGCCAGGAGCGAACGCAGGCCAGGTTCGAAAATCTCGGGCGGCGTCAGCAGGCTCACCACCAGGAAGCCGTCGGAGGCGAAGTCGTAGAAGTGGCCGGGATGGACGAGCACGCCGGCCGACTGCGCGAGCTCGACCGCCCAGTCTTCGTCACTGCGCGTCGCCGGTACGCGCAGGATAGCGTACCATCCGCCCTCAACTTCGAGACGGCTTACGGGAGAACCGGCGGCGAGCTGCTCGTCGAGATAGCGCAGGTTCCGCCCAAGGCGCGCCATGATTTGCGGCTGTACGATGTGCCGCATCGCGAGCCACTGGGGCAGCGCGTAGGCGAGCGGCGCGCTGACCGAGAGATAAGTGTCGGCGATCACCTCGAGGCGCTCGAGCGCTTTGGCGCGCAAGGCGTCCGGTCCGCTCACCACGATCCAGGCGAGCTTCATCTGCGGCAGCGCGGAAATCTTCGAGAGTCCGCTGAGCGTGAACGCCAGTGCTTGGGTCGTCGACGCGAACGACCCGGCGCGCTCTGCCGGCGTAAAGGCGTAGTCCCAGAAAACTTCATCGGCGATCAGCGCCGCGTCGTGACTGCGGCATAGATCCACGAGGCGCTCGACCTCATCGCGCCGGGCAAAAGAGCCGGTGGGGTTGTTGGGGTGGACCACGAGAATCGCGCGCGCCTGGCGTAACGCGGTGATCGGCGAGCCGCGCAATCCGCTACTCAGCTCGTCGAAATCAATGCGCCACTCGTGATCGTAAACCAGAGGATACGGCGTCAGATCGACGTCGTCCAGGCGGGCAAGAAAATCAAACAACGGATAGCTGGGCCGCGGCACGAGCACCCGATCGCCGGGGTCGGCCAGTAAGCGAAAAACGTAGGAGTAAGCCTCGCTCGTACCGGTGGTGAGGAAGATTTGTTGGGGATGGACAGCAACGCCCTGTCCGCCATAGTAGGCCGCAACCGCCTCACGCGCGATTCGGAGTCCGCGTGGATCAGGCTCATAGCGGAGCGATCGCGGGTCGGCGAGCGCGTCAAGGATTCCTCCCGGTGCAAAGTCAAAGCCAGCGTGCGTGGGATTGGATTCCGTCAGATCGAGGACGGGAAGACCGCGTTGGCGGCGCGCGGCGATCGACTCCGTCAGACGGTTGGGAGCGAGCGGCCAGTTAGTGCGTGAGGAAAACATTCGATGGGAGGCTCGCAGCCTCGCAGCACGGCGGAGAAGCAGCCATCCTCGCAACGACGTCGAGCGCCGTTCTACTGAACCAAGGTCGACGGCTTGGGTTGGCCAGCTTGCGCCGCGGTAAGCGTCTCTTCCACTAACGCCTGCCGGAAATCGACCACGGCATCGTGGCCGGTCAGGAAACGGAATCCGACGTGGACCGCCGGAAAGCGCTGGTCGAAACGGCGCGGCGTGAGCGCCGCATCAAACCACGTCACAATCAGGTAGACCAGTGGAGTTTCGTGCGACCACTCGAAATAGAAATTCAAGTCGTAAGGCTCGAACCGCATCGGTCGGTTCTCGCTCACGAGCCGATCGAGTCCGCTGAGCAGTGCGTTGAGATCCTTGCGATTAATGGTTCCGCGGGTCGCGTGGCTGGGCGGCGGTGCACTGGAGGCCGTCCTGCCGGGCTCGATACCGGACGTGGTCGCAGGGCTGCACCCCTCGACCGAGAGCTCGTACGCGAACCATTCCAAGTCCTTCTGAAACGGGTCATAGCTCTTGCCGACCAGGCGCAGCGTGAGCCGCATTTCACCTGTAACCGACGCCAGAACCGCCATGGGTTAGGAACCTGCCAACGCCGTCGAGGCCCGGACTGGTCGGCGCAGAGTCTGCCGGCATTAGAACTTCGCGGCATCTAGCATTTTATCGCTATTTCGGACTGAGATAACACGGAGTTGGGCACACCATACGGAGTTTTGCTGCGCGAGTTAATTGATCCTGCGAGGATGTTGCGGGTCCTGCCGTCAATTGGGAGTTCGAATCAGGTCAGCTCTTGAAGAGGGAATCGAACTTCTCCTTCGCCGTTTCGGCAGGTGATGCGGATCCTGATCGGCGAGCCAGCAAAGTGGGATTGGGGCGATAGTAGTCGCAGTAGTTCGCGGCCTCTTTGTCGCGAACCCATTCGGCCTGCGGCTCCGAGCACTGGTTATTCTTGGAGGGATCGTAGAAGTTGCAGTTGCGGCACGCGTGCAGGTCGGCGCTGCACCGTGGGCACGTGTCGCGCGTTCCCACGCGAGCACCTGCCGGTAATGAGATGGTGGCGCCGCATTTCCAGCAGTTGAACTGCATGGGTCCGTTCCGGCCCGCCGTCCCCAGCTCCTGACAGGAAAGTGGAACTGAGGACGGATGCCTTGGTTCACTCTCCTACTGCGTGCGAGCCTCGTCGTCCTCAGTTACTTCCGCTGCCAGACCCGGAGCTCCAGGTATCGGGGCTTCAGGAGACACCACAGGAGCCTCACCCTCGGCCGCTTCCAGTTCAGGCTGCGGCGGTTCAACCTCGGTCAGCAGGCGGAAGTTGCGATAGAACTCGAGGCCGGTGCCCGCTGGAATGAGCCGGCCCATAATGACGTTCTCCTTCAGGCCGCGCAGTTGGTCGACCGAACCTCGGATGGACGCCTCGGTGAGGACACGCGTCGTCTCCTGGAAGGACGCCGCCGAGATGAAGGAGTCCGTGGAGAGCGACGCTTTGGTGATCCCGAGGAGCAGCGGCCTGCCCGTGGCCGGCTTGCCGCCCCGCGCAATCGCCCGCTCGTTTTCTTCGCGGAACTTGAACTTGTCCACCTGTTCGTCGAGCAGGAACTCCGTGTCACCCACCTCCTCGACCTTTACCCAGCGCATCATCTGACGCGAGATGACTTCGATGTGCTTGTCGTTGATGTTGACACCCTGCAGGCGGTAGACCTCCTGGATTTCGTCGACCAGGTATTTCTGCAGTTCCTTTTCGCCCAGGACCGCCAGGATGTCGTGCGGGTTGCGCGGACCGTCCATCAGCGGCTCACCCGACTTGACGCGTTCTCCTTCCTGAACCGCCACGTGGACGCCCCGCGGCAGGGCGTACTCCTTGGGCTCGCCGTGCTCGGGCACGACGACGATCTTGCGCTGGCCTTTGGAGATTTCTCCGTACTTGACCACGCCATCGATTTCGCTGATGACTGCGGTCTCGTGCGGCTTGCGCGCTTCGAAGAGCTCGACGACGCGCGGCAATCCGCCCGTGATGTCCTTGGTCTTAGTGGTTTCGCGAGGGATCTTCGCCAGCACGTCACCCGGGCTGACCTCCTCGCCATCCTGCACCATGAGGTGGGCGCGGGACGGCATGAGGTACTTCTTGGTACCTTTCTTCTCGCTGCGCACGATGAGCTGGGGCTGGTGCTCCTGGTTGGGTGAATCGGTCACCACCCAACGCGAGAGGCCAGTGACTTCGTCCACCTCCTCGTTGAGCGTCACGCCCTGCTCGAGGTCCTTGAACTGAATCGTGCCGCCCACTTCGGTCAGGATCGAGAACGTGTAGGGATCCCACTCGACGACGATGTCGCCCACCTTGATGGGAGCGCCGTCCGCGAACTTGACTCGAGCGCCGTAGACCACTGAGTAGCGCTCGCGCTCGCGTCCCTTGTCGTCGACGATCACCACCGAGCCGTTCCGGTTCATCGCCACGAAGTTACCGTCGCGGTTCTTCACCGTTTGGAGACCCTGGAACTTGAGGAAGCCGTTGTTCTTGGCTTCGAGGTGGGATTGCTCACTCACCCGGCTCGCGGTGCCGCCAATGTGGAATGTCCGCATGGTGAGCTGAGTGCCGGGCTCGCCGATGGATTGCGCGGCAATCACGCCAACCGCCTCACCCATCTCGACCACGCGTCCGGTCGCCAGGTTGCGTCCGTAGCAGCGAACGCACACGCCGCGGCGTGATTCGCAGGTGAGCACGCTGCGGATCCGCACCCGCTCGATGCCCGCCGCCTGGATGGCCGCCGCCAGGTCCTCGTTGATCTCCTGGTTCACGTCGACAATCACGTTGCCTTCATAGTCCTTGATCTGCTCGAGAGAAACGCGGCCTACAATGCGGTCGCGCAGCGGCTCCACCACCTCGCCCGCCTCGACGATGGGCTCGACGTAGATGCCATCCACCGTCCCGCAGTCGAATTCGGAGATGATCACGTCTTGCGCCACATCCACCAGGCGCCGCGTCAGGTAGCCGGAATCGGCGGTCTTGAGAGCTGTATCGGCCAGACCCTTGCGTGCGCCGTGGGTCGAGATGAAGTACTGCAACACGTTCAGCCCTTCGCGGAAGTTCGCGGTGATGGGCGTCTCGATGATTTCTCCCGAGGGTTTGGCCATCAAGCCGCGCATGCCGGAAAGCTGGCGAATCTGCTGCTTGGAGCCGCGTGCGCCGGAGTCAGCCATGATGTAAATGGGGTTGATCAAGGCTGACTTGTCCTGCGCCTCCATGGCCTGGAACATCTCGTCGGCCACTCGATCCGTGACCCGAGCCCAGATGGCGATCACCTTGTTGTAGCGTTCGCCGTGGGTGATCACGCCGTCCTGATACTGCTTTTCAACCTCGATCACTTCTTTTTCCGCAGCCTGCACGAGTTCGGCCTTGCTCAGTGGCACGACCAGATCGTCGATGCCGATCGAAATGCCGGCCTTGGTCGCGTAGAGGAAACCGAGTCCCTTGATCTCGTCCAGCAGCTTGACGGTGGTATCGAGTCCAAAGCGCAAATAGCAGTAGTTGCACAGTGCGCCCAGGCCTTTCTTCCTGAGCAACCCGTTGACAAAGGGCATCTCCTTCGGCAGATGGTCGTTGAAGATCACGCGGCCGACTGTGGTGTTGATGAACTGATTCTTGACGGTGATCGGCTCGGTGTGCAGCACGTCTTGATCGTCGTAAGCCGTCGAAAGGTCGATGACCCGGCCGGTGTAACGAAGTCGAACCGGAGAGAGCGTTTCGACCTCACCCGCCTCGAGTGCCAACAGCGCCTCTTCCGAATTGGCGAACGAGCGGCCCTCACCCTTGGCGTTGTGCTTTTCCTTGGTCAGATAGTAGATGCCGAGCACGATGTCCTGAGTCGGAATCGCCAGCGGCGAGCCGTTGGCGGGAGACAGAATATTCCGCGACGAGAGCATGAGCACCGAGGCCTCAATCTGCGCCTCCGGCGAAAGCGGAATGTGAACGGCCATCTGGTCGCCGTCAAAGTCGGCGTTGAACGCGGTGCATACCAGGGGATGAATCTTGATGGCCTTGCCCTCGACCAGCACCGGTTCGAAGGCTTGAATCCCCAGCCGGTGCAGCGTCGGAGCGCGGTTCAAAAGCACCGGATGGTCGCGGATCACTTCTTCGAGGATGTCCCAGACCACGGGTTCCTGCCGCTCGACCATCTCCTTGGCGGCCTTGATGGTCGTGCACTGGCCAGCCTGCTCCAGGCGATGGTAGATGAAAGGCTTGAAGAGCTCGAGGGCCATCTTCTTGGGCAGTCCGCACTGGTGGAGCTTGAGCTCGGGGCCGACCACGATGACCGAGCGGCCCGAGTAGTCAACACGCTTGCCGAGCAGGTTCTGGCGGAATCGTCCTTGCTTCCCCTTCAGGGTGTCCGAGAGCGACTTGAGCGGGCGGTTGTTGGTACCACGCAGCACGCGTCCGCGGCGCCCGTTGTCAAACAGCGCGTCCACCGCTTCCTGCAACATGCGTTTTTCATTGCGGACGATCACGTCAGGAGCATGCAGCTCCATGAGCTTCTTGAGGCGGTTGTTCCGGTTGATGACGCGGCGATAGAGATCGTTCAAGTCGGAGGTGGCGAAGCGGCCGCCATCGAGCGGCACGAGCGGACGCAGTTCGGGCGGAATGACCGGGATGACGTCGAGAATCATGTTCTCGGGCCGGTTACCGCTCTTGCGGAAGGCCTCGACGACTTTCAGGCGCTTGGCGTACTTCACGCGCTTCTGCAGCGAGACATCGGATTTCATCTTCTCGCGCAACTCGTCGGACAGCACATCCACATCCACGCGCTTCAGCAGTTCCTTGATGGCTTCCGCGCCCATGGCGGCCCGGAACTTTCCTGGAAACTGCTGCTGGAGCTCGCGGTAGCGCTCCTCGCCGAGCAGTTCCTTCTCCTTGAGCGGCGCTTCACCCGGGTCGATGACAACGTAACTCTCGAAGTATAGGATGCGCTCGAGGTCGCGCAGCGAAATATCCAGCAGATGGCCGATGCGGCTCGGCAGTCCCTTGAAGAACCAGACGTGCGAGCAAGGGGAAGCCAGCTCGATATGGCCCAGCCGCTCGCGGCGCACCTTCGACAACGTCACCTCGACGCCGCATTTGTCGCAGATCACGCCGCGGTGCTTCATGCGCTTGTACTTGCCGCACAGGCATTCCCAGTCGGTGACCGGCCCGAAAATCCTGGCGCAGAACAGGCCGTCACGTTCCGGCTTGAAGGTGCGGTAGTTGATGGTTTCCGGCTTGGTCACCTCGCCGTGCGACCAGGAGCGAATCTTCTCCGGTGACGCCAGACTGATGCGGATACTGTCGAATTCGGCAATGAGACTTACTCGGTCATAAGGGCTGCTACGAAACAAGGCTTGTCCTCCTCGGTGGGAGTAAATGATACCCAAAAGTTTCTTGCCGGCGCGGCACTCGATAGCGCGCGGCCCATCTTACTCGGCAGCGGCGGGCGCGAGCTGCTCCTCTTTCGGCTTCTTCAGCAGCTCGACGTCGAGGCACAGACTCTGCAGTTCGCGTACCAGCACGTTGAAGGACTCAGGAACGCCGGGCTCGATGGCGGCTTCGCCCTTCACGATGGCTTCATAAATCTTGGCTCGCCCGTAAACATCGTCCGATTTGGCCGTCAGCAGCTCCTGAAGGATGTAGGCTGCCCCATACGCTTCCAGGGCCCAAACCTCCATCTCCCCGAACCGCTGTCCGCCGAATTGCGCTTTGCCTCCCAGCGGCTGTTGGGTGATGAGCGAATACGGGCCGATGGAACGGGCGTGAATCTTGTCGTCAACCAGGTGCGAGAGTTTGAGCACGTAGATGTAACCGACCGTGACCTTCTGTTCGAAGGCCTCGCCCGTCATGCCGTCGTAAAGCGTTTCCTTGCCGGAGCTGGGCAGACCGGCCTTTTCCAGGTATTCCTTGATTTCGCGCTCCGTCGCTCCGTCGAAGACGGGAGTCGAGAAGGTGACTCCCTGGCGATAGGCGCGCGCGAAGTCGAGGACGTCCCCGTCGCTCATGCCGTCGATGGGGGCCGCGAGCGAGCTGTTGCGGAAGATACCCTTGAGTTCCTTGCGAATGACTTCGGCCTGGTTCTCCGCCGCCAGGAAGGTCTGCAGCTTGACGCCGAGTTCCTTGGCCGCCCAGCCGAGGTGCGTTTCCAAAATCTGCCCGACGTTCATGCGCGAAGGAACGCCGAGGGGATTGAGCACGATCTCAACCGGCGTGCCGTCGGGCAGGTAGGGCATGTCCTCTTCCGGCAGGATGCGCGCGATCACGCCCTTGTTGCCGTGCCGTCCCGCCATCTTGTCGCCCACCGACAGCTTGCGCTTCATGGCGATGTAAACCTTGACCAGCTTGATGACGCCGGGCGGCAGCTCGTCACCTTTCTTGAGCTTCTGCTCTCTGTCCTCCGTGATCTTTTGCAGAATGTCGATCTGACGCGAGGTCATCTCCTCGATTTCATCGATCTTCTCGTGCAGAGTGGGATCCTTCTTGGCAATTTTGATGCGTTTGAGGTTGCGCGTCGTAACCCGCGACAGAACGTCAGGGGTGAGGTCCGTTCCTTTAGTGAGCAGCCGCTTGTTGGTTTTTTCGTCGTGCAGGTCGGCCAGCAGAGTCTCGCCTTCGAGCAGCGCCGACAGACGCTTCAGGCGTTCATCCTTCAAGATACGAATCTCGTCCGAGAGATTCTTTTCCAGGCGCGCCACTTGTGCGGCTTCGATCGATTTGGCCCGCTCGTCCTTTTCCGCCCCCTTGCGGGAGAAGATCTTCACATCGACCACGATGCCCTCGATGCCGGGCGGGCAGGTGAGCGAGGCATCGCGCACGTCGCCGGCCTTCTCGCCGAAAATGGCGCGCAGCAGTTTCTCCTCGGGCGTCAACTGGGTTTCACCCTTGGGCGTAACCTTGCCCACCAGGATATCGCCCGGCTTGACGTAGGCGCCGATGCGGATGATGCCGCTTTCGTCGAGGTCCTTGAGCAGAGACTCGGCGACGTTGGGAATGTCGCGAGTGATTTCTTCCGGCCCGAGTTTGGTGTCCCGCGCCTCAATCTCGAATTCCTCGATATGGATCGAGGTATAGGAATCCTCTTTGACCAGCTTCTCCGAGACCAGGATGGCGTCTTCAAAGTTGTAACCACGCCAGGGCATGAAGGCGACAAGCACGTTGCGTCCCAGCGCCAGTTCGCCGTGATCCGTGCAGGGACCGTCGGCAAGCACCATGCCCGCCGTGACGCGCTGCCCTTTGCGGACTACGGGTTTCTGATTGATGCAGGTATTCTGGTTGGAGCGCCGGAACTTGATGAGCTGGTAGATGTCGGCACCCACCTCGCGCGAGAGCTGTCCGCCGTGGCTGTTCCCTTCCACCCGCACGATGATGCGCTCGCTGTCGACCCCATCAATCACGCCGCCGCGCTTGGCGATCACCACGGCGCCCGAGTCGCGCGCCGTGACCTCTTCCATACCGGTGCCGACCAGCGGAGACTGGGCGCGCAGCAAGGGCACCGACTGCCGCTGCATGTTGGAACCCATCAACGCGCGGTTGGCGTCGTCGTTTTCGAGGAAGGGAATGAGCGACGCTGCCACGCTGACCAGTTGTTTGGGGCTCACGTCGATGTAGTCAATCTCGTCCCGATGCTTGAGGACGAAGTTGCCAGCCTGGCGGGCGTTGCCGAGTTCAGGGACGAGGCGTCCCTTCTCGTCCACCGGCACGTTGGCTTGGGCGATGATGTACTGGTCCTCTTCCCAGGCCGAAAGGTAGAACGAGAAAGGCTCGTATTCCACGAGCTTGCGCCTCTTTTCCCGAAGCTCGTCGTTCTGTTTCTCGACTTCGTTCAGCTCGACATGCTCGCCGACCTTCCACGGCCCGTCGCCGCCGTGGGTGATCGTGACGTAGTCGACGATGCGACCGCCACGCACCCGGCGGTACGGGCTCTCGATGAAGCCGTACTCGTTGATGCGCGCATAGCAGGAAAGCGAGGAGATGAGGCCGATGTTCGGTCCTTCGGGCGTCTCGATGGGGCAGATGCGCCCGTAGTGAGTGGGGTGAACGTCGCGTACTTCGAATCCCGCTCGCTCGCGCGACAAGCCGCCCGGGCCCAGCGCCGACAGCCGTCGCTTGTGAGTGATTTCCGACAGCGGATTCGTCTGATCCATGAACTGCGAAAGCTGCGAGGAGCCGAAGAATTCGCGGATGGCGGCCATGACAGGCTTGGCGTTGATCAGGTCGTGTGGCATCGCCGTCGACATTTCCTGGTAGACCGACATCTTCTCCTTGATGGCCCGCTCCATGCGAACCAGACCGATGCGGAACTGGTTTTCGAGCAGTTCGCCTACGGCACGCACCCTGCGGTTGCCGAGGTGGTCGATGTCGTCGACGGTGTAGCCGGGTTGCGGGTTCTTACGCAGCTTCAGGAGGTAGCGAATTGCGGAGTAGAAATCCGCGGGATCGAGCGCCCGTTTGTCGAGGGGCAACTGTACCGCGGCATTCTCGGAATGATCGGTGGCCAGTGTCCCTTCGCAGCCGCGAACCGCTTCCTGGCACACGTTCCCGTCCCGCTTCCCCACGAAGATCTTTTCCTGATCGACGATCACGTAAAAGTTCTCGCGGGGCAGGTTCTTCGCGTCCTCGAGCGTGAAACTGGCCTCGCGCTCGTCCAAGCGTGACTTCAGCTTGGCGTAGTAACCCAGTTTGATGTTGAACTTCAGACGGCCGACGCGCGAGAAGTCGTACTTGCGCGGGTCAAAAAACATGCCGTTGAACAGCGAGGTAGCCGTCTCGAGGGTCGGCGGGTCGCCGGGCCGCATCTTCCGGTACATCTCGATCAGCGCTTCCTGGGGGGTCTTCAGCGTGTCGCGGTTGAGCGTCTGGCTGATGACCACGCCCACATCGTCATGCTCGGGGAAGAATACGTTGAGGTCGCTGACGCGCGAATCGAGGACCGCGTTGAGTACCGCAGGGGTCACGGGGCCATTGGCTTCGAGCAAAACCTCGCCGGTTGCAGTGTCCACGACGTCAGCGGCGGCACAAGCGCCTTCGAGGTCATGGGCCGCGACTTCGACGCTCGTGATGTGCGCCTTCTGTATTTCGCGGAGCGCCGACGCAGTGATCTTGCGTCCCGCCCCCAGAATGGTCTCGTGGGTCCGCGGATGCTCGATCTCCTTTGAGAGCTTGGTGCCTACGAGGCTCTCCGACACTTCCCAGTAGAGCTTCCGGTCGCGGATCGAGATCTTTTCCACGTTGTAGAAGGTCTTGATAATCTCCGCATTGTCCTTTAGCCCGAGAGCACGCAAGAAAATTGTTGCCAGAAACTTCCGCTTCCGGTCGATCCGGACGTACAGGATATTCTTAGTGTCGTACTCGAACTCGACCCAGGAGCCGCGGTAAGGAATGATCTTGCCGAGGAAGTAAGTCTTCTGGGCGCTCGATTCAAAGAAGACGCCGGGCGAGCGGTGCAGCTGGCTGACGATCACGCGCTCCGTCCCGTTGATGACGAAGGTTCCGTTCTCCGTCATCAGAGGGATTTCACCGAAGTAGACTTCCTGCTCCTTGATGTCGCGGATGCTCTTGTGGCCGGCCTCACTGTCCTTCTCGTAGAGAGTCAGCCGGATGGTCACCTTGAGCGGCGCGGCGAACGTCATCCCGCGCTCCTGGCATTCCGTGACGTCGTATTTAAGCTGTAAGGCTACTGGGTCACCGCACTTGTTGCAGAACGTCACCACGTTCTTGTTGAACGT
>Ga0070732_10001772_pt1 | contig 11733 bp, 10 predicted proteins | sample Coa_R1_5_FD_66449 | JGI IMG/M metagenome (GOLD analysis project Ga0070732, IMG submission 66449) | Surface soil microbial communities from Centralia Pennsylvania, which are recovering from an underground coalmine fire - Coalmine... | ecosystem: Environmental > Terrestrial > Soil > Unclassified ...
AGGCGGGTTGCTCGGCGATCCGGTAGTCGGAAGCAGGTGTGCGCGCGGGACGACGCGCTGCCGTCTTGCGCGTCTCGCCGCTGCTGGATGAAGAGGATTTTCTGGCCCGGGCCGGCGCCGGCGCAGCCGGTTCGCCGTCGTCGGGTTCGGCGTCGGCGCCGGGTTGCAACGTCACCCAGGCGTCATTCGTACCCATAGGCGCGAAGTCCGGCTTCGTTGTCGGCCCAGCCACTCTTCACCTTGATAAAGGTTTCCAGATACACGGGCCCGTCGAACAGTTTTTCCATGTCGAGGCGTGCTTCCGTGCTGATCTGCTTCAGCTTGGCGCCCTTCTGGCCGATGATCATCGCCTTGTGCGTGTCGCGTTCGACCAGAATGGTCGCGAAGATACGGCGCAGGCGCCCTTCCGTCTCGAACTTGTCGATCAGCACGGTGCTCGTATAGGGCAATTCGTCGCCGGTCCAGCGGAACACCTTTTCGCGCAGGATTTCGGCGGCGAGGAAGCGCTCGCTGCGATCGGTGAGGTCGTCTTCGCCGTAGATCGGATCGCCTTCTGGCAGATACGGCTTGACGGTCGCCATCAGCCGCTTGATGTCGTCCGGGTGTTTCGCCGACAGCGGCACGATTTCGTTGAACTCGCGCAGCGCGCTCAATTCCTGCATGAACGGGTACAGGCCGTCCTTGTCGGACACACGGTCGAGCTTGTTTGCAATCAGCAGCGTCGGCACCGACGGCGGAATCAGGTCGAGCACCTTCTGGTCGTCGGCGCCAAAGCGGCCGGCTTCGATCACGAACAGGATCGCGTCGACGGATGTCAGCGTCGAGGTGACCGCGCGATTCAGCGACCGGTTCAGCGCGCCACTGTGCTTGGTCTGGAAACCGGGTGTGTCTACGAAGATGTATTGCGCGTCTTCGAGCGTATGGATGCCGGTAATGCGATGGCGCGTCGTCTGCGCCTTGCGCGACGTGATACTGACTTTCTGGCCAACCAGAGCGTTCATCAGCGTCGACTTGCCGACATTCGGGCGGCCGACAATCGCGACCATGCCGCAGCGAAAACCAGTGGGAGTGGAAGCGTTCATATTCGGGCTACGGCAGTTTCGAGTGGACGCGCGCGCCAAAGCGCGGCGCGTCAAAAGGCATCAATGGCCGGCATCGGCGGCGCGTGTTTGCACCACGCCGGCAACGCCGGGTTCGAGTTCGGTTTCGTCACGCGTGCCGGCTACAGACTCACGGGCGCGGGGCGTGGGTTTGTCGCTCGTGCGGACGAGGGTGTCGGCTTTATCAGCTGGCTTTTCGGCCGGCTTTTCAGCGGCTTTTTCGGCGGCAAGGGCGGGTTCGGACTTCTCGGTGGGTTTGTCCAGTTTCTCGGACTTATCGACTGCCTTTTCCACCACTTTTTCCGCCGCCTTTTCCTTATCTGCAGGAAGCTGCCCGTGCTCGCTATATTCGACGTGCGCCGCGCGGATCACGGCGAGCGGCACAGGCAAGGGGATGGACGTCGTTGCTGGCACCGAGGCGGGACGTTCCGCGACCGCTACGTCAGGTGCGCTGCCGTGCTTCTGCTCGCCGCGCGCGGCCCGATCGACCTTGCGGTGGTCTGGCGCGCGCAGGTCCAGCGCCGTCTGCACGCCGGCCACGCCGGGAACGATCTCCGGCTCGGCATGCTTCGCTGCCCGTGCAGCCTTCGACCGCTTCGGCTTGGCCACCAGTGCCGGCGCGGCCGCGACCACTTCTTCCAGCGCCTTCTTGGCTGCAGCCTGTTCAGCCGCGCGGCGGCTTGCACCCGAACCTGACACTTTCACGTCGAGCTTGGGCACCGTACATTCGACTTCGAACTGTTGATTGTGCGCCGCACCATGCGTCGCCACCACGGTATACGTGGGCAACGCGATCTTGTGACCCTGCAGATATTCCTGCAGCAATGTCTTCGAATCCTTGCCTAACGTGCGCGGATCGATGTGATCGAGGATCGGCACGTAGAGCCGCTTGATGACGGTCTGCGCGGCCTCGAAGCCGCCATCGAGAAAGACCGCGCCCAGAACGGCCTCCAGCGTGTCCGCGAGGATCGACGGACGCCGGAAGCCTCCGCTTCGCAGTTCACCCTCGCCGAGCCGCAGACCTTCCGAGATATTCAGGGCCTGAGCAATCTCATAAAGCGACTGCTGCTTGACCAGATTGGCTCGGACCCGCGACAGATCGCCTTCGTCCAGCTTCCCGAAACGTTGGAACAATAGCGCAGCCACCGCGCAATTCAGAACGGAGTCGCCGAGAAACTCGAGCCGTTCATTATGCGTGGCACTGTGACTGCGGTGAGTTAAAGCCTGGCGCAATAATTCCGCATTGCGAAATTCGTAGCGCAAACGGCTTTCCAACGGAGATTGGGGCATGTGCAGAGTATAACGCGGGCGCTTGCCCCGGCGAAAACGCGGGGCGCCCGACGAAAAAGCATAGTGAAGCGACGTTACCGCGCGTTCTTAAAGTGGCGTGCTAACACGCCGCGCGATGTGTATGCGACCGCGCGGCATGCGTGGCGTGCGAGATGTGTTGACGCGATCAGTTGAATGAACCGATGCGCCTCAGGTTGCTGAAGTTCATCCAGATGAAGAACGCACGACCGACAATATTCTGGTCCGGAGCAAAGCCCCAATACCGGCTGTCGGCACTGTTGTCGCGGTTGTCGCCCATCATGAAGTAGTTGCCGGGTGGCACCTTGCAGATGACGCCCTGCGCGTTGTACGTGCAGTTGTCGCGATACGGAAAGTCTTCAGCACCGACGATGAACGGCGGCACCGCAGGATTGTTCAGGATCGCGTTCTTGCGGTCGCCGAGGTCCTCTTCGAACTGCTTCGCGTAGCCGATCCGTTCCTCGTCGAAGTAATCCGGCAGCGGCGTCTCCGGCACGGGCTTGCCGTTGATCGTGAGCTTTTTGTCCTGATAGGCAACGACGTCGCCCGGCAGACCGATCACGCGCTTGATGTAGTCGACCGACTCGTCTTTCGGGTAGCGGAACACCACGACATCGCCACGCGCGACTGGACGACCCTGCGTGATCTTCGTGTTCGAAATCGGCAGACGGATGCCGTAGTCGAATTTGTTCACGAGAATGAAGTCACCGACCAGCAGTGTCGGCACCATCGACCCCGAAGGAATCTTGAAAGGCTCGACAACGAACGAGCGCACGACGAACACCACCAGAATCACCGGGAAAAAGCTGGCCGAGTATTCGAGCCACCAGGGCTGGCGCAATTTTTCGTCACGCAGACGGGCGCGCGTTTGCGCCGCGTTTTCATCGGCGAAACGCTCGCCGACCCGTGCCTGCTGACGGTCGAATTCGGCAACCGCAGCTTCTGCGGCGCGACGCCGTTGCGGGATGAAAACCAGTTTGTCTGCGACCCAGGCGATGCCCGTTACGATGACGAGCACAAAAAGAATCAATGCAAAATTCATGGGGTTCCGTTGTTCTCTTATTTGTCTTCGACACGCAGGATCGCGAGGAAAGCCTCTTGCGGGATCTCGACGGACCCGACCTGCTTCATTCGCTTTTTGCCCGCTTTCTGTTTTTCCAGCAGCTTCTTCTTACGCGTGATGTCGCCGCCGTAGCACTTCGCCAGCACGTTCTTGCGCAACGCCTTGATGTTTTCGCGTGCGATGATATTCGCGCCGATCGTCGCCTGAATGGCCACGTCGTACATCTGCCGCGGAATGAGCTCGCGCATTTTCGCGGCGACTTCGCGGCCCCGATACTGGCTCTGTGAACGGTGGACGATCACCGACAGCGCGTCGACCTTGTCGCCGTTGATCAGCATGTCGACCTTGACGACATCCGCCGCACGGTATTCCTTGAACTCGTAGTCCATCGAAGCATAGCCGCGCGACGTCGACTTCAACCGGTCGAAGAAGTCGAGCACGATCTCGCCCATCGGGATTTCGTACGTGAGCTGAACCTGCCGCCCGTGGTACTGCATGTTGATCTGGCTACCGCGCTTCTGCTCACACAGGGTGATCACCGAGCCGACGTATTCCTGCGGCATGTACAGGTTCACGGTGACGATCGGCTCGCGCACTTCCTCGATCCTCGACGGATCGGGCATCTTGGCGGGGTTTTCGACCATGATGGTCGTGCCGTCACGCTGCAGGACCTCGTACACCACCGTCGGCGCGGTAGTGATGAGATCCATGTCGAATTCGCGTTCGAGCCGCTCCTGCACGATCTCCATGTGCAGGAGACCCAGGAAGCCACAACGGAAGCCGAAACCCAGTGCCTGCGACACCTCGGGTTCATACTGCAGCGACGCGTCATTCAGCTTCAGCTTTTCAAGCGACTCGCGCAGTGCGTCGTACTGGTTCGCTTCGACCGGATACAGCCCGGCGAACACCTGCGGCTTGACTTCCTTGAAACCAGGCAGCGGTTCGGCTGCGGGACGGTTCAGGAGCGTCACCGTGTCGCCCACCTTTGCCGCCGCCAGCTCCTTGATGCCCGCGATGATAAAGCCCACCTGCCCCGCAGACAGCACCTCGAGATTCTTCGACTTCGGCGTGAACACGCCGATGTGCTCCACCGGGTATTGAGCGCCGGTCGCCATCATGCGGATCCGGTCCTTCGGCCGCAGCGTGCCGTTGACGATGCGCACAAGCATCACGACGCCAACGTAATTATCGAACCACGAGTCGATGATGAGCGCCTGCAGCGGCGCTTCGGTGTCGCCCTTCGGCGACGGCACCTTGGCGATCAACGCCTCCAGCACGTCCTCGACACCGAGGCCGGTCTTCGCGCTGCAACGCGTAGCATCGGTTGCATCGATGCCAATGACGTCTTCGATTTCCTCGATCGCGCTTTCCGGGTTGGCCGCTGGCAGATCGATCTTGTTCAGTACCGGCACGACCTCGACGCCGAGTTCGATCGCCGTGTAGCAGTTCGCGACAGTCTGTGCTTCGACGCCCTGGCTGGCGTCGACCACCAGCAGCGCGCCTTCGCACGCTGACAGGGAACGGCTGACTTCATATGAGAAGTCGACGTGCCCCGGCGTGTCGATCATGTTGAGGTTGTAGATCTTCCCATCGCGCGCGCGATAGGACAACGCGGCCGTCTGCGCCTTGATGGTGATGCCGCGCTCGCGCTCGAGATCCATCGAGTCGAGCACCTGCGATTCCATCTCGCGGTCGGACAAACCACCGCAGAGCTGGATGATGCGATCGGCGAGCGTCGACTTGCCATGGTCGATGTGCGCAATGATCGAGAAGTTACGAATATGATCCATTCAGTACCGATCAAGCGAAAAAGGCGCGCTCGGACGATTGCGGAGCACGCCTTGTAAGTAGGTGAAAAACCGGACTATTTTAGCCGAAAAGGCCTCCGCCCGGCGTTTTTTGCCGGGACGCCCTGCCGGTCGGCCAACGTTCATGCGGGTTGATGTCGCCCTTTGCTGCGTGCTAAGGGGCAGGCGCGGCACACCTGGCGCGCGCAACGAGCGCAGCCCGGACGCTGTCGTCGTCAAGGCGATAGTGGCACAGTTCGATGCCGTCACAGACCAAAACCGGTACGAACTCGTTGTAGCGCGCCTCCAGCGCCGGATCGGCATCGATATCGACCACCTCGACCTGCACGCCGAATTCAGCCAGCAAAGGCTCGAGCGCAGCGCGCATGTCATCGCACAGATGGCACCACGTGCGCCCGTAGAGCGTCAGCGGCGCCGTCATCGTCACTTCTGCGCTGGCGCGACGCGCGGACGGATCGGCACAAACTGCGTGTTGTCGCCGCGACGCACGAGCAGCGCCACCATCTTCTGCGGATCGACATGCGACGTAATCTCGTCGAACTGTTTCGCGCTCGTGATATCCGTGTCGCCGACGCGCAGGATGACGTCACCCTTCTGCAGCCCAACGCGCGCGGCCGGCCCTTCAACCGCGTCGACCTGCACGCCGCCATGTAGTTTCAGCGACTTCAGTTCGTCAGCAGGAATATCGCTGACCGCAACCCCAAGCGAGTTCGTCGCACGGGGTTTCGGCGGCACCGGCTTCTTCTCGTCGACACTCGCGGTCTTTTCAGGCTGCATCTCGGCGATCGTGACCGGCAGGTCGCGCGTCTGGCCCTTACGCCAGACGGTGATCGTCGCCTTCGTGCCCGGCTTCGTATCGCCAACCATGCGCGGGAGATCCGTCGCCGTATCGACCGAGTGGCCGTTGAACTTGAGGATGATATCGCCCGGCTGTACGCCTGCCTTGTCGGCCGGACCGCCCGGCTCGACACTGCTGACGAGCGCGCCCTGCGCCTTCGGCAAACCAAGTGAGTCTGCGACGTCCTTCGTCACCTCGCCTATCGCCACGGCAATTCGCCCTCGCACGACCTTGCCCGTCGACTTGAGTTGATCGGCCACGCGCATCGCTTCGTCGATCGGAATCGCGAAGGAAATGCCCATGAAACCGCCCGTGCGGCTGTAGATCTGCGAATTGATGCCGATCACTTCGCCCTGCATATTGATGAGCGGCCCACCCGAGTTGCCCGGGTTCACCGCTACGTCAGTCTGGATGAAAGGCAGATAGTCGCCAGTATCACGCCCCTTGGCACTGACGATACCCGCCGTCACGGTGTTTTCCAGGCCGAAAGGCGAGCCGATGGCCACCACCCATTCACCCACGCGAACCTTGTTCGAATCCCCGATCGTCACGACCGGTAGATTCGATGCGTTGATCTTCACGACGGCGACGTCGGTGCGATCGTCGACACCGATGAGCTTCGCCTTGAACTCGCGCTTGTCAGTGAGCGTGACGTAAATGGTATCGGCGTCGTCGATCACGTGCGCGTTCGTCATCACGTAGCCATCGGCGGACAGGATGAAGCCAGAGCCTACGCCGCTGTTCTGTTCGGAGTCGCTGCCGCTGTCAGGCGCATCCTGACTGCTGCCTCCACCACCGCCGCCACCGCCACCACCACGAGGCGGCGTACCTGGCTGTTGCGGAGACTGGGGCATGGGAATGCCGAAGAATCGTCGGAAAAACTCAGACATATCGCCGTCGTCCATGCCGGGCGGCAAGCCGCGCGTGGAATTCGACACGTGAGCTGTGGTGCGAATATTCACAACTGCGGGGCCGACCTTGTCGACGAGATCGGTGAAATCGGGAAGGTTGCTTGCAGAGGCCGCCGACGCCGTGTGCGGCAAGAGCGGCAAGCAAACCGCCACCACCGCGGCTGCAAAAAATTTGCGCACCGAGAAGTTCGTCATATCGTGGTCGTAAGCCGATGGATTACCTGGAAGCTTTATATTCTATGGCAGACGCAAATTGCTGCAACGTTGCCTGGGGCACTTCCCCTAGCAAAGTGATCCAGAAATCTCCGTGGCGTTTCACGAGCACGTGCGTCGCGCCGCTACTGCCCGAACCTTCCTTGCGTGTGTTCTTCTCGGCGGGTTCGATAAAAATCGACACGGCTGCGAGCCCATCAGAAAACACAGCCTGATCGACCGGAATGGGCGGGTCGCCGGCATCGCGGGCCGCCATCGGACGACGCAGCTCGCGAATCTTGCGGAAGCCTGGCACGGCCGGCGGGAATTGCCAACCCTGCGCTTCCATGTCGACAGACTCAACCGGCGGCCGCACCACCGTCCAGCCCGCCGTATTGCGGATCCCGTTCACGATCGGCGCCTTGTCGACCGGCACACCGATGCGGATCTGCGAGAACGAAAGCTGTTCGAGCACCTGCCCGTTCGGATCCAGTGTCTGCGCGCGCAACAGGAGGCCCGTTTTCGCGTCCGCCCACAGCTTGTAGGCGAAGCGCCAGCCGTCCTTGGGATCGAGCTCGACAACCTGGCTGTCGATGCCCGCAACGCGATCGGTTCCCAGCAGCTTCGGCTCATAGACCGATAACACCTGCTCACCCGTTCCTGCCAGCAACGCGGGGAAGGAATCCTTGTTCTGGCGCTTCTCTACGACGCACAGACGCCGTTCCGGCACGAAGGTATAGAGCTCGTCGTTGTGACGCAGCATCTTGCGCGGCTTGCCGTCGAGACTCTCGAGCTGCTCGAACTCGCCGTCGTTGCGGGTGGCGAAGTGCGCAATATGTGAAGTCTGGACGAACGCGCCGCGCTGATAGACGAACGCGCCTTCGTAATTTTGCTGCTGGGCGGCCTCGTGGATCCGGTCGAGCCATTCGGCCGCCGCGCGGCGGGCGGCGACAGGATCCCCGGATTGCGCAAAAGCGCGCGACGTGGCGGATAACAATACGGCTGCGCAGAACAGAAATGCCGGCAGCCGCCCCCAGTTAATCGTTTTATTCAACCGCAGGTTCTGCATCAGACTATTGGCCTTGCGTGGTCACAGCAGCAGCGGCACGGATCAGCGGCATCGAGCCCGGCACGACTGGCTGTTGCGCAAATTGCTGATGGGCTTCCAGATACTGGTCGAGACTGGCGTCACGAATGATGTTGGCGTCCTGAATGGCAGGCTGCGCGGTTGCGACCGGCACCGAAGCCATTGCGATGCGCTGCACCGCATCCCCATGCGACGAAACTGACGCGACCTGCGCGCCACCCACGCCCGTACCGCCTACGCCCTGCAATTGTGGCACGACGATCCATGTCAGCGTGGCCGCGGCAGCCGCGACGGCGAACGCCGGCACCACACGGCGACGAAGCGACAGAAAACGCTGCGCGACGGGCATCGCGGCGGGCGCGAGCACGTGCGCTTCAGCCTCGAAGCGGGCCGCGAAACCAGCGAGGAAGGCATTGCTGGCTGAAGGGCTCACCGCCAGATCGTCGGAGCGCAACGTGTCGCCGATCAGGTGATAGTGCGACCAGGTCGCACGATCCTCGTGATCGAGATCCGCAATAAACTTGTTCAGATGCTCTTCGCCGAACAGCTCACCGTCGACAAAAGCGGACAGACGCTCGCCTCGCGAGCTTGCTTGCGATTGCATCGAGACCGACCCCATGATGCTCCCCATCTTACAGACATCCCGTAGTGACACCACCTAACCCAGATATTGCATCCATGCCCCGCCCGGCCGGCCAGTGACTTACCAGCGCTTGCCTTCGGGTGTGTCAAGCAACGGACGCAATTTTGCCGCAATGGCTTCGCGAGCGCGAAAAATCCGTGATCTGACAGTGCCGATCGGGCATCCCATCATCTCAGCGATTTCCTCGTAACTCAAACCCTCAATTTCACGAAGAGTAATGGCGGTACGCAGCTCTTCCGGTAAAACCGCCATCGCAGCATTGACCGTCTCAGCGATCTGCTTGCTCATCAACATCGACTCAGGCGTGTTGATATCCCTTAGTTGGTCGGCATCCGAGAAAGTTTCAGCTTCTTCAGCATCCGCTTCGGTCGAAGTGGGCGCGCGACGGCCCTGGGTCGCAAGGTAGTTCTTTGCCGTGTTGACCGCAATCCGGTACAACCACGTATAAAACGCGGATTCACCGCGGAATTGGGGTAAGGCCCGGTACGCCTTGATGAATGCATCCTGGGCCACGTCCTCGACCTCAGCTGGGTCCCTCACGAGGCGCGAGATCAGCCGGAGGATCTTGCGGTGGTATTTGGCGACCAGAAGCTCGAACGCGGCCTTGTCACCCTTCTGCACGCGCTCGACCAGCACCTGATCAATTTCTTTTTCGCTCACCTGATAAATCCGTTAACTTGGGGTGAATGGCGGGGCACCATTGTAGCGTCCCCATCATCGCGTCACGTTACTGCGGTAACAGTGGTTACAGTCTTTACAGGACGGACGAGCCGCGTCGGCCAAGCACCGCCAGTTTGCGGAATATGTCGTCAGGCAACTCGTCGGCGGCAATGACCAGTCGCCTGATCCGCCCACCGTCGTTGGCGACAGCAAGAATGAGAAGCCAGCCGCCCCACCAGGAACAGCCCACGATCGGACCGTGAGCAAGCACTTCGCCCCCAAGGCCCCAGACCGACAGGTCATCTGGCCCGATTTTCAGCGCGCAAGGCTGGGCAGACGCGTGTGCGGTCGCGCCTGAGGCGAGAAGTGCAAGAACGGCGAGTGCCAGAGGAAGTGCGTGCCAGTCACCAAGCCGAGGAGCGAGGCATAGATAGACTGCCGCCGTGGCAATCAGGATGAGAGCGGCCGTGAGAACACGAATGACCAGGGAACGCCGCAGCGCTATGCGCGGCGGCGTTCTATCTGGTGATGCCGCCCCGTCCTGCCAGGACGGATCGGCGGTCCTGATTTGATCCGTCAACCGGTCAGGTGCGCTTGAAGACCAGCGTGCCGTTCGTACCACCGAACCCAAAAGAGTTCTTCAGCGCGACGTCGATCTTCATCTCCCGCGCGGTGTTCGCGCAGTAGTCGAGATCGCATTCCGGATCCTGGTTGAAGATATTGATGGTGGGCGGCGAGATCTGGTGATGCACGGCCAGCACGGTGAACACCGATTCAAGCCCGCCCGCGCCACCCAGCAGGTGCCCGGTCATCGACTTGGTCGAATTCACAACGATGTTCTTCGCGTGGTCGCCGAACGCGCGCTTGATCCCGGTCGTCTCGGCCAGGTCGCCGAGTGGAGTCGAGGTGCCGTGCGCATTCAGGTAGTTCACCTGGTCTGCATTGACGCCCGCGTTCTTCATGGCGGCCAGCATGCAGCGCCGCGCGCCATCGCCGTCTTCGAGGGGCGCGGTCATGTGGTAGGCGTCTCCGCTCATCCCATAGCCGGACACTTCCGCATAGATCTTCGCTCCGCGCGCCTTCGCGTGCTCGTACTCTTCGAGCACCATGACACCAGCACCCTCGCCCAGCACGAAACCGTCGCGATCCTTGTCCCACGGACGGCTTGCCGTCGCCGGATCGTCATTGCGTTGCGACAGCGCGCGCGCCGCCGCAAAGCCGCCGATACCGAGCGGAGACACAGTCGATTCCGCGCCGCCCGCGATCATCACGTCGGCGTCGCCGTATTCGATCAGACGCGATGCTTCGCCGATGCAGTGCAGGCCAGTGGTACATGCGGTAACGATCGCGAGGTTCGGGCCCTTGAAGCCGAACTTGATCGACAGATGGCCGGAAATCATATTGATGATCGACGCCGGCACGAAGAACGGCGAAATCCGGCGCGGGCCGCGATTCAGCAACTCGGTCTGGGTGACTTCGATCATCGGCAGACCGCCGATACCAGAACCCACCACGACACCGACGCGTTCGGCGTTTTCTTCGGTGATTTCCAGACCGCTGTCCTGCATCGCCTGGATGCCTGCCGCAACGCCGTAATGGATAAACGTATCCATATGGCGCGCTTCCTTGCCGGGGATGTAGTCCTCGATATTGAAGCCCTTCACCTCGCCAGCAAAGCGAGTCGAGAAGTTCGATGCGTCGAACTTCGTGATGTCGGCAATACCTGACTTGCCGGCGACCAGATTGGCCCAGCCGTCGGCAACATTATTGCCAACAGGCGAAATCAGCCCCAGGCCTGTAACAACAACACGACGGCGGCTCACGGTAACCCCTTTTTCATAGATGACAAAAGCAAAAGCCACAGCGACCACAGGAATCAGTCCTGTGAGCCCCTGTGGCTGTTAGCCTGGCGAATGTGCTGAAAACCCTCGCACATGCGCTGACGATTGCGCCCGCAATGGCGGCAGCCCTGCTTGCGTCGACTGACGGGACAGGGCGTCATACGCTGCCAACGCAGAAATGCAGGCGCGAATGACCTTAGGCCTTGACGTTTGCGCGAGCGTAATCGATCGCTTGCTGGACGGTCGTGATCTTCTCGGCTTCTTCATCCGGAATTTCCATGC
>Ga0070732_10001773_pt1 | contig 11726 bp, 9 predicted proteins | sample Coa_R1_5_FD_66449 | JGI IMG/M metagenome (GOLD analysis project Ga0070732, IMG submission 66449) | Surface soil microbial communities from Centralia Pennsylvania, which are recovering from an underground coalmine fire - Coalmine... | ecosystem: Environmental > Terrestrial > Soil > Unclassified ...
ACGAGCACCATGGCAATGATGATGCCAGCATCCAACAACTGCCCGATAAAGCCTGAAATGACTGCCGCAATCAGTAAAATGATGCCGAGCGGATTGACGAAGAGAAAGAACAGTTCCACAAGCACGGAATGGTGGCGTGCCGGGGCGGGATCATTGGCCCCGAATCGTTCGAGTCGCGTCTCGGCTTCCTGGGATGTCAATCCGGCATTGTTTGCCAGGTTAGCCTGAACCGCCTTTTCAGCAAGTGCCTGTACCATGTCAGCCCTTCGATATCTACCCTTCTTTGTACTAGAAATATATCGGTTGAATAGTCGAGCCTGGCGATCGGCACCATTTCCATCGGATCTCAGCACGCATCGAACTTGGCTTGTCCTAAAGCTAATCCTTATTTATAGGCGTGCAAGGCATAATCGATCTCAATTGCAAATCCAAGCAGTGCTGCTATGCGAGTTTTCGAAAGTACTAAAAAAAACATTTTGAAGCCGCAGAGCCGCTATTGCCCATTATCGTAATAGATTCCTGTCTCCGCGGGTTGGCGGTTGGAGATAAACTCCAGGAACCTTTAAAAAAGCAAAGCTTTTTGCGTAAACCAGGAACAATTGCCCATGCTCCTGGACCAAATTAGGGTTGAATCAGGGGTCTAATTCGTTGAACAGCAAAGATTTTGATCCACAGACGCTGTTGGACCGGGTGCATGGTGATCTGAATTTGCTCCACGAACTGGTGGATTTGTTGGCCGTGGAAGCTCCAGGGATGCTGGGTAGAATTGAAAAGGCCATCCAGCATCGTTCTGCATCCGAGTTGGAAAAAGCCAGCCACACGATCAAAGGATCAATGCTTCAGTTTTCTGCACACAAAGCTGCGGATATCGCGCTTCAACTAGAGGAAAGCGCACAAGCCAATTCCATGGCTGGGAGCCAGATTTTGCTGGAAAAGCTCAGGCGGGAAATTGATGTATTGCAGCAGACCTTGCGTGCTATGTTGCAGAATGGGTCAAGCCATTAATGCAGACTGGCTCGGCCAAAACCGTGAAATTGAAGGACTGGACGTAGAAAATGTCAACGCTGGTGATGGATTCTCGACAAACGGAACTCCTTAGGGTGCTGCTGGTCGAGGACAATGCGGTGGATGCAAAGTTCATCACGGGCTTATTGCGTTTACCCACCTCTACCTTGCAATGCCAACACGTTACCCGCCTGTTTGAAGCTTTGCAACATCTTGAGCGTAACCGTCCTGATGTAATTCTGCTTGATCTCAACCTTGAAGATAGCGCCGGCTACGACACTTTTTATCGTATCCGGCAAGCAGCGTCACGCGCCGCCATCCTCGTTCTGAGCGGTTCAGATGACGAAGACCTGGCCATTAAGACTGTTCGTGAGGGCGCCCAGGACTATCTCGTGAAGGGCACGTTTGATGGGCGGCTGCTCCTGCGCTCCATTCGTTATGCCATCGAACGCAGGCGTACTGAAGAGGCCTTACGGCAGAGCGAAGCCACTGTCCGCGCCATCTTTGAGAATTCCCTGGACGGCATTGTCATTTTTACGGGCGATGGTATCTGCCTGGAGGCGAATGCCGCTGCCGGCGCTCTGGTAAATCTTTCGCGCAATGAGTTGATCGGTTCCCGCCTCTGCGACTTTTGCGAAAAGGGGTTCGAGGAAGTGTGGGGGGAGCTAAGCTCGTCTGAAAGCGGTCGAGGCCAATTCTGGGCGCACCTGAAGAACGGGTCGCGGAGGCTGGTGGATTATTGTTTTACTGCGAACATCCTTCCCAGCCAGCATCTGGCCATGCTGCGTGATATCACCGAACAGCAGGACATGGAAGAACAGCTCAGAGATTCGCAGAAAATGGAGGCCGTGGGCCGTCTGGCGGGCGGTGTGGCACACGACTTCAACAATATTCTTGGCATTATCAGCGGCCATGCGGAGCTTCTTGAATCCAGCGCTGCAAGCCTGGTGGAACGTGGGCGCGCTGAGAAAATTCTCTCGGCTACCGAAAAAGCGGCGTCTCTTACGCGGCAACTCCTTGCCTTCGGCCGCAAGCAGGTCATGTCACTTAAGTTGCTCGATCTGGCAACTGTGCTCGAGGGTGTCAGCAGCATGGTGGATTGCCTGATGGGCGCTGAAGTGCAAATCAGCATTCAAGCCACAAAGAATGCTGGCTTGGTGCGTGCGGATCAAAGCCAGATGGAACAGGTCATCATGAACCTGGCGGCCAATGCTCGCGAAGCGATGCCCGAGGGCGGAACCCTGACTATTACCATTGATCGGTATGCGAGTTCTACTGATCAACCCGAGTTGCCGCCGGGCGAATATGTGCGTTTATCCATCAGCGATACCGGGGCCGGCATGAGCCAGGAAGTCCAATCGCGAATTTTCGAGCCTTTCTTTACCACCAAGAAGTCCGGCTCAGGTCTGGGACTTTCCACGGTGTATGGAATCGTGAAGCAAAGCGGAGGCTACATTACCGTGGAGTCAGAGGCGCAGCGCGGTTCAACGTTCAGCGTTTACCTGCCGGTGATTAGTGGCAGCGATCTAAACCCAACTCCTTCGGAGTCCAGAAAACGGTTGCATGTACCGGGACACGAAACCATTCTCCTGGTCGACAACGAAGGAGATTTGCGCAACGCTTCATGCGAATACCTGGAGGGCTGTGGTTACAGGGTGCTAACTGCGGGAGACGGTAAAGAAGCAATTGAAATCTGCGATCAGTACACGGGGCCAATCTCACTGCTGATCTCCGACATTGTGATGCCCAGGGTGGGCGGTCGCGGACTGGTGGACCATGTGCGGAAGACGCGTCCGGGTACAAATGTACTGATAATTTCCGGTTATGCCGATGATGCCGTGTGGCGGCACGGTATCGCGCTAAACCCTTCGTATTTCCTGCAGAAGCCCTTCACTTTCCAAGCGTTAAGCACAAAAATTCGAGCAATACTTGATAAAGAAATCTGACCTCGTCGCTCGGTCTGCCGGGCACACCCTTCTCGTGATACATTCAAGCTTTCCCCCTATGACAGAACGCGCTACTCCGCGTTGGCTTGATGTTCTTTGGCTTATCTTTCTGGGCGGACTTGCGCTTATTCCGCCAGTTGCAGAGTTGCATAAGCAGCTTATTCTGCTGATCATTGGGATCTTCCAATTGCTGGAGACCCAATTCGTACGCCTTGCGGGAAAGCCCGGTCCAGCGCTGGCCGTGCTTATCAAGATCGCGCTTGCCACCGTCCTCATTAATCACACGGGCGATCCAGCGGCCATCAATAGCGGTTACTATCCCATCTACTATCTGCCGGTGATGACTGCAGCCATGTATTTTGGGCCTGTAGGAACGCTGCTGTGGACATTGGCTGCGTCAGTGGCTTATAGCTCATATCTGTATCAGGCGAACCTGCACTTTACCATCACAGCCAGTAGCCTGTCTGAGCTATTGATGCGCGTCCTGTTCTTCTTCTTTGTAGCGATGACCGTAAATCGGTTCGTGATGCAGTATCGGGTGCAGGTTCGGCGATATCAGGTCCTTTCTGAAACGCTTACCGAGGCGAATCGCAACCTGAAGCTCGCGCAGGACGAGGCACGCAGAGCGGAAAGATTGGCGGCGCTGGGTCAGCTTTCTGCCGGCCTGGCTCATGAGATACGCAACCCGCTGGGTGTAATCAAAGGATCAGCGGAAATACTTGCCCAGAAACTGGATGACTCAAATCCTCTTGCCAAGGAATTGGCCGGATACATTTACACTGAAGTGAATCGAGTGAGCGCCCTGGTGAGCCGATTTCTTGATTTTGCCCGGCCATCGCAGCTTGATCTGGGCGCCCATGATCTGGCAACTGTTGTCGACAGATGTCTCAGGACAGTATCCGAACAGGGCGCATGCAAAAAGGTCAGCGTAAAACGTGACTTTGCTCCGGGCTTGCCTCCGGTAATGCTGGACCGTGATTTGTGCGATCAGGTTTTTACCAACCTGTTCATGAACGCCTGCGAAGCCATGGGCGAAGAAGGTGGCGATTTGCGCGTGAGGCTCCGTGCGTCCGATGAAATTGCGGAAACGCGGGGCGTTGTGGTGGAGATTGAAGATAGCGGTCCGGGCGTTCCACCGGAACTGAAAGAGCAGATTTTCAATCCATTTGTAACAACGAAGAAGTCCGGAGTCGGGCTGGGATTGGCAATTGTCTCCAAAATCGTCGATGCGCATGGAGGATCGCTCAAGCTTGTGAGTTTGCCGGGACACGGAGCATGTTTCAAGGTCACATTTCCGGTGGCGGCTGACACTGAGGCAGGCACAAAAAACTAAAATCTCACCACGAGACGCGGGGCACGGAGAAAGCTATTCCGGGCCATAGCAACGGGAATCGATTATCAATAAAACTATGGACGTGAAAGAGGATTGATCTGTATCAGCGGATGGTCAGGGGATAGTGATCCCTCCCCCGCAACCCTGCGGGTTCGGGATAAAAATATGGCGAACATCCTTATTGTTGAAGACGAGCCTCGTATGCGGCGGCTGCTGGAGATCAGCCTGGGCGAAGACGGACATAGCGTCCAGACCGCCGGCGATGCCGAGACCGGCCTGCAGCACCTCCGCAAGGAATCGGCAGACCTTGTGGTGACCGACCTCAAGCTGCCGGGCATGAACGGTCTTGAGTTCTTGCAGGAAGGGAAGCGGCTGAATCCCGCTCTGCCATTCATTGTGATGACTGCATATGGCAGTGTTGAGACCGCTGTGGACGCGATGAAAGCTGGAGCCAGCGACTATGTGCTGAAACCCTTCACCATGGCCGAGATGAAGCTGGTCATCAACAAGGAACTCGACGTCCAGCAGGTGCGCGATGAAAACGTGCGCCTGAAAGAGGCCCTGGGCAAACGCTACAATTTCCAGAATATTGTTGGCCGCAGCAAGAAGATGCAGGAAGTGCTTGCGTTGGTCGAACGCGTAGCGCCAACAAACTCCACGGTGCTCATCGGCGGTGAAAGCGGCGTAGGCAAAGACCTGATTGCACGCGCCATCCACCAGAATTCACGGCGCGCCTCCGGGCCGTTCATCAAGATCAATAGCACTGCCATCCCAGACACGCTTTTTGAAAGTGAACTCTTTGGCTTTGAGCGTGGCGCATTTACGGGCGCATTGGCCAGCAAGCCGGGCAAGTTCGAACTGGCTGATAAAGGGACTCTTTTTTTGGATGAAATCGGCGACGTGCCCGCGGCCATTCAGGTGAAGCTGCTCCGCGTCTTGCAGGAGCGTGAGTTCGAGCGCCTGGGCGGGACTAAAACCCTGAAGGTGGACATACGGATGATTGCCGCCACGAATCGCGATTTGCGCGCCGCGCTGGAAGAAGGAACTTTCCGCGAAGACCTTTACTACCGGCTGAACGTTGTGCCAATCGATATTCCGCCTTTGCGGGAACACAAAGAGGATATTCCGGACCTGGTGAACCATTTTCTAGCTCGATTTGCCGCTGACAGCGAGAAAGAAATTGAAGGCATTACACCCGCCGCACTCGGTGCATTAATGGAATATCACTGGCCGGGAAACATTCGTCAACTGGAAAACAGCGTGGAGCGTGCCGTAGCACTCTCATCTGGCCGGATGATCGATGAGAAAGACATCCACCTTGATACGAGGCAGAGCAAATCTGGCGCCGCGGCATTGTCATCTTCCGCAGGCCAATTTCTGCCTGAGGGCATGACCCTGGAGCAATGGGAAGACAACATGATCCGCGAAGCCCTGCGACGGGCCAACGGCAACAAGAGCCAGGCAGCGCGGCTGCTGGGACTCTCGCGCAATGCGCTCAGGTATCGGCTCGGCAAACTCGGTGTAACCGATGAAGGAGAGTAAAGCTCGAATCGCTATAGGAAAAAGGCCTCAAGCATTGAGGCCTTTCTGCTGAATGGGGCGAATCTCTAGCGTTGTCCCCAAAGTGTAAGTTCAGGTTTGCCTGAGTTGGGATTGGCTTTGGCATACCACAGCTCAAAGCTCTTCACAAAACGATCACCTTGCAGAGCTATGGCACGGCTGTGCCCGCCCCGCCGGATCACATCGCGCACCTGCAAAACTTCCGGCTCGCCGTCGCCATAGTGGACCACGATGCGGTCAAACTCGATGGGGGCATTCTTAATTCGGATCTGCAGGAAGCGGTAACGTCCGGCAGCTTTGCCGACTTCGATATTGTCATGATCGTGCTGACCGTCAACGTGGGCCTGGCCAAGATAGACCCAGTTGTCGGCATGAGCTGAAGGGGCGACGTAGATCATCAGAGCGATAACGAAAAGCGGAATCAGAGCTTTCTTCATTGTTTAGGTGTTCTCCTCTCAAGATTGTTCTTCTAAATGCAAGCCCATGGCCCATCCTCGGGCTTCTCTTATATCTGGTCAAGTTCTGAGAATGGTTCCGCTCAATGAAACCCAGCGGGGCAACGCAAGTTGCCGAAATTGCGACACGCAGGTAACAAGAAAAATTGCCGCAACTTTTGCCAGAGCGTCGAGTTGGATGAGGCGGCAAGTTATCGCTGCGCGCAACTAATCTGCCGATGCAGCTCTGGTTCAGCAGCTATCGGCAGAGACATTGGAACCGCCTGAAAATCTTCACAGGCAACGGTAAGTCAGGGTCTTGGCTGGATTAATTTTTCTTTCACTTGCGTGTCGGACAACACCTTCCCAGTCAATGGATCATCAGACTATATAAGAAAATATGCCGGTCCGCGTATCTGCGCCGCTGGTGGTTTAGCTTTGATCCATAAAGATTGGAGGACATTTTGCGGAATCAGTGGATCGTGCTCTCAGGACTCAGAAACCTCAGGATAGCGTCAAAGGACGGCGGTCCTTGTAATGAATATCGGATTCAGGACCACTCTGTGGAATTTCGTGCTGTCGATGAGAAAGGACGCCCTTACTCCCACCCAGCCCAATGGCGCGTTCTTGATGGCGAAGAGATCAAGCTGCATTTCGCTTTGCAAACACCCGTGGCAGAGTGGCTGGATAAGAATTTGTACTCTCCTGCTTCCGCCTGAGCTGGCAAAACGCGGGGAATCGTGTGTATGTTGCGATATATCCGGTTTATCGGATTGCGGCCCGTTGCGGCATTGCCGGTTGTTGATCGTATAGGCGGTCCAGAGCTTTCACCATAACTCTTGTGTCGGTACTGTTGGGAGCGCGGCGGAGAAAAATTTCTGTCTGACGCTCAAAGATCTCCAAAGCCTGCTCCTCGCCCAGGTACGTACGCTTTTTGGGGTCAGAGATCACCCAAACCCCATCGCTCGATCGAAAAATTGAAAGCTCGCGTTCTGTTACTCTTGCCGGCAGGATCCGCCCATCCTCCTGGCACATCGTTTCACTTAGCTGGAGAGTCACCCATCCACTCTCATGCTTGACTTTGATCTTTTCTACTTCCAGCCGGCTGAAGACCGAGAATGGACGCGCAGCATCCAGCGTATCACCAGCAATCAATTGGCCTGCACGAGCTTTACTGTTTTCCATAATGGCAGCCGCAATCTGCCGCCGGCTGGGCATTTGCCGTTGACTGATGATGGCAATGATTGAATCCGCATCGTGACCGCGTTCATCTGCATTCCCTGCATTTTGGGGCGACAGCTTACTGCGCTCTTGTTGCACGCCATTGGTTTCACTGCCGGCGGGCGACTGAGCAGCGGCGGAGAAAACTTGGCCGTCGATCACACTATGCGCGCTGCCTGCGATTTGTTGGCGACTATCATCGCCCATGATCGTAGCCAGCAAGTTCATGTCGAATTCAGGGCCAATGCGATAGCGGTAGAATCGCGGCCGGCCGCGCCGAACCCAATGTGCAGCCATCCACGATTCGGTAAGGATCCCGGAACTCACCGAACTGAAGAATGTCTTTTCTTCCGGCGAGAGCACGATCCCCACATGGCCCAGCCACACGACCAGGTCTCCGGCCTGTGGAGTTTTTACGCGCTTAAAATCACTTATGCCGCGATAGAGAACGCGTGAATCCTCGTATGGGTAGATCAGTCCGGCGCGCGCATAGATTTGATGTACCAGGTGGGAGCAATCCGGCTTGGGACGAATTTGCCTTTCCGATTGTAATGCAAATTGAGCCAGAGCCTCGCCCTGTTCCGGTGATACCAACACCGTTGCACCGTAATCATCATCGGTTTTGGCCATAGCCGCCGGGCCGGAGATTGCAGTCAATAGGCACAAGAACAGCAACGCGAGTTGGAGGACGGATCGCATCAGAATCAAATGATTATGGCCAGGTTCATTGTCTGATGCTTTGATGCGTTTCAGAGCTTGTTTCTGACGAGCCAGTCACTCATTGGTACATGGACGGGTGTTACTCTCTGGATGTGAATCTATCTCACGGCCTCCAGTAATATTCCTCTCTGGCATGGACCACAAGGTCCTTCTGTTTCGTCTTAACGCTGAGCTTATGAAAGCCTTCGCCCGGATCGGTCCTGTCTGGCGTATATCCCAGGCTGTATTGATTGCGAAGATCTTCTTCAATCTGGGCATAAATCTTCTCGACTGTCTGCTTGCCGGAAACCTCAAAAAGCCGGCCTCCGGTTTCACGCGACATCTGTTCCAGTATCTTTTTTCCGTCCACACGCTGCTCCTGCGGATATCGGTCGCGACCACCCAGGCCGCCGTGATGGCCACCCATTCCTCTTCCTCCAAAGCTGCCACCTAAGCCAAGGTCTTCGTCATCCTTGAACAGGACCGAGTAAATAATTGTGTCCGCGCGTTGCGCTGTTTCAATGGCGGTCAGCAAGGTCTCTTTGCTGCCGCGGTCATCTCCATCAGAAAGAATAATCAATGCCTTGCGCCCACTCTGTTTTTTCATCAGTTCGTCCGACGCCAGATAGACTGCGTCATACAGCAGAGTGCCGCCGCCCCGGCTGCTGCCATCGTGATGACCATGACGGCCCGGGTATCCCCCGGGACTTGGACCTTGTGAATTGCCTCCGCTGGTTTGCGTGAATTGCGGTGTCTGCAGGCTATCCAGCGCAGAGCGGAGCTTTTCCCGCGAATCGGTTAAATCCTGGTCCAGCTCCACTTCGTGATCAAAGTGAATAAGGAATGCCTTGTCTTTTTCCGGGCGCAGCATCTGGTCAATAAAGCTGGAACTCGCCGTGCGCTCCTGACCCAATACTCGGCGTTGGCTCACGCTCGTGTCGACCAGCAGTCCAAGCGTCAGAGGCAGGCTGCTCTCCTGGGAGAAGTAGTGGAGCGTTTGTGGGCGGCCGTCCTCTTCCAGCACGAAATCGTCCTTCGTCAGATTCGTGACGATTTTTCCGTGCTTATCGCGAACTGTGGCGGGCACGTTTACCACCTTCACGCGGACGGTCAGGTCAGCCTTTTCCTGGCCACGCATCCGCGCCCCAACCAGCAACAGGCAGAGAAGCGCGACGGCCAGCGAGATCCGCATCAGATCTTCTTTCAGTTTGTTGCTTTGCACTACGTTCCTCCGAAGGAGGTGCCCGCGTGTTCGAGCTACTCTCGTCCGATATTGAAAAGGAAATCAGGGATTCGCGATTCAAATCCCTGGAATTAATCTTCTTGAGTTTGATCTCTGGTGTGTGATGCTGATTTTCTCGCCCTGTAATAAGGAGTGGAGTAAAGACCTTGTAAAGGGCAGGTAAATTACGTGGTCGGAAGCAACCGGGATGCGCCCGAAGGCGCAATTTCTGGTCCTCCAAGGCGTATCCAGAGCTGAATTCGTCCGCAAAGAACGGTTGACAATCGCACCGACATCTCATAGCTTAAGCTCTTAAGACTTAATCGTATGACCAGCCGCAAGAATCCCGTGCCGCCGACCCGAGCTGAGCTCCGTATCTTGAACGCATTATGGGAGTTAAAGTCCGGCACGATTGAAGAAATCATTCACCACCCTAGTTTTGCCTCGCCGCCGAACTATAAGACCACGCAAACCATCCTTAGGATCATGGAAGAAAAGGGGTTGGCGCGTCATACCACTGGCGGCCGCGTATTCGTCTTTGAGCCTGCCGTTTCGCGCGAATGGGTGGAAAAACTGTGTGTTCGTACCATACTGGAGCAGAATTTTGGCGGTTCGCCGGCAAAGCTGCTGGTCAATCTTCTTGAGTCAGGACCCGTTGCGGATCAGGAACTTGAGGAATTAGAAGCCCTGATTCGAAATTACCGCATCCAAAAAGGAGAGCTTCAGCACTAAATCCGCTGGCGTGTTTTACGCTGGGACTGTCGTCATGAGCGCAGAGGTCTGCCTACATTTCGCCGCTACCTTCCTCAGTTACTTCCTGAGAGTTTCTGCGGCTTACTTTGCCTGCTGGATGTTGAATCGTTTGCTAGATACACCACGCGCGCGATTCGCTGTGTGGATGGGATTCCTGACGGGTTCAGCGGGGTATTGGCTCGAATTGGTCATCAGCCAAATCCGCGATGTAGGAAATCGAACGATTGAAGTTGCCACCGCAAAGGTTTCGGCGCCGGCGATAGCCCATTCCTTTCTGCTTCCATTGACATGGAGCCACAACATCGTGATTGCCTTGCAAAGCCTGGGCGCGGCCTATGTTTTGGTTTTGCTTGCGCTGATCGGAATCACAGCATGGAAGCATGTCAGGTTGCATCTGCTACTGAGGCACGCAATCGGCGCGTCTCCAGCGTTGAACGAGCTTTTTCTTAATATTTCCCGCGACATAGATTTGTCGCAATCCCGGATTTTACGTACTACGTTGCTGGTGCTGCCCGGACTGAAATCGCCAGCGACGGCTGGCTGGTGGAATCCGCGAATTCTACTGCCAAAAATCTGCGAGCAAATCGGCCCCACTCCTCAGGTTGCCGACGTGCTTTGCCATGAGCTGGTCCATGTTGCCCGGCGCGATTATTTTTGGGCAGGGTTGAGTGATCTCGTGTGCTGCCTTATGTTCTTTCATCCTGCGGCCTGGAAAGCCAGGAAAGCGATGGCTTTGCAGGGCGAACTGGCGTGTGATTTGGCGGTATTGGAAACACGTCCCGGTGATCGCGCCGATTACGCTGACAGCCTTACATTTTTTGTGCGCCTACGGATGCTGCAGGAGGGCTTTTCGCTGGGCATAGACTTTGCTGCGTCCACTTCTCTGGGATTGCGGGTGCGCACAATCTTGACCACGCCCAAACCTGTGGCTTGGTGGAAAGGGTGTTCGCGGGCGGCAGCAGGATTGGTTTTGGTCGCGGCTTTTGGCTTTTTTGCTCCATCCATTGCTTTGTCCGCGGGCTTCGCTGAACCACTTGTTGAACCTATGCCGAATCAGTTGCCGGTGCAGGCTGCGGCAGGGCACTCCCGCAATGCTCGGCACGCCCAACTCCGCGCGCCTTTAGATACGCCTCAGGATTCTCTGACCACGCTCCACACTCGTTCTTACGTTCCAGAAACTCCCGTTTCCACGATGACCAGCAGCTCAAATTCCGCGGCAGGTTCGGCAGGATCTTCCGCAACGGAGCCGGAATCCACGCCTTGGCGCGAAAACCGGCCGGCTATTCAACATCCGTCCGTTTCCAGCGTCGTCCGTTCCACTCTCGGCGAGATCACGACCCGAGGAATCCATGTCGGTCGAGGTCGCGACCGTGATGACCACTAATTACTCTAAGTCTATGATTTTCAGTCGGTAATTTGATGTCGTAAAGCTTTATACCTTTTTAGTTAATAGTGTATCCATTGATGCTGTGCTATATAAAGGACGGCGATCTCTGCATCAGCGACTATGGCCAGCCCGTATTCCGACGATCTGCGGCGGAGAATCCTGGAAG
>Ga0070732_10001775_pt1 | contig 11719 bp, 4 predicted proteins | sample Coa_R1_5_FD_66449 | JGI IMG/M metagenome (GOLD analysis project Ga0070732, IMG submission 66449) | Surface soil microbial communities from Centralia Pennsylvania, which are recovering from an underground coalmine fire - Coalmine... | ecosystem: Environmental > Terrestrial > Soil > Unclassified ...
TCACGTTGGCCGCTGTGGTCGGGCTGGTGCCCAGCGAACCCGGAGTGCGGTCGCCGGCCATGGGTGTGTCTCCGTAGCAGGAACCTGCGTTCAACCGCCGATGATGACCGTGGGGCAACCGCTGGTGATCGTGTTGGGAGGCCCGACGGCCTCCAAAATCGTGTCGCCCGCGCGGCAGGCGGGAAGATTGTTGATCAGGACGGTTACGCTGCCGTTGATGACCACGCCTGGGCCGTGGGGAGGAGCGGGCAAGATCGTGGCGCACACGTGGATGTCCGCACCGGCCGCCGCGCCTGAGATGAGGCTTCCCATATCGGCAGCGGCGGTCGTCTTGACGGTTTGCTCGGTGGCTTCGGCCGCGGGGAGTCCCGGCGATCCTGCTGCTGCGAGGGTTGCTGCCTCGGCGGTCGCGATGGCGGCGTCAGAGATTGTCTTCGCCGCGGAGATGGCCGCGGCCGCCGCGGCGAGCACGCCCCGCCATGCGGGTTGACCTCCAATCAGAACGTCCAGGCTGCCCGGGGAGCCTGTGAGAACGGGTGGTGCTGCGTGCGCCACTGGGTCGGCAACACGCGCTGCGGGTCCCTGGGGCATCGGTGCTTCTCCTTCTTGGATGTGAGTTCTACGTTTTGCCGTGAGCCGACTGAATCAGTGGCTGATCTTCCGAGCGCCGAGCGGCGGAGGGCGTTGAAGCACTGTCGTATCCGGTTAGGACGGCGACGATTTCAAGCCAGTCACCGCGTTATCGGCACCTGCCGGCGGTTGGGGCGCGGCGGGCGTGGCGTCTTCGGGATTTGCGGGAGACAACGAGCCAACGCCGCCTGTTAAACCAGCCCCGCAATTGACCTTTACCATCATGCCCTCGATCACGATGCCAGCATCATTGATGACGATGAACCCTCCACCACCCTTGATGATAACTGTACCCCCTGCCGTGATCAAAACATCACCTAAGGCTTTCAAGTGAATATTGCCGCCGGTTTGGAGAGCGAAATCATCATGAACCTTCTCCTCGTGGCCGCCGCCGACAGTAAGCGATACAGAGCGGTCGATACTCTGCCTGAGATCGCCCTCAACATGTAGGTTCGAGTTCGCCTTGATGAGCTCTCTCTTGTTCTTGCCGATCAAGATATCCTGGTCGACGCCCACTGAGAGCGACATGCTGCCGCCGATCGCCTCGGCTTGGTTACCACCCACCTTCAGATGCTTGTCGCGGTGGATCCACTCGCGCTGGTCGCCCACGAGCTGGCCGTCCTTCTCGTATCCAACGATCAAGTGCCGATCGTCGACAACGCGCTCGCGGCAATCGTTCTCGACGCGAATGTCCATGTCGCGCGCGCCATGAATGAACACTTGCTCTTTGCCTTTCGTATCATCGAATCGCCACTCGTTGAAGCCGTGTCCGCCGGGGGTCGTGTTGCTCTTGACGCCGCTCAGCTTGTTATCGCTGGGATGCTTGTGGTCGGGCCCTTGGCCCTGGTAGGGCGGCATCTGGTCGGCGTTGTACACCGAGCCGATGATGATCGGCTGGTCGGGGTCTCCCTCGAGAAAGTCAACGATCACTTCCTGGCCGATGCGAGGCCAGAATGAGGCGCCCCAGCGCTTGCCCGCCCACACCTGCGCGACGCGCACCCAGCACGAGCTGTCGGCGTTCGATTGGCCCTGCCGGTCCCAGTGGAATTGCACCTTCACGCGGCCGAACTTGTCGGTGAAAATCTCTTCGCCGGGCGGGCCCACGACGACGGCCGTCTGGGTTCCCTGCACGAACGGCGACGGCGTCACGCGCGGCGGGCGGAACGCCAGCGCGGCCGGTATGCAGGTAAAGCTGTTGTGATAGAGCAGCTCGACCTCCTCGCCTGACCGGTAATTGGGCGAAAGGTTCGCCGTGTGCTGCACGCTCGTCAACACGTACGGCCCGTCGCCGTTGAAGTGATGCTCAAGAGTGAACCGGTGGCCCGAAGTGAACTGCCGGCAGAAACTGGCTCCGCGCACGATTATGCTCGGAACCGCTTCCTGCTGCATGCGAATATCGACGGTGCGTTTGTTGTCTACGAAGATGTTCTCGAGGTCCGCCGGGCGGTCGCCGCCGCCGCGGTCGATTCCGTCGAACCGCTGCGCGTAGCCGCCGGGAAAGTCGTAGAGCTCGAGCTTTCCGTTGTTGCCGACCCTGAGTTTGTGCTCGACCTGGCCCACCTTCACGCCGTCCTGGATGAGCTTCTCGGCCTCCAGGTGCTTGTGAGGCAGCTCAAAGCAGTGATCCCAGAGCGTGTATTTGCCCGAGCGCAGCTCTTGCACCTTTTCCCATGAAGTGATGCTCCCCTCTTCCTTGAACCTCCCGCCCCCCACCTCGCTCCGCACCGTGCTCGGCTCGACGATCGGCGGATGGCCCTGGGGCGTATTGGCCAGTACCATCCTGTGGCCATCCTGCGCATGTTTGAAGAAGTAATAGATTCCCTCTTCTTCCATCAAGCGGCAGGCGAAGTTGAAGTCGCTCTCGCGGTACTGCACACAGTAGTCGCGCGGGTAAAACGTGCCCTGGATCTCGAACACGACATCGAGCCCTTCGAGCACGCGCTTGAGGATGTCGGGCACGGTCATTTGCTGGAAGATGCGGCTCTGCGCCCGCTTGGTCAGGAACCAGAACTGCGGCACGACCTCCATCCGGTAATCGGTGAAGGTGGTGTCGCGCTCCCCTTGCGCAACGCTGCTACAGATGCCGCTGAAGTGGCGCTGTTTGCCGCCCGGCATCGCCACGTGAATTGTCACTTTCTGCCCCAGCAGCTTCTCGAACGGGATCACGGTGTCGTTCTCGGCGATCAGTTCGAGCTGGAATTCGAAAAGCTGCGAGATCGCCTCTTGGCCATTGAAGCCAATGAGTAGCAGGTCGTCCTTCCCCAGCGGGGTCGTCACCGTCAATGGCCGATCAGCCTCGATGTAGGTTGGCATGATCCTCTCCAACATGAGGAACGGAAGCGGTCACTCTGCCCGGCTGGCGGAGAAGAGCAGAACCCGCGATTGCTGCTCAATCGAAGGCCATTCTCACACGCATGATACGGCGGTTCAATCGTGCCGGCCGTCACGCGTGCCGACAGAGCGGCTCTGAAACGAGATCTCGTGGCGGCCAAGCGGTCGATCAACCAGGTGGCGTCTCTTGCGCATGCACGTTACGCACTGCGCAGCGGGCGCGTGACGCGGGTTCTGCCTGTTCCTGGCAGAGCCATCGCAGGATTGCCTATCACGCATCTGATCAGGAAAAGGGCAATTGCCGGTCTAGTGATCCCGATCATCTTAAGAGGCAACCATTACCTCGCTGATCGGGGTGCGCTTAATGCCGACATGCTTGGATGAGAGATGACGATCGCCTGCCAGGTGACCAGTGAGGCGAGTTAGCATCGTGCCAGCGATCCTAGGTCTTTGACGTCCGACCCGGATGCGGTAAATTAGTCGTCGGAAACACCCGCGTTTACCAGTATTGCCAATCTCATTGGCTTTTTCGGGGTTGCCGCCGCATCGTATCTTGCCAGCCTCGGCGACGCTCGGGAGTCCCTTGTCATGACACGAAGCCCCTCCGGTGGCTGCTGCAGAGACCGGCGCTACCGCGCCTTTTCCTTCCGGCCGCGTTTGGAGGAGATTGAGCGCCGGATGCTGCTCACGGTCAATGTGACGGCGATACCGATCGTTTCCGTGGAGAGCGCCGGTTTCAACGGCCTCGTGGCTACGTTTGTCTCAACCTCTCCACCTTCGACTGCGCCGCCGGTCATTACCGACTTTACCGCCAGCATCACCTGGGGCGACGGGCATGTTTCGAGCGGTACGATCAGCGTTGATCCTAATCTCAAGGGTCAGTTCGACGTGAGCGGCAGCAACACCTACGCGGAGGAAGGTTCTTACGGGTTCTCCGTGACGGTCAACGATCTCACCGACAGTACAAGCGCTACTGCCGGAAATACCGCCACGGTGGGTGATGCGGCGCTTACCGGTGCGATCGGAATCAACGTCGGCGCCACCGAGGGAACGCAGTTCACAGCGCAGGTGGCCTCTTTCACCGACACAAATCCGCTAGGCACGGTCAGCGACTTTTCGGCGACGATCAACTGGGGGGACGGTACACCGATCGACACGAATGCTGTGTTCACCCAACCGGGCGGCGTCGGCACGCCCTTCATCGTGAGTGGAACCCACGACTATGCGGAGAAGGGGACCCACAATGTTGTGGTCTCGATCTTCGACGTGGGCCTCAGCAGTGCAACCGTCGTCAGCACGGCCCAGGTCGCCGACGCGGGTCTGACGGGCACGGGTACCACGCTCAGCGCGATCGAAGGGAATCCTCTGTTCAACGCCACCGTCGCCACGTTCACCGACGCGAACCCGGCAGCTCCGCTCACCGACTTCAGTGCCACGATCAACTGGGGGGACGGCACGCCTCTCGACCCTAATACCACGATCACGCAACCGGGCGGTGTTGGCACGCCCTTCATCGTGAGTGGAACCCACGATTATGCGGAGCAGGGGAATCACAATGTTGTGGTCGCGATCACCGACGTGGACGGGAGCAATGCAACCGTCGTCAGTACGGCCCGGATCGCCGACGCGCCTCTGACGGCCAGGGGTACCACGCTCAGTGCGACCGAAGGGAATCCTCTGGTCAACGCCTCCGTCGCCACGTTCACCGACGCGAACCCGGCAGCTCCGCTCACCGACTTCAGTGCCACGATCAACTGGGGCGACGGCACGCCGCTCGACACGAATACCGTGATCACGAGGCAGATCGTCGGGGATGGGTTTTTCTTCCTGGTGAGCGGAACCCATACTTATGCCGAAGAGGGCAGCCTTACGGTCTCGGTCGCGATCAGCGACGTGGGCGGAAGCACCGCCCAGGCCAGCAGCACTGCCCGGATCGCCGACGCGGGGCTGAAGGCCAGCGGGATCAACGTTTCCGCCGTGGAAGGCAACGCGGTGATCGCGCCTGTGGCCAGTTTCACGGACGGCAATCCCATTGCGCCGCTGAGCGACTTCACGGCGACGATCAACTGGGGCGACGGCACGCCGCTTGATACGAACGCGATAATCACGCAGCCGGGCGGAGTCGGAACGGGCTTCATCGTGAGTGGAACCCACATTTATGCGGAGGAGGGAAATGATAATGTTACGGTCGCAATCCTCGACGTAGGCGGGAGCAACGCAACCATCGTTAGCTCAGCCCGAGTCGCCGACGCGAGTCTGACGGCCAGGGGCACCACTGTGAACGCGACCGAAGGAGTGCCGCTCGTCAACGCGACCGTTGCCACATTCACCGACGCCAATCCGACGGCACCGCTAAGCGACTTCAGCGCAACCATCTTCTGGGGAGACAGCGCAATCGGCTCAACCGGTACGATCGTGCAGCCCGGCGGCCCCGGCGCTGCGCTCAACGTGACCGGTAGTCACACGTACGACAACGCGGGGACATATTCGATCGCCGTTTTGATCACCGACATCGGCGGGAGCTCGGCCCAAGCCGCTAGCACGGCCAACGTGGCTTTCAGTTTCGTTGTCACGAACACTAACGACAGCGGCCGTGGCTCGTTGCGGCGAGCGATTCAGAACTCCAACATCCATCCCGGAGAAGACACGATCACGTTCGCGATTCCAGGCGCAGGGCCCCAGGTGATACGCTTACTCTCGCCGCTTCCGGCGATTACCGATGGCGTGATCATCGACGCCTACACCCAACCAGGCGCGAGGCCAAACACGCTCGCGAGCGGCGATAACGCGAACATTCTCGTTGCCGTCGATGGCTCGGCCACTGGACCAGCCGCCGACGGACTGCTCATTAGCGCGGGTCCCAGCGTGGTAAGGGGGCTCGCGATCGAGCACTTCGGAGGCGCTGGGATCTTTGACGAAGCCCCTAGTCTGATCGAGGGCAACTTCATTGGCACCGACGTGACGGGCACGCAGGCGTTGGGCAACAGCCTCGATGGAGTGGTCATCGCCGCACCACCGATCAGCTTGGGTCTCAGTGGGGGTCCCAGGATTAGCGCGGTGCTTCCTTCGACGATCGGCGGGACGACGCCCGACGCGCGCAACATTATCTCGGGCAACGGCGGGTCTGGAATCGAGATCTTTGGCGCGACCGTGAGAAGCAATCTTGTGGAAGGCAACCTGATCGGCACCGACGCCACCGGCACCCGAGCCCTGGGCAACCAGTTCGTAGGCGTGTTTCTCAATGGCTCTCCGTTTAACACCGTCGGCGGTACGGCCGCGGGCGCGGGCAACGTCATCTCGGGCAACAGCCTGCCGGGAGTGGAAATCTTCGGCGCCGGGGCAACCGGCAACCGCGTGCTTGGCAACCTGGTCGGCACAGACGTTTCGGGCACTCGGGCGGTGGGCAACGGCAACATCGGCGTGCTCATCAATCAGGCCTCCGGCAACACAATTGGCGGCACGACGGCTGCCGAGCGCAACATCATCTCTGGCAACGTCGCGGTCGGACCTGTCACGCCACCCACGGTGCCTCCCGAGCAGACCGGCGGTGGGGGCGTCGTGATCATCGGCCCGGCCGCGACCGGCAACCTGGTCGAGGGAAACTTCATCGGCACCGACCGCACAGGCACGAACGCGGTGGGCAATGCCTTCGACGGCGTGGCGCTCAGCGCCGCTGGGCGGAACACGATCGGAGGCACGGCCTTTGGCGCGGGCAACGTGATCTCGGCCAACGGATTCGTCGGAATTCGCATCGTCGGAGCAGCCTCGACGGGCAACCTCATCGCAGGCAACCTGATCGGCACGAATGCTGCCGGCACCAGCGGGCTGGGCAACGCGTTCGACGGCATCTTTCTCAATAACGCAGGCGCGAACACGATCGGCGGCACGATGCCTGGCGCCCGCAATGTGATCTCGGGCAACGGAGGCAGCGGCATCCAGGCGTTCGGACCAGGCTCGGCCTTCAACGTGGTCGCGGGCAACTTGATCGGCAGCAACGCCTCGGCCACCGCGGGCCTGGGCAACGGATTCGACGGAGTATTCTTGGACGGAGCGCCTGGCAACCTGATCGGCGGCACCGCGGCCGGATCAGCCAACCTCATCGAGAGTAACGGCTTTTCAGGTGTCGAGATCTTCGGCCGCACGGGTACCCGCAACGCGGTTCAAGGCAACGTCATTCTGAACAACCGTGCATTCGGAGTGCTCGTGCAGAACGCGCCTCGCAACACGATCGGCGGCCGGGCCGCCGGCGCGGGCAACTTGGTCGCGAACAACGCGTTCGGCGGCATCGAGATTGTTGTGAACGGTTCGCCCGGTGGGCCTGGTGCGGCGGGGAACGTGGTGCAGGGCAATCTCCTCGCCAACAACGGGCGAGGGCCCTTCCAGCTCGGCGGCAGCGCGCCGTTGCGCGCGAGCAGCTTGCCTCGGCCGCTCGGACGGTTGAGTTTAAGGGGAAGCCGGCGTGGAGTAACCAAGTAAGCGCATCTATAGCTCTAACTCGCGCATGCGGGCGGGTTTTGCCTCGCCGCGTCGCACCAGGATAGTCAATTGCCCTGCACGGGCGGGCCCGCCATGCTGCGCGAGCCGCGCGAGCCGCCGAAGTAGATGTTGAACAGGGCGACTGCCTCGAAGTTGAAGGCGCGAGGACCCGAGACCGGCGTCACCACTGCGAGCGACAACAGCGAGCGCTTCTTGAAAAAGATGTTCGTGCCGTAGGTGAGGTCGACCACGTCGGCAGTGCCAGCCAAGTCGTTGATGGCGAACGGATGACGGTGGTTCAGGGGGTCGTTCACGTGCACTTCGAAGGTCGCCGCGGCCGCGGAGAGGAAGCTCTCGGGCCTGGGGCTCATGTAATAAAAATAGCCCGCGCCGACGTCACTGAAAAGCATCGTCACGTCGTTCGGGTCGGTGGGTACGTTGATCGCCTCGAAGCCCTGGAGGTAAGCGCGGCCGTGGCTCCAGAAGTAGCCGAGGAACGGCTGGAGCTGCGTGTTGTGGAAGCTCTTGCTGAAAGGCGCGCCTGCGAACCCGCTGGGACCGGTGGGAACGGTGACGGCCAAGCCGCCTGAGATCAGACCGCCACTCGCGGGCCGGTTCAAGGACAACGAGCCGGGATAGCCGACCGAAGCTGCCTCGCCAGGCTGGTCCCACTGCTGCCAGAGCACGAACTTCGTATAGACGGTCAGGTCGCCCACGGCCGTGTGAGTGCCACCGACTCCAGGCAGCGGGCTATTGGCCGAGAGTGTGTTCAGTCCATCGCGAATGCCGATCGAGGCGTTGCCGTTCAAGAACGTCTTCTCCAGGCCGAGCTGATAACGATAAATCTGCAAGTCCGACAGGGGTGCACCGATGCGCCCATTGACGGCGTAATTCACTTGATTGAAGTAGTTGAAGCTGGAATAGATGCGGTCTTGCGGCACTGGGCTCATATTATCGGCGATCTTGAATCCGCGTATCCAAGGAAGCATTTCCTCGCCTTTCGAGGCAGTCTGGAACCCGAACGGCCGCGGTCTCGGTGGACCTGGAGGTCCGGGTGGCGAAGGCGGCGGCGGCACGGGGGGTCGAAGGCCGAAGTTCGGCCCCTGGTCGCCGATCATCTCAAGCGCGCCGGCGGGCCCACTCAGGCCGCCGCCAAGACCTACTGCCTCGGACGGAGCCGCGAACTCTGAGGGAGCCGCCGTCCCTGGCGTCGCCGCCGCCGCCCCCGGCATGCCCGGTGCCGCAGCCTCCGGTGCCTGGCCCGCCGCTCCAGGGTAAGCCGGAGCCATCCCCGCCTGCGGTGCCCCTTGGACGAAAGGCTCCGTTGCAGAGGGCTCGGGGAGCGGCGTCGTCATTCCCGACACCCCCATCGGAGCCGGTGTGCCCAAACTCTGGGGCGACGCCTTTCCCTGAGGAACAAGCTGTTGTGCACCCGCGCGCGTCACAGAGTCGTCACAATGATGTTTTGCCCACAACTTCACCGGCTTCCCGCAGCGCTCGCAGCGCACCTGCGCAGTCTCGAGCGATGCGTCCTGGCCACGCACCGGCTCTTCTGACCAGAAACCCAGACCGACCAAAGTGACACACAGCAATGATTGCAACATCCTGTTCATTGCCCCGGCTCCCCTCGATTCTCTCGTCACGACCTCTTTCGAATCACGTATTTCCCTAAGCTGCATGGGAACTTGGATGTGCTGCGGCCAGTCGAAGCGCGATCATGACCCATGGTTGGGCGTATCACTTCTGTGAGTTCTATCGACCGTTCCCATTTTCCGGCTTTCTCCTTTTCTGACGGAATTCCTGTTTGCCCATTGGCCTAAGTCACCTTGCACGATTCGAAGAGGCACCGAGAAAATACGGCCATACTTGCCTGAGACCCGTGCGATATCCACACCAACCCGAAGCGCAAGCGAGGTTGCCGGCCCCTTGGGCCGGACTACTGTGAGCGCGGGCTATGCCCGCACTTCGCTTGCGCTTCGGGTTGGTATGAGACACGTCTCCAGCGTTCACGATGCGTCACCGAGACCTCCCCAAATCACGGATGGTGATCTAGGATGGTCAGAATGACTGAGGGCGTTGTCCCCGCCAGGGTCACGCTCCGATACTCAATGGCCGAGGGCTCAAACCAGTTGCAATCATGATGACGTCATGCTTTCAGCGAACTTGCGAGTGCATGGTATCTCTCGTGGGTGGACCATTCCTGAGGATTGCTTGTTCCAGAAGCCGTCGGGTCGCCGGTGTGGCTGCCGTAGTTTTGAGTTTCCTGGCGAGCGGCGCAAGCTCGGTTTATGCGCAGGCCCAGGTGCGCAACTTTCCGACCCAACCAATCTTGGTCGTGAGGACCGGCGGTCACGATGCGCCTGTCCGGTCCTTGATCTTCTCTGCGCCCGACGGGTCGCAGCTTCTGTCCGCGGGCATGGACAAGATCATCAACGTGTGGAATCTCAAGGATGGCCGCCAGGAATTATCGCGCACCATCCGGCCGCCCATCTGGCGCGGCTATCGGGGAGTGATCTACGCCCTGGCATTATCGCCTGCCGTGGAGGGCCGAACGCAGAGGCTCGCGGTCGCGGGTTTTGGCGTCGAGAGCGCGGCGGGCAACATCGGGATCTTTCGTTTCCCGGGCTCAAACAACGTCACTACGGGCGACATCGAGGCGCAGTTGTTGAGCGGCACTGCCAACGAGCCCAAAGGCCACACCAACACTGTGATGGGCCTCGCTTTTGATCCCACGGGCAAAGAAATCCTGGCATCGTGCAGCATGGACGGCACTGCGCGAATCTGGGATCTCACAAGGAAGATCACGGCTGGCGTTCTGCGAGGCCACGTCGGTCCGATCAATGCGCTTGCGTTCACTCCGGATGGTCAGCGCCTCGTGACCGGCGGTCAAGACGGCGTGCTCCGTATCTGGGACGTGAATCGGCATACGCTCTTGGCCCAGGCCGCGCCCAACCCGGCCGATCGCAACCCGAACGATCCCGCGGGCGACGAGATCCTCTGTCTGGCCGTGAGCCCCGACGGCCAGTGGGTTGTCGTCGGCCGCGAGAACGGTCTGCTCCTTCGGTACGACTCAGCCACTTTACGCACTGCGGCCCGACTGAACCCCGTGCCCCGCGGACCCGTTGAAACGCTCGCGATCAGCCACGATGGCAAGCGGCTTGTGACGAGCATCGTCGCCATTCGCAACCCGCCTGCCGACCGGCCGCGTGTTGACTGCGACGTTGAGCTCCGCGCGATGCCCGACGGCCGTGTCACCGCCAAGGTCGACACCGCCTCGAATCTCGTCTACGCCTGTACGTTCAGCCCCGACGACCGATACGTGGCGTTTGCTGGGGGCGATGCGCAGGGCGTGTATATCAAAGATCTGACCGATCCGGCGAAGCCGCTGATGGCGCTTGAAGGCCAGGGCCGAAGCCTCTGGGACGTGGCCTTTCAAGCTGACAGCCAGGCCGTGGGTTACGCGCGCCAGCGGACCGACTTGCCCGGCGCGCCTGCACAAGTCGAAGGGTTCGACCTGCAAGCGCGGCAACTCAAAACGCTCGATCGCGCGACTCTCAAAGGCGCGATCGCCTCTTCCCAGGGATGGACGATCCGGCCGACGGGCCCCTGGGCCCTGGTCGTCGAGAATGCCCAGGGTGTGCGGTTTCCCATCGCGCTCGACAAGAATCGAGACCGGCGCTGGTGGTCGTACAGCTTCATCCCGGCCGGGCCTGGTCATGCCCGCGCGGCGGTGGCGATCGGCTGCGAGGCGGGCGTTGCAATCTACGGCTTCGACGCCGGGCAACGCGGGTACGCGCGCACGCGGCTGTTCGCCGGCCACAACGGACCTGTCTATGCGCTCGCGCCAGCGCCTGACGGCAAGTGGCTGGCCACTGCGTCGTCAGACCAGACGGTCAGGCTCTGGCGGCTTGCAGGTTGCGACGTTCTTCCCAAGCTCGGCGCGACTTTTGGACCGGCCGAAGGCGCGAGCAAGGGCCCGGTGATCACCGCCATCGAGCCGCAGAGTTTCGCGGAGGCCATGGGGCTGCTCGTGGGCGACCGGATCGAGTCGTTCTTTAGCGACGGGGCCCCGGTCAACACGAACCTGGTCCGTTATCGAGTGGACGCGTCGGTGCCGGGCACCAACCTCGAGTTCCAGGTTCGCCGCGGGGCCGAGCTGATCAACCTAGGAAGCACCAAGCGCGACGCGCCCGCGCTCACGCTTTTCCCCAGCACTGACCACGAGTGGGTGCTCTGGATGCCCGATGGATTTTACGACACGTCGATCGCCGGCGATCGCAAG
>Ga0070732_10001776_pt1 | contig 11710 bp, 10 predicted proteins | sample Coa_R1_5_FD_66449 | JGI IMG/M metagenome (GOLD analysis project Ga0070732, IMG submission 66449) | Surface soil microbial communities from Centralia Pennsylvania, which are recovering from an underground coalmine fire - Coalmine... | ecosystem: Environmental > Terrestrial > Soil > Unclassified ...
GCGCGCGGCGCCAGCAGCGCCGGCTGCTCGGCCTGGCGGTAACGTATCTTGACCGCGCAGCGGAACGGCGCGCCGCGCGCCGCAGTCAGCCAGTGCCAGCCTTCGGTGAGGAGGGCGCCGCTGGCGAGCCGCGGGTGATCGTGCCCCTGCACGACGATCAGGGCGTTGCGCGCGGTGTCCTTGGCAGCAACGTACCACGGCTGCTCGGCATGGCCGGCGCGTCCGCCGATCTGCAGGCCGCCGCGCTGGCCGAGGGTGTAGAAGGCCAGTCCCTCGTGGGTACCGAGGGCCTGGCCGTCAATGGACTCGATGGGGCCCGGGCTCTTGGCGAGGAAGCGGGCCAGGAACTGGCGGAATGGGCGCTCGCCGATGAAGCAGATGCCGGTGCTGTCGGGCTTGTCGAACACCGGCAGGCCCGCCCGCCGGGCGCACTCGCGCACGCTCGGCTTGTCGAGCGCGCCGAGCGGCATCAGCGTGTCCGCGAGCTCCGCACGAGGTACGGCGTGGAGGAAATAGCTCTGGTCCTTGGCGGCGTCCGCCGCCTTGAACAGGCCCGGTCCATCGGCGGCGGCGGCGAGGCGCGCGTAGTGTCCGGTCGCGAAGTGGGTGGCGCCGAGCCGGCGCGCCCACTCGAGTGCCACGCCGAACTTGATCTCGCGGTTGCAGAGCACGTCGGGGTTCGGGGTGCGTCCGGCGCGATGTTCGCGCAGGAAATGCTCGAACACCCGCTGCCGGTATTCGCCGGCGAAACTGGCACGGTGCAGCGGGATGGCGAGCTCAGCGGCCACGGCGCGCGCGTCCTGGAAGTCCTGGGCGGCGGTGCAGTAGCCGTCGTCGTCCTCGTCCCAGTTGCTGAGGAACAGTCCCTGCGCGTCCCAGCCCGCCTGGCGCAGCAGCAGCGCGGCGACCGCGGAGTCGACGCCGCCGGAGAGCCCGACGAGCACGCGGGCCGCGGCACCGGGGGGAGCAGGGACGAGGGCCGTCATGCAGGCAGTCTAGCGCAGCCGGCGGGCGCGGCCGGCCGAGCCGCTCACAGGGTGGTGACCGTCACGCCCGGGGCGCAGGCCGCGCTCGTCCGATCCAGATGCGCAACGCTGGCGAGGGCTGCCTGTCTGCCGCTGAGGTAGTCGTGCACGCAGCGCAGGACCAGCGGGCTGCGCAGCTGGGCCGCGCGCGCCTCGAGGTCGGCGGCCGAGAGCCAGTGCGTGCGCACGATGCCGCGATCGAGCGGCTGCGCGGCGTCGTGGTCGGCGACCGTGCCGGTGAAGGCGAAGCGCAGTATGGTGGTGCCGCGGTGTGGATTGCGCCACTGGTAGACCCCGAGCAGGGCGGCCGGTTCGAAGCGCCAGGCGGTTTCCTCGCGCGCCTCGCGCACCACCGCCGCGAGCAGCGACTCGCCGGGCTCGACGTGGCCGGCCGGCTGGTTAAAGAGGAGCCGCCGGTTGACACGCTCCTCCACGATGAGGAATCGGCCTGCGGTCTCGGTGACCGCCGCCACGGTCACTTCCGGCGTGCGGGGCATGGACGGAGTGTACGCGCGCGCCGCGCGGCGCTCGGAGACTTGGGAAGGGGAAGGAAGGCTCAGCCGCGGCGGGCTGAACGCAGGCCGTGCTCGGCGGCGCTGGCGTTCCAGACCTGGTCGAATTCCTGCAGGTAAACCCGCGCGACCGCCGGATTGTTGATGTCGGCCACGCCGTCCCAGGTGTCGGCGCGCATGCGGTAGACGATGGCGCGGTCGTCGGCGATCAGATAGGTCGAGGCGCGCTGCGGGGATTGGGCCGCCACGTAGCGGATGTCGATGCAGCTCGACAGGCGCCGGCCCATGGCGACGAAGCGGTTGCTGTCGCGCAGCACCCGGGTGGGCTCGGCGAGCAGCACGCGCACCTTGGAGAAGCTGCGCGTCAGAACGAAATGCTTGATGACCTCGAGGAAAGCGCTCTGGTCGTACAGGTCCGGCTCGAGATCGGGCGTGTAAATGGAAATGAGTCGCTGGGCGGTGGCGGCGATCTCGTTGACCGCGGCGCGCACTTCGGCGAGCGAGGTGAGGACCGTGAGAGTCTCGGCGCCCTGACGCAGCGTCGTGGGATTGCCCGAACCGTTGATCGATTCGGGTGCGTAACGGGCATTGGCCAGCTGCGCCAAGGCGCCGTTAACGTCGATTTCCCCACTTATGGTCACAGATGAAGCCCCGGAAAGCCTTTATGATCGATGGGCTACCGGGAATCTTAGTAACCAGAACAACGATTTCCTTGCCGAACCGGTCACGGTTTCTATCCGCTTGGTGGCCACAGTAAGTCAAAAACGAGGGGTGGTTCGCACTTTTTGGGCGTCCTGTCGCGCGGAGCCGACAAAAACGGGGGGCTGGCGCCGCGTCTGCCGATCAATGGCTTAGCCCCGACACTTCAAATCTGGCGCGCCAGCTGCGCCGCGAGCCCCGTGTACCCCTCGGGGGTGAGCGCGCGCAGGCGACGCTTCTCGGCATCGGCGAGCGGCAGGCTGTCGATGAACGCGCCGAGCATGCCGCCATCGATCGCCCGGCCGCGCGTGAACTCCTTGAGCCGCTCGTAGCCGTCCGGTACGCCCGCGGCCCGCAGCACCGTCTGCACCGCCTCGCCCAGCACTTCCCATGAGCCGTCGAGGTCGGCACGCATGCGGGCTGCGTCCGCCTCGATTTTGGTGAGGCCACGGCCGAGCGCGCTCCAGGCGATCAGCGTGTGGCCGAGCGCGACCCCGAGGTTGCGCAGCACGGTCGAGTCGGTGAGGTCGCGCTGCCAGCGTGACACCGGCAGCTTGTCGGAGAAGTGGCGCAGCAGCGCATTGGCAATGCCGCAGTTGCCTTCGGCGTTCTCGAAATCGATCGGGTTCACCTTGTGCGGCATGGTCGAGGAGCCGACCTCGCCGGCCACGGCGCGCTGGCGCAGGTAGCCGAGCGAGATGTAGCCCCAGACATCGCGGCACAGATCCACGACGATGACGTTGAGGGCGGCAGCCGCGTCGCAGTACTCGGCAATCCAGTCATGCGGCTCGATCTGCGTGGTCCACGGGTTGTACTCGAGCGCCAGCGAGCTGACGAACGACTGCGCCAGCGCCGGCCAGTCCGCCGCCGGCACCGCGGCGACGTGGGCGTTGAAGTTGCCGACCGCGCCGTTCCACTTGCCGAGGATGCTGACCGCCGCCCAGCGGCGCCGGCCGCGCGCCAGGCGGGCGGCGAAATTGGCGATTTCCTTGCCGAGGGTGGTCGGGCTGGCGGGCTGGCCGTGGGTGCGCGCCGGCATCGCAGTATCGGCCAGGGCGTGCGCGAGCCCGGTCAGCTCGCGTGTACGTGCGTCGAGCGCCTCGAGCAGTGTCGCGCGGGCGGCCTGCAGCAGGCGCGCGTAGCTGATGTTGTTGATGTCCTCCGAGGTGCAGCCGAAGTGCACCAGCTCGAGTGTGGCGGCCGGCGCACCGGCGGCGGCGAGCTGCTCGCGCACGTAGTACTCGACCGCCTTGACGTCGTGGTTGATGCGCGCCTCGATCGCCTTGACGGCGGCCGGCGCGTCCGCCGCCGGCGACTCGGCCAGCTGCCGGGCGCGCTCGCGCACCGCCGCCGGCAGCTGCGCTCCGGACAGCTGCGGCAGCGCCGCAGCCAGATGCAGCAGCCACTGCGCCTCCACGCGGATGCGCTCGCGGATCAGGCCGCCCTCGGAGAGCAGGGCGCGCAACGGTGCGGTGGCTGCGCGGTAACGCCCGTCAAGCGGCGACAAGGCGTCGACGGCGGACAAGGAGTCGGTGCGGCTCGCGGACATGCGCTGCTATGATAAACGGCTGGCCGGTTTGAGGCGAAGTTCCGCGGAGCAGCACGCATGACGAGTTCCTTCCGGGTGGAGCACGACAGCATGGGTGAGATCAAGGTGCCCGCTGATGCGCTGTGGGGCGCGCAGACACAGCGGGCGGTGGAGAACTTTCCGATCAGCGGCATGCCGCTGCCGAGCGAATTCATCGCCGCGCTCGGACTGGTTAAGCAGGCCGCGGCGCGAGCCAACCGCGGACTGAAGCTGCTGGACGACAAGGTGGCGCAGGCAGTGGAGGCGGCGGCGGGCGAGGTCGCCGCCGGTGCGCACGATGCGCAGTTCCCACTCGACGTGTTCCAGACCGGTTCCGGCACCAGCACCAACATGAACGCCAACGAGGTCATCGCCGCGCTGGCCACGCGGCGCCTCGGCGCAGCGGTGCACCCGAACGACCACGTCAACATGCAGCAGAGCAGTAACGACGTGATTCCGACCACCATCCACGTGAGCGCCGCGCTGGCGGTGCGGGACACGCTGCGGCCGGCGCTCGAGCACCTGCGCGACGTGCTCGCGACCAAGGAGCGCGCCGTCGCCGGCGTCGTCAAGACCGGCCGCACGCATCTCATGGACGCCATGCCGGTGACGCTGGCACAGGAGCTGTCCGGCTGGCGCACGCAGATCGAGAACGGCCTGCAGCGGCTCGAGGCAACCGAGCCGCGGCTGCTGGCGCTGGCACAGGGCGGTACCGCGGTCGGCACCGGCATCAACGCCCAGGCCGGCTTTGGCGCGCGCTTCTGCCAGGAGCTCAGCGCGCTGAGCGGGGCGCCGTTCGTGCCGGCCCGCAATTATTTCGAAGCCATGTCGGCGCAGGACACCGCCGTGGAGCTGTCGGGACAGCTCAAGGTGATCGCCGTCGGCCTCATGAAGATCGCCAATGATCTGCGCTGGATGAACAGCGGCCCGCTGGCGGGACTGGCGGAGATCGCGCTGCCGGCCCTGCAGCCGGGCAGCAGCATCATGCCCGGCAAGGTGAATCCGGTGATCCCGGAAGCCGCCGCCATGGTGGCCGCGCAGGTCATCGGCAACGACGCCGCCATCACCATCGCCGGGCAGTCCGGCAACTTCCAGCTCAACGTCATGCTGCCACTGGTCGCGCGCAACCTGCTGGAGAGCATCCGGCTGCTGGCCAACGCCGCGCGCGCGCTCGCCGACAGCGCCATCGCCGGCTTCAAGGTCAACGAGGCGCGGCTCGCCGAGGCGCTCGCGCGCAACCCCATTCTGGTCACGGCGCTCAACCCGGTGATCGGCTACGAGAAGGGCGCGGCGATCGCCAAGAAGGCCTACGCGGAGGGAAGGCCGATCCGCGAGGTGGCGGCCCAGATGACCGACCTGCCGAAAGAGCAGCTCGCCAAGCTTCTCGATCCGGCCGAGCTCACCACCGGTGGCATCAAGGGCGGCAGCAGCGGCGGGGGCTGATCCGTACGGACGCGGGGACCACACACGACACGGAAGTGGGCGCACGCGACTGGGCGGCGCTGATCCGCGCCCGGCTGGCCGGCTCACAGCCGCGCCACCACGTCGAGGAGTGGCTCGCACCCGGGCTGTCGGCCGCCGCCACCGCGGCCTATCGCAGCTACTTTCCCAAGAACCCGGTGCCCGCGGCGGTGCTGGTGCCGCTCGTCGAGGGCGCGCAGCTGACGGTGCTGCTGACCCAGCGTGCCACGCGTCTGCGCAGCCACGCCGGCCAGATCAGCTTCCCGGGCGGGCGCATCGAGCCGACGGATGCCGGTCCGGACGCCGCGGCGCTGCGCGAGGCGCGTGAGGAAATCGGCCTCGACCCGGGCTTCGTGACGGTGAGCGGCTATCTGCCCGACCACATCGTCATGACCGGCTTTCGCGTCACGCCGGTCGTGGCGTTCGTGCGACCCGGCTTCAGCCTCACGCCCGACACGCGCGAGGTCCAGGACACCTTCGAGGTGCCGGTGAGCTACCTATTCGACCTGTCGAACTACCGCGTGCGGCGCCGCCGCTCGGGCTTCACCGGTGAGGAAGTCGACTTCTACGACATCCCCTTCGCCGGGCGCGACATCTGGGGCGCCACGGCCGGCATGCTCATGACGCTGTACCGCATCTGCGTCGGCCCGCTGCCGCATGACTGAGGCCGAGCAGGCGCTCGCCGCGCTCATCGCCCTCATGGCACGGCTGCGCGACCCGCAGCGTGGCTGTCCCTGGGACCGCGCGCAGACCTTCGCAACCATCGCGCCGTACACGATCGAGGAAGCCTACGAGGTCGCCGACGCCGTCGAGCACGGCGATGCCGGGCAGCTGCGCGACGAGCTCGGCGACCTGCTGTTTCAGGTGGTGTTTCATGCGCGCATGGCCGAGGAGCGCGGCTGGTTCGATTTCGCCGCCGTGGCGCGCGCCATTCACGACAAGCTGGTGCGCCGCCACCCGCACGTGTTCGCCGGCGTGGCACTCGCGCCCGAGGATCTGGTGCGCGTGTGGGAGGAGCAGAAGGCGCAGGAGCGCGCCGCCGCCGGGCCGGTGCCGCACGGTGCGGTGCGCGTGCTGGCCGGGGTCCCCAGGGCGCTGCCGGCCCTGACGCGGGCCGCGAAGCTCGGCCGGCGCGCGGCGCGGGTCGGCTTCGACTGGCCGGAGGCCGCCGAGGTACGCGCCAAGGTGCTCGAGGAGCTGCACGAGGTCGACGCGGCGCAGGCCGATGCGGGCAATTCGGCCGCCGCGCCGGGCGCGGTGGCCGAGGAGCTCGGCGATCTGCTGTTCGCCGTGGTCAACTGGTCGCGCCATCTCGGTGTTGATGCGGAGGAGGCGCTGCGCGCGGCCAATGGCAAGTTCGAGCGACGCTTCGCGCGCATGGAGGCGCTCGCCGCTGAACGTGCGCTCGCGCTCGAGAAGCTGTCGGCGGCGGAGTGGGATGCGCTGTGGTGCGAGGCCAAACTGAACGCCAGCTGAAACTCGCGAGTCAACACGCGAATGCGTTAGGCTGTGTACATGCGGCTCAGCTCTCTCCTTATCTTATGCCTGTCGCTGTGCGGCACGACACTGCCCGTGCCCGCCGCGCCGGCGCAGGCATCGATGGCGCAGACCTCGGTGTCCATGGATCAGGCCGTGAAGATGGTCGAGCAGCGTTTCCGGGCGCGAGTGGTCAAGGCTGAATCCCAGCGCGACGGCGCGCGTACCGTGTACGTGCTGCGGCTCCTCAACGAGTCGGGGCGTGTCTGGACGGTGCGGGTCGATGCGGCGAGCGGCGCGATCAGCTGAAGTACGCGCGGGGGAGGTCAGGCATGCGCGTTCTGGTGGTGGAAGACGAGGCGACACTGCGCGATACCCTGCGCACCCGCCTCGCCGACGCCGGATTTACCGTCGATGTGGCGCGTGACGGCAATGAGGGATTGTTTGCCGGCCAGGAATACCCGCTCGACGTGGCCATCATCGACCTCGGGCTGCCGATACTGTCGGGCCTGGAGGTGATCCGTCGCCTGCGCGCCGCCCACAAGACGTTTCCCATATTGATTCTCACCGCACGCGACAACTGGCAGGACAAGGTCGAGGGCCTGCAGGCCGGCGCCGACGACTACGTGGCGAAGCCGTTTCATTTCGAGGAGGTGCTGGCGCGCCTGCAGGCGCTGCTGCGCCGCGCCGGCGGTTGGGCCACGCCGCAGCTGAAGTGCGGGCCGATCGTGCTCGACACACGTGCCCAGACCATCCAGGTGCAGGGCGCGCCGGTAGAGCTCACCACTTTCGAGTACCGCATCCTCGAGCACCTGATGCTGCGCGCGGGTGACGTCATCTCCAAGACCGAGCTCACCGAGCGCCTCTATGACCAGGACTTCGAGCGCGACAGCAATGTCATCGAAGTGCTGGTCGGCCGGCTGCGACGCAAGCTCGATCCGCAGGATCAGCTGCATCCCATCGAGACTCTGCGCGGCCGCGGCTACCGCTTCGCACTCCCCCGCGACGACGCGTCTTCCTGAGCGGCAGCACCGCCGCCGTGCATTCGCTTAGTCGGCGCCTGCTGGTCTCGGTGTCCGTACCCCTGGCGCTGTTCTTCGGCGTCATGATGTGGGTGCTCGACTCGGGTTTTCGCGCGCTGTCCGAGCGCTCGCTGCAGGAGCTGCTCGACTCGCAGATGGTGTCGCTGATCGCCTCGGCGGAGCCACAACCCGACGGCAGCTATGCGCCGACCCCGCAGACCCTCGATCCGCGGCTGGCCACCCCGCGCTCGGGCTTCTACGCCGAGATCCGCTCGCAGCAGCACCTGTGGCGCTCGCCGTCCACGGTTGGTCTCAAGGCGGACTTCGGCGCGCTGCTGACGCACGGTGAGCGCAACCTGGTGTACGCGACCTTCGGCCACGAGGGCGTGGCGATCGAGAACCGCGCCATCCAGTTCGACGACGATCCGAGCGGCGCCAACGCCCTGACGTTCAGCGTGGCAGTCAACCTCTCTCCCTACGAGGAGCAGCTGTGGGACTTCCGCCAGCAGCTGTTCGGCTGGTTCGTCGGCCTCATGGTGCTGCTACTGCTGACGCTGGCCGCGCTGCTGCGCTGGGTGCTGGCGCCGCTGCGGCGCATGGAGCGCGAGATCCGTGCCGTGGAGGAGGGTCGCAACGACTCCCTGAGCCGCGGCTACCCGCGCGAGCTGTCGGGCGTGGCGACCAACCTCAACGCGCTGCTGGTCGGGGAGCGCAAGCGTGTCACGCGCTACCGCGACACGCTCGGCAATCTCGCCCATAGCCTGAAGACGCCGCTCGCGGTCATGCGCTCGAGCCTGCCCGGTGGCGGCGCCGACGCGCCGCTCGGTGCCGAGATCGACCGCATGCGCGACATCATCGAGCACCAGCTCAAGCGCGCCGCCGCCTCGGGCGGGGCGCTGCTCGGCCAGGCGCCGGTGGAGGTGGCGCAGGTGGCCGCCGATCTGCGCGGCGCGCTGCTGCGCGTCTACGCCGACAAGGACCTCGTCATCGAGCTGGCGGTGGCTCCGACGGCGCAGTTCGTCGGCGATCGGGGCGATCTCGTGGAGCTGCTCGGCAACCTGCTCGATAACGCCTGCAAGTGGTGCCGCAGCCGCGTGCGGCTCAGCGCCGCCGCCGACGCTGCCGCCGGGCCGCGCGAGCGGCTGAGCCTCGTGATCGAGGACGACGGCCCGGGCATCTCGGCCGAGGATCGCGCCCGCGTGCTGCGACGCGGGGAGCGGGCCGACGAGAGCGTGCCCGGCCACGGGCTCGGGCTCGCCATGGTGCACGACACCGTCGACCTGTACGGCGGCCGCCTCGCCATCGACACCTCGGCGATGGGCGGGGCGCGCTTCTCGCTGCGCCTGCCCGGCCTCTAGACCTTGAACTCGATGCCCTGTGCGAGTGGCAGCGCGCGGCTCCAGTTGACCGTGTTGGTCTGGCGGCGCATGTAGGCCTTCCAGGCATCCGAGCCGGATTCGCGTCCGCCGCCGGTGTCCTTCTCGCCGCCAAACGCACCGCCGATCTCCGCGCCCGAGGTGCCGAGATTGATGTTGGCGATGCCGCAGTCACTGCCGGCGGCCGACAGGAAGGCCTCGGCGTTCTGCAGCCGGTCGGTGAACAGCGCCGAGGACAGACCGTGCGCGGAGGCGTTCTGTGCCGCGATCGCCGCGCCGAGTGAGGCGACGGGGATCAGATACAGGATCGGCGCGAAGGTCTCGGTCTGCACGATCGGCCAGTCGTTGTCCGCGCGCACGATGGTCGGCTCGACGAAGTTGCCCGGCTGCTTGAGCACGTGGCCGCCGTAGAGGATCTCGCCGCCCGCCTCGCGCGCCTTGCCGACGGCCGCCTCGTAGCGCCCGACCGCCTGGGGATCGATCAGCGGACCCATGAGGGTGCCGTTCGCGAGCGGGTCGCCGATGCGCACCTGCCCGTAGGCGTGTACCAGGCGCTTCTCGAGCTCGGCCGCGATTGCCTGGTGGGCGAACACGCGCCGCGTGCTCGTGCAGCGCTGCCCCGCGGTGCCGACCGCCCCGAACACGATGGCCGGTACGGCCAGGTCGAGGTTGGCGGTCTCATCGACGATCACGGCGTTGTTGCCACCGAGCTCGAGCAGGCTCTTGCCGAGGCGTGCGGCGACACGCTCGCCGACGCGGCGGCCGACCTCGGTCGAGCCGGTGAACGACACCAGCGCCACGCGCCGGTCATCGACGAAACGCGTGGCGAGCTCCGTGCCGCCGTCGATGAACAGCTGGAACACGGCCGGCAGCTTCTGGCTCTCCAGCACCTTGTTGCACAGGTGCTGCACGGCGAGCGCGGTGAGGGGAGTCTTGGGCGAGGGCTTCCACACGCAGGCGTTGCCGCAGATCGTGCCGAGGAAGGCGTTCCACGACCACACCGCCACCGGGAAGTTGAACGCCGAGATGATGCCGACCACGCCGAGCGGATGCCACTGCTCGCTCATGCGATGCTGCGGCCGCTCGGAGTGCATGGTGAGGCCGTACAGCATGCGCGACTGGCCGACGGCGAAGTCGGCGATGTCGATCATTTCCTGCACCTCGCCCAGGCCCTCGGCGAGGATCTTGCCGTTCTCGAGCGAGACCAGGGTGCCGAGGTCGTCCTTGTGGCGCCGCAACTCCTCGGCGAGCAGGCGCACGAGCTCGCCACGCTTGGGAGCGGGCACCTCGCGCCACGCCGCCGCCGCCGTCAGCGCCGCGGTGATGACGTGCTCGTAGTCCTCGGCGGTGGCCGGGCGTACCTGCGCCAGCAGCGCGCCGTTGGCGGGATTGCGCACGTTGATGAGCGCGGCGCCGGTCGCGTTCGACCAGCCGCGCGTGCCGGACCAGGCGCCGGGATTGAGTGGGCCGAGGCCCAGGCGTCTCAGCAGTGCATCGGTGTCCATGTTCATCCGTTGGCCGCTTTCTTGCGGCGCTGGTGACCGGTCTTGCCCGCAACCACGACTTCGCCCGAGACGTGCTTGGTACCGCCCGGCGCGTAGTAGCGCCCGAAACGGTTGGCGAGGATGTCGGTGAGGCGGAACTGCTCCTGGGCCACGAACCCGTGGTACTTGCCGGGGTGCTCGAGCACCAGGTCGACCACCGCGGTGATGCCGGCGGCGGTCGTGACCTGGATGGCGGACCAGAGCCGGCCCGCGATCACCTGCGGGTAGACCTTGTTGACGTAGTTCTCTTCGCGCAGCTGGCCGTCCTGCGTGCCGGTGACGGCGGCGTAGACGATCACGACGTCCTGCAGCGTCTGCGGCACGGCATTCTCGAGCACGCGCTTGAGGGTCGCGCGATCGTGGTTGAGCTTCAGGTCGTTCATGAGCAGTCGCATCTGCTCGCAGTGCCCCGGGTAGCGGATGGTCTTGTAGTTCATCGACTCGATGTGCGCGCCGTGGGTCTCGGCGAGCGAGCCGAGTCCGCCGGAGGTGTTGAAGGCCTCGTAGCGCATGCCGTCGATCTCGATCTCCTCCAGCCCCTCGAGCGGGGCGACCTCGAGCAGCCGCCCCTCGCTCACCGCCTGGCAGGGGTTGCCGTACTCGTTGATGAGCCCCTCGGTCGACCAGGTGAGGGAGTACTTGAGCACGTTGTTCGGGTGCTGCGGCAGCGCGCCCACCCGCAGCTTGACCGCGCGCAGGGTGTCGAAATGGGTGATCAGCTCCGCCGCGGCGATGCTGATGAACCCGGGCGCGAGCCCGCACTGCGGGACGAAGGCGCGGGTGGCCCCCGCGGCGATGGCGCGTACCGTGCGCGTCACCTCGACGTCCTCGGTGAGATCGAAGTAGTGGACCTGAGCCCTGCGGGCCGCTTCCGCGACCCCGGTATTGCAATAGAAGGGCAGCCCGGAGATCACCGCGTCCACCGGGTGCTCGACGAGGTGCCGGGCGAGCGCGGCCGGCTGGGTTGCATCCAGGGCGTGGGCGGTGAGGTGCGGGGCGCCGTGGGCGCGCACCACGGAGTCTGCGGC
>Ga0070732_10001777_pt1 | contig 11708 bp, 10 predicted proteins | sample Coa_R1_5_FD_66449 | JGI IMG/M metagenome (GOLD analysis project Ga0070732, IMG submission 66449) | Surface soil microbial communities from Centralia Pennsylvania, which are recovering from an underground coalmine fire - Coalmine... | ecosystem: Environmental > Terrestrial > Soil > Unclassified ...
GGCAGAATACTTTCCAGGTAGTTTGCGAGAGTCTCGATTCGCTCCCCTTCGGAGTGAGTCCCCAATAGCTTCTGTTTGAAGTCGAGGTCGAGAGGCAGAGAGCCGGCCAGGTGGAAGGAGAGAGAAGCGTCGTCGGCGCCAGAAAGATCCTGAACGGCGCCGGCGAGGGAAAGAATATCGTAGTGGAGTTGAATCGCCCGCGCTTTCTGCTCCTCGGTGGGCGCGCCCGGTTCGTCCGGAAGGTAGAGTACATCGGCGCGCAAGAAGTCACGCTCCTGATTCAGTTCCAGCACTTCAAAGCGTGCCCGGCCCTCGGCCACCAGATCCATCCGACCGTCAGGATATTTTTTCGTCACGCTGACGATCTCCGCCGTGCAGCCGATCTCGGCGATACCCTGTTCGGCGGCTCGCACCACGCCAAAAGCCGTTTGATTGGTGATGCATTCTGCAATCATTTCTTTGTATCGTGGTTCAAAAATGTGTAGTGGCAGTGGCGTGCCCGGAAGCAGAACCACCTCGAGCGGGAACAGGGGAAGAAGGGCCACCCAGATCTCCAGTGCAGGGCGTGCAAACCGAACAGGTTCTCCGATTGTACGCGATGTCGCTGCCTTGACTTGCTGCGTTTCAGAGAATAAAACCCCAGCATGCAACTCGAAGGGCAAGTTGTGGTCGTGACCGGTGCGTCGATGGGCATTGGCGAGGCCATCGCCAAAGTGTTCGCCGCCGAGGGAGCCAGCGTCGTGATCCTCTCGCGCGATACGGGAAGAGCGGAAGCGGCGCGCACCAGGGTCGGGTTTCTCGACCGCACCATCGCGCTCTCCTGCGACGTGCGCAACTCAGAGGAAATTGACCGCGTCCTCGGCCTCACTCTCCACCATTTCAAACGTATCGATGTCTGGGTCAACAACGCCGGTCATGGCCTGCTTGATTCAATTTCGGAAATGGAGACACCGGCGCTCCACGATTTGTTCGAGACGAATTTCTTTGGCGCGGTTTCGGCGATGCAGGCGGTAATCCCTGTGATGCGCCAGCAAGGTGGTGGAATGATTATCAACATCTCCAGCGTCGCCGGACATATCCCCATGCCGTTCCATGCGGCATACAGCGCCAGCAAGTTCGCCCTCAATTCCATGGGCTATGCCGCCGGCGTGGAGTTGAAAAAGGATGGCATTCGCGTTCTGACAGTCTGCCCGGGCTACGTGCAGACTGCCTTTGGCGACAACGCCGTTCGCGGCAAGGAATTAAAGCGCGTGCGTCCGCGGTCCGTCCGCGGTGTCACGGCAGAACGGGTCGCCCGCGCCACTTTACGTGGATATTTGAAACATAAGCGCGAAGTGATTGTGCCTTGGACGATGCATATTCCCGTCAAGCTGTTTCAGATGTTCCCGCAGCTGGTGGAGTGGGGGATGGGAAGGATGGCAAGGATGGCAGGATAGATGGAATGCTCATCCCAGGTCGGTCAGCATCGCTTCCATCTCTGATTGTGCATGCAGGTTTCCCGTGCGCCGCGCGGAAGCGATTCCATCCTGCAGCATCTTCTTCGCATCCTCGGGACGTTCGGCGCGTACCAGTGCCTGCGCCGCCATGAAATATCCAGCCGTGTAATTGGGATTGGCATCGAGGAGAATGGCAAATTCTGCGAGGGCCCGATCCAGGTCGCCCTGTTTTGAATATTCCATGGCGAGCCCGTAGCGCGCGAAAGCGTCTTTCGGGTTCTCGGTCAGAATTTCGTTAAGAGCGGCAATGCGGTCCATAGCGTTTGGTGCGAATCAGCTTCGCGAGATTATACAAATTCCCCGATTCCGCCGGGCAAGCCATAGCACTTCCGTTCCCCCAATACTACGCGCATCGTCGACCTTCCCATGCCTTCGGCAACTGGATACAATAGCCAGTCCCAATAAAGTTTCGAATCAGAGGCGATCGTTTGGCCTGCCCGTATTTCATGCCGCTGGAGAAATTGGATGGCGGCTCATGGCCGCATCCTGCGCGCCTTCCTCTGGGCTGCGGCTGGAGCGGCCATTGCACAGCGCCTGGCCACGAGGGCCAGCTTCCGTCGCGCGACATTCTGGAAGCGTTCTGCAATCTAGGTTACGCCAGCACTTGTGCTTGGGCACCGAGCGAGCGCGCCTGGGATGCGGTGCGCTTCGCGGTCGTGGCTCCGAAGGGGAGAGAGAATAAATCCTCTGGAGAAAACAACTCGAGCGCGGTCGCGCGCACGCTTCTCGTTTCCTACGTGTGCGAAAAAAATCATCGCCCCGTCGACCACGGCCATCTTGAATTTGATCTTCAAGCCTCGGCGTGGATGCGGCGACATGACGATCTGCGCGTGCAAAAAATGGCTGAATGTTTCCTCGAATCGTATTTGAGAAAGAGGTCTTGAGTGAAAAAGCAATTCGACAGAGAAACTATAAGCGATGAAGATCTCGTACCCCGCCCGGTGCGGGATTCGCAATCGGAGATGGCCGAAATCGTGTTGCCCAACGATGCCAATCCGCTGGGCGCCCTGCTTGGCGGGCGCCTGATGCACTGGATCGATCTCGCCGGCGCCATGGCTGCGCACCGGCATTCGCGGAATTACGTCGTGACGGCGTCGGTAGATCACATCGACTTCCTTGTGCCGGTGCGAGTGGGCGATCTGGTCATCCTGCGCTCTTCCGTGAACCGCGTGTTTCATACCTCGATGGAAGTGGGAGTCAAGGTCTTCGTCGAGAACTACATCGCCGATACGGCGCAACATGTCGGCTCGGCGTATCTGACCTTCGTTGCCATCGATGCCGAGGGGAAACACCTGAAAGTTGCGCCTGTGATCCCCGAAACCGATGAGCAACGCCGCCGCTACGACGATGCTGGCCGCCGTCGCGAAATTCGCCGCGCCGAATTGGAACGCCGCCGCCGGTCTGGGCGGTGATCCCTAAATAGTGTGATTGAGATCACATAAAGTGTTTCCGCCAACCATTTAGGGTAATAGCCTTGAGGACGTTTCTATGGATAGTGCCCTCCTGGTGCATCGCCTTCATTTCGCTTTTACCGTCACTTTTCATTACTTATTCCCGCAACTCACCATGGGTCTGGCGCCACTCATCGTGGTCCTGAAGACGCTCGCGCTGCGCCGCGGCAATGAAACCTACAACCAGGCTGCGCGCTTTTGGGCCCGGATTTTCGGCATCAATTTCGTGCTGGGAGTGGTCACAGGCATTCCCATGGAATTTCAGTTCGGCACGAATTGGTCGCACTTTTCACGCTTTGCCGGAGGCGTGATTGGACAGACTCTGGCTATGGAGGGCATGTTTGCGTTCTTCCTCGAGTCCTCTTTCCTGGGTCTGTTCTTGTATGGCGAGAAGCGGCTGGGCCCGCGCGGACACTGGTGGTCGGCGGTCGCCGTATTCCTCGGATCGTGGCTCTCTGGATTTTTCATCATCGCGACCGATGCGTGGATGCAGCACCCGGTGGGCTATGCGAAGGCCGCCGATGGTTCGGTGCAGCTCTCCAGTTTCTGGGCGTTGGTGCTGAATCCATGGGCCTGGTGGCAATATGCTCATAACATGAGCGGTGCCGTCATTACCGGAGCATTCGTCATGGCTTCGGTGGGCGCGTTCTATCTGTTGTGGGGCAAGTTCGAAGAGTATGGCCGCATCTTCGTGCGCGTAGGCGTCGTGGCAGGACTGATTTTCAGCGTCCTGCAGTTGTTCCCCACTGGAGACGGCCAGGGAAGGCTGATCGCCGCAGAGCAACCGGTGACGCTCGCCGCGATGGAGTCGCTGTTCGCTAGCCAACCGGGCGCCCCCCTCGTTCTCATAGGACAACCCAACGTCGATGAGCGCAAGATTGACAATCCCGTCGTCATTCCTCAAGCACTCAGTTTTCTCACTTACCGGGTATGGAAGGCAGAGGTCAAAGGTCTCGACGCCTTCCCTGCGGATGCGTGGCCGACCAACATCGACCTTCTCTATTACAGCTACCACATCATGGTCGGGCTCGGGACCCTGTTCATCGCGGTCATGATCGTGGCGGCGTTCTTGTTGCGTGGCGGTAGGTTATTTTCCAGTCGCTGGCTGCTCTGGATTCTCCTGCTCGCCCTGCCGTTTCCTTACATTGCGAACACCGCAGGTTGGATCACGGCAGAAATCGGCCGCCAACCCTGGCTGGTTTATGGCCTCATGCGCACCGTCGATGGATATTCGAAGCGAGTTTCAGCAGGCAACGGGATGTTTACCCTTCTGGGCTTCATGGGAATGTACATGGTGCTCGGAATATTGTTCCTGTTTTTGGTGCGCCGCGAGATTGAGCACGGCCCGGAAGCGGAAGGCCGATCGGCGCACTAGTAACCGGGCTGCCGTCGCAGCTGTGGAAGAGCGGTGCTTCAGCGCCGCGTAAGAAGGGAATGGTTTGTGGCTTCAGCCCCCGGGGGCAAAGATTTCGATGGAAACTCTCTGGTTCATGATCGTCGCAGTCATGGTAGCCGCCTACGTCGTACTCGATGGATTCGATCTCGGCGCCGGCGTCATCTACCTGGGGGCAGCGCGGACGCCCGCAGAACGCCAAGCCATCATGCGCGCCATCGGTCCCGTCTGGGATGGCAACGAAGTCTGGCTCCTGGCCGCCGGAGGCACTCTGTACTTCGCCTACCCGCTGCTCTATGCCTCCAGCTTTAGTGGTTTCTACCTGCCTCTGATGATGGTCCTGTGGCTGCTGATGTTGCGCGGCATCGGCATCGAACTGCGCACCCATATGGAAAATCCCGTTTGGCGCGGATTCTTCGACGTCGTCTTCTGTATTGCCAGCATCCTGCTTTGCATCTTCTTCGGTGCCGCCCTAGGCAATGTCGTGCGCGGCATCCCCTTGGCCGCCGATGGATATTTCTTCGAACCGCTCTGGACCGATTTCCGCGTGGACAGTGACAATGGCATCCTCGACTGGTACACCGTTCTGACCGGCGTAATTGCTCTCGTCACGCTTACTGCGCACGGCTCGCTTTATGTCGCGATCAAAACAGAGAACGATCTGAACCGTCGCGCCCGAGCCGTCGCGAAAGCCGCCTGGCCAGTACAACTGCTCTTAACCATTGTCGGACTCGTCGCAACTGTTTCCATCCGCCCCGGCGTACTCGATAACTACAAGCACCATACCGTCGGGTTTGTGATTCCTGTGCTCGTCTTCGGTTCACTCGCCGTTATGATGCAAGGCATGCTCAAGGGGAAGGACAAGCTCGCCTTCGTCGCTTCCGCCTTATACATCGTGGTCATGCTGGTCGGAGCCGCTTTTGCACTCTATCCGGTGGTTCTGCCGGCGAGCACCGATCCCGCCTACAACCTGACCATCTACAACACCGCAGCCGGCCATCACGGACTCAGCGTCGGATTTGCCTGGTGGAGTGTGGGCATGCTTCTTGCCCTTGTCTATTTCTTCTTCCTGTTCCGCATGTTCCGAGGCAAGGTGCAGCTGGAGGGAGAGGGATACTGAGGTTACGTCGGTAATCAATCCTGCCCTAAATAGTGATGCCAATCACAGCCGAGACGTCCATTTCTCGCTGACAATAGGAATAGCTCTGCCTTAGCCGACAAGAGAGCGGTAGCACCATTCATAGAGAGAGATCGGCAGAGCGCCCACGAAGGAGGTTCTTGTGGGAAGGAAAAATGCATTCTTACTAGTTTTATTAGTCGTAATGGTTTTGTTCCTTTTGTGGTTGAAGCCCAGTCTTCCCGCTGGACGCGGAAGCCTGAGCGTGACGGCCACCTATACGGGACTCGGGGCTGTCGACGGCCATCATAAGATTTACGTTCTGCTCACCGATTCCAATCCGTTCACCCCGGCGCAACTCATCCAAACAAATTCCCAATCGCCGGCGGTAGAAGTAGGCACGGCTCACGTTCTTGCCTGTAAACGATTGGAGACGAACGGATCCGTCACCTTCCAGAACATCCCGGTCTCTCCTGTCTATGCGGTGGCGTTTTTCGACAAGAACGGAACTTACGACGGACCTCCAAGGACGCTGCCGCCAGGCACTCCCATGGGCGTCCGTGGCCCATTGCCGGATAAGTGGGAGCCCGTTAAAGTCGAAGTAGGCAAGACCGCACAGATCACGCTGGCCTTCGACGATTCAATCGCCACGCCCTGATCAGAGAGGTTCCTACGCTAATGCCCGCACCTCAACTCGTGTGGGGATGAGCGAGGTAGTGCTGCCGTAACAAATCTTTCCCATAATCATTGCCATTCGGAGTCCGCACCACGCAGTGAATATGCTGCTGGGTCGGCTTGTTGGGATCGTCTACGAACTTTCTCAGGTTCGCCGGCCGCTGGTGATCGAATTCCACCAGGATCACCGGGCTCTGCACGCGGTAATAAAAAGCGCTGTCCGGTTGCGTGCCGCCGATCCAGGTGAACCAGGTGTCATCGAGATGCCGGTCCACTTCGTCCATCTTCACGCGCGTGTGGCCTTCGTCCATATTGCTGACGTACAGGTGAATCAGATCGCGGAAGCGCTGCCGGGCGGGTCCCGCCAAGTCGTTCGTGCGCAGTCCTGCATATTCGATGACGACGTTATCCTTGAAGGCTTCCGTCAGATTATTGTTCCCCGTCTTCGAGAAGGTCAGGATCGCCTGCTTCTGCTGCGCTTCCGAAAGCCCCTTCAACATCGCCAGGCCGTCGTTCTGTTCCTGTTGCAGAATCTCGATGCCCTTATATTTGCCCGAAGTCGCCCGCACCGGTTCAGAACTGACAAACAGTGGCGTCATCACCACCTGATCGCCCAGCACGAAGTAGTTGATGATGGCGTGATGCCCATCCAGTTGCCACCCCCAGGGTTCCGTCGCCGAAGGTCTGCCCATGATCGTGATGTAGTACAGCCATTCTCCGAGGAATGCATGATCTTCGGCCAGGTCTGCGAGCGTTTCATTCAGGCGCATGATGTTGCGCGTTAACTCGAATCCTTTGGCGCTCAGTGAGGTTCGCATCAGGCCGAAGGCTGCATCCCGCTGCAAATCATTCATCTCATCGAAGCTGATTCCCTGGCGCGCGTAAAAGTGCTGATTCATCCACTTGCGCCATTGCACGTCGTCCACCGGGAAAATGGTTCTGGCCAGTTGCACGCTCGAAAGCGTCGCAATGAGCTTCTCTGCCGCATTGCGCACAGGTTCGGTGGAAACCCCGCTCGGCTTGATCTCGAACAATCCCGGCATGACCTCATAGTTGCTGGTGATTCCGCGAAACGGCGCGGCTAGTCCTTCCAGCTCATATTCTTCCGACATTTTGCGGAAACGTTCCGCCATCTCGGACGGAGTCTGAGCCTCTTTCTGACCCATGACCCATGGCGCCAAGACGGCGGCAGCCATCAGGGAAGAAAGAAAATCGCGACGCGTCGCGCCGGGAGTAGGGTGGGAGTGGGGATGGTGAGGATGATGCAGTTTCTGGGACAAGCACGCCTCCACTTCAAAAAGTCGCGGCAAGATAGCACGAGCTTCGCGCGGCGCGCAAATCCCAAAGCCCGATGCAAGGCGCGTAACTCGCAGAATCCAGGCCACGCAAAGGTGTGGAGTTACCCTTGTTACTAAGGTTGATCTGCCCCCTGTTCTCCTGCCCACTCCCACCCTACACCTCCGATTGGCTCGCCAAACGCCAGGTTGGGGCTATGGTGGGAGATACGTGACGCTCGGATCGGCCAGTCCGAACCGGCACATACTCCTCCGCAGTACGGGACAATGACATGCAAAATGGAAACCTCTCCCCAACACTCAGGCGCAGCTCGCGAGTACCGGCTGCAGTCCCAATTCTCGTTACCAGCATGGATGGCGAACACTTTTCGGAAGTCTGCGAAACCATGGTCGTGAGTGCGCATGGTTGCGCCATGCTCTCGCGCGTGAAGCTAGATACAGGCATTCCACTGCACTTTCACAGCAAGGATGGCCGCGAGGCCACCGCGCAGGTAGTCTCCTGCCAACCGATCGACCATCGCAGTTGGCGGCTGGGAGCGAGGCTGGAAAAGCCCGAAAACTTCTGGGGACTGAAAGAATACCCCAAAGATTGGGCGCTTCCCGCAGTCGTACCCGGCTCGCGAAAGCTTGTCCAAGTGCTTTCGCCTTCAGCGACCGTATCGTCGCACAAAGTCCCTGTCCCGGAAAGCCAGCCTTCGGCCGCCGTGCTCGACCGCGTTGCCCGGCAACTGGAAGCACAAGTTGTGAAGATGATCGGCGAATCGGTGCGCCCGCTCCAGGCCGAAGTCGCTGCCCTCAAAGAACAATTGGCGCAGCGAAAAGCGAATCCCAGTCGCTTCGAAGTGTCACTCTCCAGCATTCCTCCCGAGCTCGAACAACAGCTGGAGGTGCGCCTGAGGAAAGATCTCGGGCCGAAAGTCCTAGAGGATGGACGTCAGCAGTGCGCACAATTGCTTGCAGCAGCCAAGACGACGATCGAACAGAAAACCAGCGAAGGCTACGAGAACTTCCTGCGCAGGGTCAGCGATCAAATGCAGGTGTCGGAAAAGCGGGCACAGGAAGTTTCCAGCCAGATTTCCGAGTCGGCTAAAGGGCACTTGCAACGCGGCCTGGAAGATTTTCACCAGAAATTAATGGAGGGCGGCAATTCGCTGAAGCGCCTCAGCGAGCAGCTTCTGGAGTACTTGCAGCAGAATATAAACGAAGAATACGATGCGCGCCGCGGAGATCTGGAGCAGTTCAGCGCACGGATCGCTGCGGAATCGTCGCGCTTGCACGAGCATATTGAGTACATCGACGTTCGCATCCGGAAGTTGGAAGAAGCCGCGCGCGGCCTCGAATCCGGCCTGGATCACCGGTTGAGCCAGATGTCCAGCAACACCATAAAAGACACGCGGGGCCAGCTGGAGAGCGTCGCCAACGAAATGCTTGAGGATGTAACCGCCCGCGTCGTCAAGGCTCTCGGAGATCAACTGGACGAAGCAACGGGAAAGATGAATGTGGTCCAGAAACAAGCGGTTACTTCAGCATCGGATTCGCTGAAAGTTGAAGCTTCGAATGCCCTGCAGTCTTTCGAGCGTTCGATGGAGGGGCTCGCTCAAACTTCCGCGGACCGCTGGCGGCTCAAACTGGCAAGCAGCTTGAGCACAGTTGCAAAGCGTCTCGGCGAGCAACTTCAATCCGGGGACGAGACCCAACACTAATCCTGTCTTAAGTCATGCGGAGGCGCTTCGGTCCATCACGCCTGAAGCGCCTCCCGTCTTTTTATCAACTCTTCGCTCGCCGTCATTTCCTCCATAAACCCGGTCTAGCAATTCTGTGCGGGTTCGTCGTCATCGCTTTTACGCCCACCTTGCAAAGAATTTACATGCAGCAAACATTGTGATTGCGGCAGGGCAATAAGCTGAAACGCAGTTACGACAGTATGCCTAGAACACGCAAGGTGGCGCGCGTTGCTTCGTAAGGTCGTCCTCCCCTGAATCGCGCACGTGACCAAGGAAAGCTTGAAGTCCCAGGTTATGAAAACTCTAGCGGTTTATTGTTTACTGGCAACTTCTTTGCTGGGCCAAACCGCCGGCCCCAAAGAGAATCCGACAGCGGCAGCCGGCGAGAGCTGGCTCAATCACCTGCATCGGGGCCTGGACGAAACCAGCATGGGCAAGACAGGCCTGCTCGGACCGCCTACCCTTGTTACCGGAGAACCTGCGTCGGTGCGACCGACAGCCGCCCAGTCCACCCGCCAGTCCATAACCCTGCACGGGTCGGATCTCTACCGTTTGAATTGCCAGGGATGTCACGGCGAATTCGGCCTGGGGGTGCCTCCGGAAATCAACTCCGTGATCAACCCTACTCGAGCGACCTCCTCCGCCGTGATCATGGAGAGAATGAAGAGCCGCGGGATGGACATGAGCCACGCGGACGCGGCTCAGTTAGCGAATCAATCCAAAGCCGCTTTGCTGGAGCGGCTCCACCAAGGCGGCACGGACATGCCGCCCTTTCCGCATTTGAGCGAGCCTGAGATCCGCGCCATCTTTGCCTACTTGCGAAAGCTGGCGGAGATCCCTGGAGCCGAGAAACAGAGAATGACGCTGGAGGAATCGCCGATCCGCGTAGGCGAGCACGTCGTGAAGTCGACTTGCCACATCTGTCACGATGCGTCAGGCCCGAACCCAGGCCCGGAACAACTCCTGGCCGGGGCGATCCCACCGTTGAGTACGCTGACATCGAGAACCACCCTGCCGGAGTTTGTGCGAAAAGTCAGACACGGTTCGCCAATCCTGATGGGAACACCGCTCGCGCCGTATCGCGGGAGGATGCCGGTGTTTCATTACCTCAGCGACGAGGAAGCGTCCGCAGCGTACTTGTATCTGAAGACTTACCCGCCCTATCAGTGGGCGGTTCTTGATCCTGCCAAGCCCGCGCCGGCGCCAGCTCAAGAGGCGACAAACAAGGCTATCTCGTTCGGACGGAATATCGAGTCCGCACAGCCGTCGGCAAGAGAGGTTGCCGAGATGAAAATCGCCGCCATGCCGCTCGCCGCTGAGATATTCGTAGTCGTCCTGCTGGCTGGAGGTAATGGTGTACACCGTACTCGAGGTCAAACGGATTGCGGCAAGGAGCGGTGGCAAACTCGTGGTGATCGTGGGCGGCCTCGCCCTGGAGCCAACATATGAAACCGTCTTAGGCGAACCCGGGGTTGGCTCACGACAGTCGGATTCCCATTCCTTAGAGAACATCACAGTACTGTCGAATGACGGGTATGAGCAGGAAGAGCCTCATTCCTGGCGCGATGATGAGCACCGCAGGTTCGAGAGTTCTTGGCTGGCACGGCGCCTTGAACGTGAGGATTCAGTAGCTTAATTTCAGAAGTGCCACATCAAAACCGGCGAGGACTAGCGCACTTAGCCCAGTCGCCTCGCCGCTGCCGCATGCTTGCCGCCTGTATAATCTATATAGATAGAAGGTCCTGCCTCATCTTCGCATTTCATTCTTTGCGAACCGTTATCAGGATCAGGAGCTAATACTTTGAACGCACATCTGCCGCATCAGCACGGACAAGGACCGGCCCAGCCCGCCCCGCAACCGCTACCTGGCGTCGACGCCATTATTGCCGTTGGCTCAGGCAAAGGCGGCGTCGGCAAGACCACACTCTCGGTGAACCTGGCCGTCGCGCTCGCCAAGATGGGACACAAAGTCGGGCTGCTCGACGCTGACGTCTACGGGCCGAACGTCCCGCTGATGCTGGGGGTGAATTCGCAGCCGCGCATGGTCGGCGACAATCGCATAGAGCCGATCGAAGCTTTCGGTCTGAAGGTTATATCAGTGGGACTCCTCAACCCCGGCGACAAGCCCATTATCTGGCGTGGGCCGATGCTGCATCAGATCGTGCGTCAATTTCTGGGTTTAGTGGAGTGGGGACACCTCGACTACATGGTCATCGACCTGCCGCCTGGCACAGGCGATATTGCTTTGTCGCTGGTCCAGACTGTACCGCTGACGGGCGCGGTCGTCGTCTCGACGCCGTCAGAGGTTTCGTTGCAGGACGCGCGCAAGGCGATCGAAATGTTTCGCCAGATGAAGGTTGACGTCGTCGGCGTCGTCGAAAATATGAGCTATTTTGTTTGCCCGCACTGCGAGCACGAAATCGACATCTTTTCTCGCGGCGGCGCGGAAAAGATGGCGCAGCAGTTCGGCGTGGCATTTCTGGGCAACATTGCCCTCGATCCCGAAGTCCGCAAGTCCGGCGATGGCGGGAAGCCGGTAGTGCTCGAAGGCGAAAAC
>Ga0070732_10001779_pt1 | contig 11704 bp, 16 predicted proteins | sample Coa_R1_5_FD_66449 | JGI IMG/M metagenome (GOLD analysis project Ga0070732, IMG submission 66449) | Surface soil microbial communities from Centralia Pennsylvania, which are recovering from an underground coalmine fire - Coalmine... | ecosystem: Environmental > Terrestrial > Soil > Unclassified ...
AGCGTAACGGACGTTCTCAAGCCCCTTCAAGACGCCGGGGTGATCCGAAACCGGCGAGGCCGAATCAGCGTGCTGGATCGGCCAGGATTAGAGGCCGCTGCCTGCGAGTGTTACCGGAGCGTGCAAGAAGCATTCGACCGTTTGCTCGGACCAGTTCCAAAAACTGACCGACCGAGACCCGGCAGCTTGACTGGTACACGGGTCTTGGCCGTCGTACTGATGGATGCGCCTGGCGGTCGCGTCCTTATTGCCTCGTCTTTCAAGTATTTCGCGCTTGAGTTGCTCATTGGTCTTCGTCAAGTTCTCCAAGCAGCCCGTCGTTTGGTTTATTGGCCGGCGAGCGCCTGCCTGAAAGTTGCGAGAAACGTGTCGGGCTGCTCCGCGCCTGACAAAATGAGTGTGCCATTGACTATGAAGAACGGCACGCCACCCACCTGAAATCGCCGAGCCAATGCGTCAGCCTGCCTAATCGCTTCCAACCCGTCAGCGTTATTCAGCACGAACTCGGCCTTGGGGCGGTTCAGACCTGCCCTGGCAACCACGTCCAAAAGCGTCTTCCGGTTACTGATGTCCCGGCCCTCGGTGAAGTACGCTCGGAACAGCGCTTCCACGACCACATCCTGAACGCCTTGCTCGTCGGCAAGCCAGATCAGACAATGAGCGTCCAGCGTGTTCGGTATTCGTTCGGTATTGTCGAAGGCAAAACGGATACCTTCTCTCTCGCCGATTGCAACCACCCTGGCGTCGATTTCCTGCGAACGCTCCCAGCTGCCGTATCTGGCGGTGCGATAGTCCCTACGGCTGATTCCCTCTTTCGGCATCTGTGGGTTGAGTTGAAAGGGGAGCCAGCGCACCTTCACCGGCCCATCAAATGCGACGACGGCTTTTTCCAGCCGCCGCTTGCCGATGTAGCACCACGGACAGATCACGTCCGAGATCACGTCAATATACAGTACAATGTTCGACCACCGAACTATCGAGCAGAATCGCCGGCCTTCTCAATCCAATGAATGAAGGCCCGAAAACGCCCGCAGGTGCCACCATGAGAATTGTCGTGAATGATGAGATTCATCTATCCGAGTTCTGCTCGTCGGACAAGCCGACGCTCATCCAGTATCTCAATGACCGAGACATCTACGAGCGCACGCTGCGCATTCCTTTCCCCTACACCGACGCTGATGCAGACGAATGGCTGGCGCTGGTTGCCAAGATCACCAAGGAACAGGGCTGTCCGGTTCATTGGGCCAATCGCAGCGACGATGACTCCTTGATCGGCGCATGCGGCTTCGACGGCTTCCAGGTCGTCAAGTCCCACCAAAGCGAGATCGGCTACTGGCTGGCGAAGCCGTTTTGGGGCCGAGGCATCATGACCGCCGTTGTCCAGCGGGTGTGCCAACACGCCTTCGACGAGTTTGGGCTAGTGAAGATTATCGCCCATGTCTTCCCGCACAACCCGGCCTCGGCTCGTGTCCTCGAAAAGTGCGGCTTTCAGGAAGAGGGATTCCTTCGGAAGCACTTCGTCAAGGACAGGAAGTTCATTAATGCAAGGTTGTTCGGTCTGCTCAAATAGGAGCCTATTCTGCGCCGATCCTGATTGCGTCTGGGTCGCTACAGGTGAGCCAATCCGGCTGCCGTATGGCTTTTCGAAGGCTAATTGACGCTGGCACCGTCTCTATCGATTCGACGACGAAAACGACCATGGCGAACTGAACTACGTCAGATTCTCGAAGAGGGCCGACCGGCTGATGTCGTTGCAGGCGAACACCATTCAAAAAGGTGCCGTACTTGCTTCCATGGTCGCCGAGCCACCAGTCACCGCTCTCATGCCAGATCACGGCATGGGTGCGGCTCACTGAAGAGTCGTCGAGGTAGAGATTCACCCCTGGTCGCCGCCCAATGTGAAATGGGTGTTGAGACGAGCAGATTTCGCCCGGTAATGTGCCACTGATGCATCGGATTCGGATACATGGTGGCGACAGTTGCTTCGGCGGCTCCTGATCCACTGTAAGATTGACAGGCAACCCCACGGGTGGGTCTGATCGAGCCGAATGGCTCGCACCCGTTCTTACTTCATTTTCTTGTTGATGTGCATCGCCATCGATGACTCGCTCGGGTTGGGAATCGGTCGAAATCAAAGGCGCTGCGCGATTCCCCAGTTGACCCCCGTCCTTTTGCGCCGGAACCACAGAGTCGGCACCTTGCGATTGACCATTCGAGCCGAGCCAATGAGGCAACGGAACGCTAGGCACAGAAAGGAGGTCACGGCGCAGATTCTCTTTGCGTTTCGCTTCTTCCGCCCTGCTCTGCCGAGTGAGGGCGTAGGTATTGTTTCGGAACAGGGCCAGCACCCGTAAGCTGTGGTCGGTGGCATTATTCCAGCCGTTCATATTAGGCTCCTTCCTTTTGTATGCAGCGTAACGAGCAGGGTATGGCCAGAACGCGCATCACGGTAACATGGTTGCTCCAGCGCTGATTTTGCAATGAAAATTGGATTGCACGTAAATGGAGGGCGCGCATGTTGCGTCTCTTCGGGCCAAGGAGTCGCCGCATGCCGGAACATTAGGGCACGTTCGAGCCTCGTGCAAACGGATCGGCTTGCTTTCTTCAAAAAAACACGACCACGGGCTGACGACAGAGAATGAGAGCGTGAATCTTGTTAATCTGGGTAATTTGAGATTACTACGTCCACCAACAGAGTTTGGTTTGGGCTTCAGTCGCCGGGATATGGAGGAGGGCAGCACGGACTAACGGCACGAACGTCGCTTGCCCGCTGTTTTGGCTCGAATCAAAGCCGGAACAATCCTGGGCTGGGTGTGGCTGCGGAACTGAATTCCCGTACCTGCTATCTTTGCTGAATTGTGAAACTGCTTGCAGGCGAAGCGGAATGAAGCCGAATGCTCGAATCGTGCCCCGGCTACTGATCCTCACGTTTGGTCTACCACATCGCATCAGATGACCGGATTTGACCGACCGGCCTTCTTTGGGGCCAACAAGGAGCAAAAGCGAACATCAGGCACATTTTCATCCCTCATGTCCTTTGGTGAAAACCCCTACGACGGATTTTTCCCCTCCGCCGCGCAGTTTTGAATTCGGCTATCCAGAACTTTTTCAGGCTCACGCAAAAAGAAAATGGCGGAACTGCAAGGGAGGTAGGTGGATGGAATTCTTGAGCCGTCACGGCGTCGGGGAATGGGGTGTCGTGGATCGCGAGGACGCCGAGGCCAACAACGAAGTGCTGAATGACGGCTCGAGAGTTTTGTCGGCCTACCTGCTCCGGGGCACGACGAAAACCTGGTGTATCACCGAGGCGGCTGGTGATGACGACAATCGTGAAGCAACTACGATTTTGCTGCCTGACGAATACTAACCGTTGGGGCCGCTACAGCCATTAGCCACATTGAGTATTAGATCCAATTGTACCCAAACTAACAGGACGACGTTGAACCATAACCGAGGAGCCGTCATGGAATTGACAATTCATTACGAGTTACAAGCCGACATTCGCAGCCCGAAAAAGGCCCGAAAACTTGTTGAGCAATTGCAGCAAAAGGCGCTCAACCTGCCGTTCAAAGAGGTCAGCGACGTGATCGACTTGCGGAAGAGGAAATCAACCGGCTGGACCGGGAAAATCCCTTTCGCTGGCTGATGATTCAGGCCGAAGGGTTGGTCCCACAGGGCGACGGCCACGACCGGGTCAAGCCGCTACGTGTCATCGCCTTCTCAGCCATGCCCGGCGAAGGCTCAGAAGAAGCGAATGTCGGGTTGCTGGTACGTCGCCCACCGGTCGAGCGAATACCCACGCTCCTGAGCGGCGAGCCAAAGTGCCATCACGTTCCAGACACTGTAGGCTCGCCCCGTCACGAAGTTCGTTGGAAGACGTGGTCCTTCGATCCCACGCCAGGGCTTGCGCCAAGGGATGTGTTTGCCATTTTTCAGCACCTCGACCAACTTGTTCGTGATACTGGCCCGGATTTCGGATTGGGAAAGCATTTGTTATCCTCCAGGGTGTTCTTGATGCCCCTGAGGGTACGATTTGCTCAAACGCAACCGCGCAAGAATCGATTGCCGCGCCCGTAAAGATATGCCAGCTGGAGGCAGTCAAGACAAATCAGCGAGCGTTTGTGTTTCAAGAGCTAGTAGGTGTGTTCAGCGGCGGCCATCTGGCCCGAACGTTGATATTGCCAACCCTGATTCAATGCTTCTCGAATCGCGGCTATGGCGACCTCGTTAGCGATGAAATGTTGCTTTGCTGCCACATCAATCTAGCTTGTAAATGCTGCCCGTGTGTTCTTCGTGGCGAATTTCATCCACTGGGTCTTTCCGGCCTGGGCCCTTGTAGAGCCGGTTAGGGCAGTTAAAGACCAGGCCCGGTTCCTCGCCCACGTTTTTGTAGGCATGGACCACTCCGGGTGGCACAATCAGGGCCATCGGCTCGTCAATTCCAGCGAGCCGAATTTCCCGGTGCGCAAACGTGGCCGATTGTCGGCGAGTGTCCCACAGGTAGATCTTGAAGTTGGATGGACCGATGAAACAGAAAAAATCGGCTTGATCGACGTGCTCGTGCGGTCCACGGGCAACGCCGACTTCCGTAAGAGAGATGTAGGCCATCACCGGATGATACTCCGCCAGCGTATCATCATGGCGAAATAGCTCGCACAGCCAGCCGCGCGAATCGTGGAATTTCTTCAGCGGCTTCCAGATCACCCCGTCGATTTGGCCCTCACGGAATTGCATCGGTTTACTTCTCCGTATTATTGACCATCTGAGCCTTTGGGGTTTTTCAGGTAATCATTTCCCCGGCGCTGTTTTCATTGTTCCCGGAAAACCTTGATCACCGGACCGATCACCGAAAGATTGATACTGGAATCATGAGTCAAAGCGCCGATGCGGTTAATCAAGGCCTAGCAATCGACTTGGGTGTGCTTGGCCCAGCATGCCTGGCCGAAGAAACCGATGCCCGGGGCTTGGAATGGCGTCTGAGACGGCGCCGGAGTTGGCTCTCGGCCAATCGGACGGGCCTGAGGAACACGTTCAAGCTTGCCCGGAGCAGGCGATTGGGCCAGGTCTTGCGCAAGAGCAAGACGTTTATGTAGTTTTGCGGCACTCGTTGAAGGAGCTCGTTGCCGGGCTGGCCATAACCAAAGTCAATGAGCCGGACTGGCCGGTGTTCAAGCAGGTCGGCGACCGCAAGATGCGTCATCGTTGTACCCGGTGAGAACCTCGCCAGCGCAGAATCGAACAGCGTCTTTTCGACGGCATACGTTTCACCGTATTGGTAGCCCGTCAGGGCAGCCACAGGATCGCCGCCACATATAAAGGGTGTAGCATCGGAGTAGTCCGCGGCAAGCGACTTCGGCGTAAGGGTGACGCGCGTCTCGGTGCCCACACACGTCCGCGGGGCCAGCCCGATCGGATAGCAAGGCGAGCTGGCGAAGCAGACCGCCAACGTCGTCCGGAGACTCCCAGCGCTTCAACTCAAGTGTCCCACTGCCGTGCTGCCGCAATAACCGCTCCTGCCGACGCAGGTTATACCGCCTCTTACGTGCGAAATGGGCCAAGTATTGCGCGTAGGTTTTGGGCAGCGGCAGCGCTTGATAGGGCGCCAGGCCTCTCGAATCGCAAAGCAGAAATCGTTGGCGAATCACAGAAGAGTTGTCCAGATAGCGGGACAGAGCGCCCCCGACCGGAATTTCTGCCAGACGAACGCCATCGCAGTCTGGGAATTGCTCGGCAAGAGCACTGAAAAGGCAATCGTAGCTTTCTGCGTCCCCGGCAAGCAACGGCTGGCCCCCGAATATATCCACGACGCGAAGATGAGGCGTTAGCAAGGTTCGGCCGGCAGCCGTGACCGGCACCGGGACGCGACGAATACCGAGCGCGGCAATGCCACGGATCTCATCCGCTTGGTCTAGCAGGACGGCCAGGTAACACGGGGGCTTCGGGTCACCCGTGTTCATGTGGTCGTACCACGCGGGGGAACGATAGACGGCGCCGATGGGATCACTGCCCGAAAGCATCTGGTCCCACGCCAATCGAATCTTCGGCGCATGACAGTCCGCGGGCGACGACAAGAAGCGACAGTAAAGGCCAGCACGCGCGCTGAAGGACAAAAGGCGACTCCTGATGACTCGTTTGCCGACCCACTGGTGAAACGCGATTCACAAAAACATCTACCTGGTTCGCCAAACTGCTCCTAATCTATGGATTGATTGACTGGTGGATCAGGAGACATGCGAATCCATCACCGGATCTACTTGTTCAGCTTCGTCCGAGCGACGCACAGTGTTCACTTCGACTACGAGTTCACGTTCAATGGCGGACATTGTCGCGATTTGGTAATTCATTGGGCGCCGCCGCGCATACGCCAATCTGCCGATCCGATCCCAAGAACCACTGGCCGGTTCTTGCCATGTTTTTTGAGCCAAAACCTTATATGAACTAAGTAGTGGGCCGCGTCGTCCAACTCGTACGCCTGCTCGTGAGAAACAACAAGAATTGGGTTTCTAGCCGAGTCGTTGCGTCTTTGCATCTTTGTAACCAGAAGGCAGTCAGACGGCAAATGGGTAATCTGGACTTCTGCCTCATCGTCACGCTGTATTCGAGTCTTGCTGTCGTGGCGTATGCGTATTTTGGCTACCCAATCCTCGTTTGGGTGTTGGCTCGCATCTTTGGGCGGGAACGGGTTCCTCCCGAAGTCGCCGAGGGCGATTTGCCGACGTTGTCCCTGCTCGTCGCCGCCTACAACGAGGAAGCGGAAATCGGTCGCCGCATCGAAAACGCCCTCGAAATGGACTACCCGGCGGACAAACTCGAAATTGTAATTGCCTCTGACGGCAGCACCGACCGCACCAATGAAATCGTTCGCAGTTACGAGGAGTTCGGGGTCAAGTTGCTCGCATTCGAAAAACGGCGCGGCAAGGCGACTGTGCTAAACGACGCCATTCCCGGCCTATCCGGCCAAATTGTGATGCTTTCCGATGCAAATACGTTTACCCATGCGACCGCCGCCGGCCACCTTGCGGCATGGTTCCAGGACCCAAGCATTGGCGTCGTGTGCGGCCGATTAGTCCTGACCGACCCGAGCACCGGGAAAAACGTCGATAGTTTGTATTGGAAGTACGAAACGTTCATGAAGAAATGCGAGAGCCGGTTGGGGGCGTTGCTCGGCTCCAACGGGGCGATTTATGCGATCCGCAAGTCGCTCTTCCAGGGCATTCCCACCAACACGATCATTGATGATTTTCTGATTCCGCTGCTGGCCCGAAAGCGCAGCGGTTGCCGCGTCATTTACGACCGCGACGCCGTGGCAACGGAAGAGACCCCGGCGCGACTCACTTCGGAATTCCACCGCCGTACGCGGATTGGGGCCGGCGGCTTCCAGAGCATGGTTTGGCTTCGGGGCTTATTGAGCCCGCGGCACGGTTGGGTGAGTTTCACTTTCTTGTCACACAAGATTCTGCGCTGGCTGTGTCCGTTCGCGCTCTTGATGGCATTCGTGACAAACCTACTTCTGTGTAGACACTCGGCATTCATGTATCTGTTCGTTGCTCAGGTCGTGTTTTACGCGATGGCAGTCATTGCCGGATGGCTTCCCAAAGGACCGCGCATTCTTCGCTATCCGCGCCTTGCGACGATGTTCACGATGATGAATGCCGCCTTGTTGATGGGCTTCATCCGCTGGCTCCGCAGCGGTCAGAGTGCAGCTTGGCGGCGCACCGAACGAACAACGGCCGTGGATATAGCCTCCGCTCCTTCGGCGAATTCCGCCGCGAATAATGATTCCCTCTCAGTATCTGCCGATGCACCTTCCCCAATTGGATCGTAACGCTTCGTGGCCACTCCATTAGGTCCTTGGTTGATCGCACCGATTGGCACGGCGGCAGCCGGTGCTGCCGGCGGCTGGTGGTATCTGCGCCGTAAAGGGCTGCACCGCTGGCTGCTGCCCTATCTCCTTTCGGTACGGGCGCGACGGTCGCCGCGGCCCGGCGAACCGGTTCATGTGTTGCTCTGCATTTGCGATCACTATGAGCCGAAACTCGGCGGCGCGTCGCCTAGTCAGGCACGGGAGCGAGTGCGGCGTTGGGTCGAAGAATATCCCCGTCAGTTCGAGCGCTTTCGCGACAGCGACGGCCGGCCGCCGCGACACACCTTTTTCTATCCCGTAGAAGAGTACGAACCGGAATACTTGGATGCGTTGGCCCGCCTGTGCCGGGCCGGCTATGGGGAAGTTGAGATTCATCTGCATCACGATAACGACACGGCGGAAAACCTGCGGCAGACGCTGCTCGATTTCAAGACAAAGCTGCGCGAGCGGCATGGCCTCTTGGGCGTAGACCGTCGCACGGGTGAAGTGGCATACGGCTTCATCCACGGCAACTGGGCGTTGGACAACTCCCGATCCGACGGGCGATGGTGCGGCGTCAATAATGAGCTGGATATTCTTCGCGAAACCGGCTGTTATGCCGATTTTACGCTGCCTTCGGCCCCAAGTGAAACACAAACCCGGAAGATCAACAGCATTTACTGGGCGGTGGACGAGCCCGAGCGCTCCAAATCGCATAACTGGGGACCCAATGTCGGAACGGTTCCCAGGCCGCCGAATGCACTTCTCATGATTCAGGGTCCGCTCGTGTTCGACTGGTCGCGACGGAAACTGGGACTATTGCCCGGCATCGAAAACGCCTGCCTGCAGGGAACCCAGCCGCCAAGTTTGCAGCGTCTCGGTCTTTGGCTGCAAGCGTGCGTGCGAGTGGCAGCGCGGCCGGATTATTACTTCGTCAAGCTCCACACGCATGGAGCGAATGAGGGCAACATGCCGGTTCTCCTGGGCGAAGCCATGACCCGGTTCCACGCCGGCCTGGCAGAGCGGGCCAAGCGCGAAAGCAACTTTCATTTCCATTACGTAAGTGCCCGTGAGATGGCGAACCTGGCTTTGGCAGCGGAATCGGGTTGGTCTGGGACCGTTGCGGGCGCCATTGATTTCGCGGTAAGTCTTGAGTCCGAATCAATTTCCGGAACTCCAGGTATAGTTTCATCCTCGGCTTCTTCGGGGGCTTCCCAACATTAGCCCCGGCAGTATTACGGGCTTTTCCGTGGGTTGTGGTCAAACTTTGCCCTATAAGTTGCAGTTTTTCTTGACAACTTGCCAGAATGTCCTATACTATCCCCCTTGTCAATCTATTGGTACGACAGCTGGAAATATGTCTGGATTTATGTTTCGCAGAATCGCGAATGGGACGATTCTCATCACCCTGCTAACGGGGTGGTCGATTCTGGGCAACTGTGGCAATGCCTGGGCCGATTTTTTGCCGGCTAATCCCACAAAACCCGCTGATTCGCTGTTCGCATCGGAAAACAGTACTTCGGGATTTGGCATCGGCGACCAAACTTCCGAATGTTTTTCGACCACGTCGCAAGCCAGCGATAACCTTGTGCCTGCACCAGATGGACCCGACAAGCCACTCGTCCGCTGCAACTTGCTGTACTTCCACGCTGGAATATTGAGCGGTCGCGGGAATAACTCGACTGGCGGAACAGGAGCGGGTGGCTCGACCGGTCAGTCGAATTCTTCTGATGGTGCGCCAGGCGCCATTTCGAATCTGCCGCCCCCGGCTAGCTCGTCCGGAACTCGAATACGGCTGGTTCGCGAGCGCGTGGCGGGCATTTCACGTCCCAGTTCGGTCTTTGAACCTCCGCGCTTTTCCTAGATGCTCGTCTGCTGAGCCTGCGCGCGGTCCATTATCGCGGCGCCGTTTGGATGGCGTCCTGTTTGCTGGACGCTGCTGCCTCCAAACAAGAGGGACTGGCGCTGCGGCCTTGTGCCCGCGCCAAATGGTCCCTCCCGAAAAGTCGAACAATCTTTGGAAAGGACAAAAACTAAGTGAAATCTCGAATCGCAATTCAACTTGGATTGGCCCTGGCGTGCGCGCTGCTCGTCGGCATGAACCGAGCTTCTGCTGACTTCCAAGTGTACGACCTAGATGTCGCAAACACGACCGGATTGGGCGGGCCCATTTATGGAACTGCGACAGTGTACGATGCAGCGGGAGCCAACGAGGCAGGTCTGAGCAGCGGTCAATTGAAAATTGTCTTCCAAATATCCCCCAACACAGCAACTACTAATGATGTGGGTTTCAACTTGAAAGGTGACCCGACAATCACGAACATTTCCATAACGGGCAACAATCCTTCGAGTTTCACCCTTGCGCAACCTCCAAACAGTTCAATGAGCGGCTTTGGCAAATTCGACTATGAAGCTTCTACAAATGGACAGACAAACAACCCTACAAGCGTTACGGTTGTTTTTACTACTCCTGGTACGGCAACTATCGACCAGTTCCGGCAATTGTCAGATGGCGGCACAAGTGAGTTTTTTGCGGCGGAATACAATCCCCATTTCACCCCCAACACTACTGGTTTTGTGGGTGGAAGCACCTCCGAGCTAAACATTGAGAGCACCGCCGTGCCCGCACCTCCCTCTGCGGTTATTGCGCTCACAGGCCTCATGGCATTCGGTGTCGTCGGTTTGCGGCGGCGTCTGCGGCGGTCGCGCGCGAGTGTTGTGGTAAGTTGTTGCCAATAAGACAAAAACGGTGGCCCGAGATCTGTCAAGCCTGGCTCTGGCAGCTGAATTGGTTCGAATTGCGACCGAGGCCGGCGCAGCCTCAATGGCGCAAGCGTTTAGGCCTGCGCAAATGCAGGAGTTTAGTGGCAGATTTACCGTCGGTTTCGCTCTGGCACTGCGACTCGCTGAGTTGAACGGAAGACGACCGACTTTTCCACATGAAACGAATTTGCCGAAAATATTTCTTTATGGAATTGCGATTTTTTTGCTTGACAAGTCACAACTGTGAGCTACACTGTTCCTTCTACCAAAGCATTGATGCTGCATTGACATGACAACTGGAAGTGTGTCCCCCCCACATGCCCGGCCGAATCACGAGTTCTGTAGCCTTCATCGCCCTACTGGCAGGGTTGTCGATTCTCGGCAATTGTAGTAATGCCTCGGCCGGTTATTTGCTAACAAATGACACAGCGCCCGGTGATTCGCTTTTCGCTTTAGAGAATGATGTCTCCGAGTTTGCTGCCGGCAACCAAACTTCCTCACGTGAGTCGGCCGCGCCCCAAGCGAGTGACGCGCCTGTTCCCTCAGAGCGACCCATAAATCCGATGGTGAATAGCAATCTGCTGTTCGCGCGCTTTGGCATTTTGGGCCATGGCGGCAATTCTTCCACCAGCGGTGCTGGCAGCACGAGCAACAGCAACAACCTCGGTGGTTCTGGGCCACCTTTGTCTTTTTCGATGATCCTCTTGGTATCCTCGCCGCCGGGCATGGACGAAACCGTGATTGAAGCCAATTGCCTTCCGTCCACATCCTTGGCCATGCGTCTATTCCGACCTCCTCGCCTTTCGTAGTCAAGGACGCCCATTTTCGGCGACACTTGCCAAAACCCACGGTTTGCACGGCGCCGCAAGGCTAAGGTGCAGAGTACCCGAGTTCGTCTGTCTTGACGACGCTCTTCCGAGGTGGCCGTATATGCCCACCTCGGACTTCGCCCACTCACCACCCGAAACGCCCTTCCTCAAAGCAGGAGGGCACGTTCCGAATTCTGTGACGGAAACGAGCCGCCGGCTATACGGACTCGTTTATTCAGATTGATGCGTGCAACATGCGCATCATTGCTACGTGATATTCCGTTGACAC
>Ga0070732_10001781_pt1 | contig 11703 bp, 10 predicted proteins | sample Coa_R1_5_FD_66449 | JGI IMG/M metagenome (GOLD analysis project Ga0070732, IMG submission 66449) | Surface soil microbial communities from Centralia Pennsylvania, which are recovering from an underground coalmine fire - Coalmine... | ecosystem: Environmental > Terrestrial > Soil > Unclassified ...
GCGGCTCAGTTCATCGAAGAAGCCGAGGTCAATGTAGACTCTCTCGTCTTCAGGACAATAGAACGGGCCGGTGGTTGACGCAGCGCCGCCGCAACCGGATTGAGTGCTGTCGCGGAAGAGGACCAGCTTGGCGTGACGATACGGGGTGTTGGTCTGCTGCGGGAGAATTTGTGTCCAAGTCTTTTGCGTGTCATCGAGCACGAACGACACGAATTGAACCAGCGGCTTCTCGGCTTCGTCGCGAGCCGGATCGGGCTGGCTGACGGTGGTGCCGGAACCTCCAGTTCCGCCACCCAGCAGGGTAAAGAGGTTGGTTCTGAAAATGAAACTGAGGATCAGGAGAATGAGCGCGCCACCGATACCCATATGCATGCCGCCGAACTGGAAGCCGCCGCCCCCACCTCCGCTGTCATCACGACGGTCTTCGATGTCCGAGCTTTCGCCACCGGGTGACCATCTCATGGCTTGTTCTCCTTAGCGAAGAAGATCTGGCGGCCTCTTCCTCTCGGGCGGGCTGTCTGGTCACCGTAGCAAGGACAACAGGCATGTGCCAATACAAGCTTTGCGGTATACGGAGTTTTTTGGATGTGAGGAACTAAGCTAGGCCTTTTTAGCGGCTTCTATGCCTTGGAGTTCTTTGCCGGGCTTGAAGCGCACGGCTTTGCCGGGAGGGATGCTAACTTCCTCGCCGGTCCGGGGGTTACGGCCGATGCCGGTTTTGCGGGGCTTGACGCTGAAGACGCCGAAGCGGCGGAGTTCGATGCGCTGGCCACGGCCCAGAGCCTGCTTGAGGGATTCGAAGATAGTTTCGACGGCTTGCTCGGCTTTGGTGCGGCTGATGAGAGTCTTGGCGACAACCGCATTGACGATGTCCAGCTTGATCACACGTGCCTCCTGCTTCGTGAGCAAATGCTAGAGGGTGAGGCGCAGGTTGTCAAGACGGGATGGGTAAACTACACTGTCTTTCCTTTAGCGTACATTTCTTGAGGCGGTAAATTTCATTCTCATTTTTCGAGGAGGCATGGATGTCTGTTAAGCCAGACCGCTGGATCCGCAAAATGGCGCTGGAACACAAGATGATCGAGCCGTTCACGGACCGGCAGGTGCGAGAAGGCGTGATCAGCTATGGAGTTTCGTCGTATGGCTACGACATCCGGGTGGCGGACGAATTCCAGATTTTCACGAATGTGAATTCGACGATTGTGGATCCTAAGCACTTCGATCCGAGATCGTTGGTGCCCTTCAAGGGTGACGCGTGTCTGATTCCGCCGAATTCGTTTGCGCTGGCACGGTCGGTGGAGTATTTCCGGATACCACGGAATGTTTTAACGATTTGTTTGGGGAAATCAACGTATGCGCGGTGCGGGATTATTGTGAACGTGACGCCGTTCGAGCCGGAGTGGGAAGGATTTGTGACGCTGGAGATTAGCAATACCACTCCTTTGCCTGCGAAGATTTATGCGAATGAGGGCTTGTGCCAGGTGCTTTTCTTCGAGTCCGATGAAGATTGCGAAGTGAGTTACAAGGATAAGAAAGGGAAGTACCAGGCGCAGGGTGGGATTGTCTTGCCGCGGTTGTAATGCGGAAAAGCACGTAGATCAATGCGCCTGGGTAAACTGGGGCGCAGCATGCTGCGCCCCCACAAAGCGTTAGAAATCCAAATTAAATCTGCGCGGAAATTTGGGTGAGTTTGGTATTGGAGACGGGATATTTGTGTTCGCGCCAGGCTTCGAGGCCACCCTCGAGGGGGCGAATGCGTTTGATGCCTTGTTTTCTGAGTAGGAGCGCCACACGGGCGCTGGTGGCTTCGTTTGGTCAAGTGCAATAGAGGATGATTTCGCGATCGCGAGGCAGACGATCGTTTCTTTCCTCGAGTTCCTTGGCGTCCATGCGGAAGGCGCCGGGAATGGTTTCGGGGTCGGCTTCGAAATCCATGGAGTGGCGAAGATCGACGATGACGACTTCTTCGCCGGCGTCGAGCTTTTGCTTCAATTCTTCGACGGTGATGCGAGCGATGCGCAGTTCACGCAGGAAGCGCTTGCGCGCTACGAATTTGTAACCGATATAGGACGCAAGCAGTCCAAGAAGGATGACGACGAGCCAGCCGCCGAGAGAGGCGGCGCTTTCGGCGATGCGTTCGATCTCGCCGCTGAAAACGTAGCCAACCCCGAGGAACGTGCCCGCCCAGAGAAGAGAACCAGCAGCATCGAAAAAAAGAAAGCGGCGAGCACGCATATGGAAAATACCTGCCAGTGGGGGCGCGACAGTGCTGAGGCCGGGAATAAATTTGGCAAAGATCAGAGAGCGGGCGCCTTGCTTGGAAAAAACTCCTTCGGTACGTCGGACGCAGGAATCCGGCTCGATGGTGATCTTGCAAAGGAATTGCAGAACTTTGATGCCTTTGTGGCGGCCCAACTGATACCAGATCGAATCCGCGGAGACTGCGGCGAATGCGGCAACAAAAAGCGAAGCGAAGATGCTCAGTTGATGTGAACCGGCCAGGGCGCCTGCGGCAAGCAGGAGCGGAAGCGAAGGCACGGGGACTCCGGCCTGTTCGGCGAAGACCCAGGCGAGCAAGACGACGTAGCCGTGATGGAGCAGAAATTCGAGCGTGCGGTGCATGTGGCCGAGGCAGGTCCTCTGAGACTTTTGTAAATGGCTATTGAGAGACTATAGGAGAAGTATGCCCCCAGCGGCCCGACATGACAAATTCGGTTAAAGGTTTGCGTGTTCGCGGAGCAACCTCGCGATCGCGTAGTTTTTGATTAAGCGACTCCGGGTCACCTGGATAGCCAACGGCGATGGCGGCTATTGGCTCACAGTCCTCGGGAATTTCGAAGACTTGCTTAGCTTTGACGGGGTGAAAGCCAGCCATTTGGTGAACGGCGAGACCGCGCGCAGTGGCTTCCACACTGAGCAGGGCGGTGGCGGCGCCGGTGTCGTAGAAAGCATTGCGGTTTGACTTGCCGTTCGGGAAGTTAATCCGCGAGACCGCGATAACGAGCACGGGGGCTTCTTTGGCCCACGCGGCATTAAATTCCACGAGAACGCTAAGAGTCCTCGCGAAGTTTTCCGCGTCGTCCTTCGTTGCTACAAGGTAGGCCCAGGGCTGCTCGTTGTTGCTAGAGGGAGCCCATCGCGCGGCTTCGAATAGACTGGCGAGAACGGTCGGTTCGACAGGCCTGTTCGCAAAAGCGCGCGGGCTCCAGCGTTCGCGGATAAGATTGTGGACGGGAAAATTTGTTGGCGCTGGTTTCTGCATTGAGCGCTTTCCTTTCTTGCGATTTTTATGTTAGATGAATGACATGGCGTAGACGGCGCAAGGTTATAGGTCAGACGCCCCACGCAGTACGAACGAAAGCCTCTGCCCGTAGAGGCGCACCATTCTGCGCCTCTACGAGACACGAGTGATCTTGGCCGAGGTCGCTAGCGGGCCGTCGATGCAGGCTACTTCTTCGGAATCATTTCGGCGTCGATAGTGATGGAGACTTCATCGCCGATCATACCTGGGCCGTACGTGATGCCGAAGTCCTGGCGAGTGATTTTGGAACTGGCGTTAACGCCGACGCGCTGGTTGCCCCAGGGATCCTTGATGGGCGCGCTTGGACCACCCACGTCCAGCGTGACTTCTTTCGTGGTGCCGCGAATCGTCAAATCGCCTGTGACTTTGAGCTTGCCGGGAGCGACTTGTTCGATGCGCTTGGACTTAAAAGTGATCGCGGGGTGGTGTTCGGCGTCGAAGAAGTGATCGCTGCGGAGATCCTTGTCGCGGTCCGGAACGCGCGTGTCCACGGAATTGACGTCAATCGTGACATCCACGGTGGATTTGGTGATGTCCTTGTCATCCAACTGGAGAGTGCCAGTTACTTTGGTAAATGCGCCACGGACGGTGGAGATGGCCAGGTGCTTGACCGCAAATTGCGCTGACGAATGCGCGGGGTCGATTTGCCAGGTGGAAGTGGCCGCTGCTGCAGGCAGGGAAATGGCTGCTGCCAGTCCGGCGGTGACTGCGATACGAGAGAAAACGTGGCCCATAAGTGTTGCCTCCTTAAGTTAGTGCTGCGCTTTAGGCAGATTTGATTTTGTTGCATTTACTCCGGTCCGCGAGCGCGGACTTCCTCCAACAGCTGGGCGAGAGTCTTTAGGCGTGCAGCGGGCAGGTGGTGGAACTGACGCTTGTGAAGCTCGCGAACAGGCTGATCGAGACTTTTTAAAAGATTCAGGCCCGCGGGGGTGATGCGGGTTTTGACAACGCGGCGGTCATCGGTCTGGCGGGCGCGGGAGATGAGGCCGCGCTTTTCCATCCGGTCGAGGAGGCGGGTCATGTCCGGGTCGTGAGAAATCATGCGCTCGCCGATGCCGCTGCAAGCAAGGCCATCGGGTTCGGCGCCGCGAAGAATGCGGAGGACATTGTACTGCGTGCCGGTGAGGCCGTGAGGTTTGAGGAGTTGCTCGGCTTGGAGGCCGAGGAAGTCGGCAGTCTTTTGCAGGGAGATAAACATGCGATCCTCCAAAGGCAGAGCGGGATGGGGAGCAGAGCGACGACTCATGCGGTTACGATAGTTGTTATGACGACTAATGTCAAGAGGAAATAACGATCAACACGCCCGGCAAGGGAGCGCAGCAATGCTCCGCCCTACGGTTTGCGCAGGGGGCGGAGCTGGATTTCGCTGAGGAAGCTTCGCGGGTTTTGGGTGACGATCATTTCGACGGCGTGGGCTACGTCTTCTGGTGAGAGCACCTTGGAGGGATCTTTCGAGCTGTGACCGGAAAACTCAGTGGCGACACTTCCGGGACAGATGACGCTGACGCGGATTCCATGCCCCCGCAAGTCTTCGGCCATGCAAGCGGAAAGGCCCTGGAGGCCCCACTTGGAGGCGCAGTAGATGCCGCCGCCGGCGAAGGCATTGCGGCCTGCAAGAGAACTGATGTTGATGATATCGCCGCTGCCGCGCTGGATCATTGCAGGGGCCACCGCGCGAGAGACAAGAAAAGCGCTCTTGAGATTGGTGTTGAGGACGCGGTCCCACTCGGCGTCGGTTTTTTCATGGGCGGGGCCGAAGAGACCGATGCCAGCGTTGTTGACCAGGATCGAGATGGGACCGAGCGCGGTTTTGGTTTTGTCTACCAGAGCAGTTACATCGGTGGATTGAGAGACGTCGGCCATCTGCGAGTAGACGGGCGAACCTAATTTCTTTAGTTCCGCCTCGGTGTCGGCAAGGGCCTGCGTATCGCGGCCACAGATGGCTACCGCTGCGCCGAGCTTGGCGAGGCGTTGTGCGATGGAGCGGCCAATCCCGCGGCTGGCACCGGTAACCAGGGCAACGATCCCAAGGAGCGGCGGCGGGCCATTGCGGTCCAGTGTATTCACGGTATTTTTTCGAGGCATTTGAATTCTTCCTCTCGCTTGCCACCTTTTTTATGCGAAACTCATCTTAGCATCCAGGAGTCTAAGCAGTTCCCTCAAGGCTTGGCATCCTCGAAGGTGCGGTGGAAAAACGGTGAGACGCTAGCAGGCAAATGGAACACTTCCAGAGGCACTTTGAATTTTCCTGCGGTGACAGCTTGCGGATACACCGGGGCTTTTCCTATAATTCCCAAGTTTTGGGAGTATCGCAATTATTGGCAGGAACGGTGCGGGTAAGACCGGCAATAAAAAATCCAGATTTGAAACTTGTGCGAGGAGAGTGGGAATGAGTGGAACACGCAAAGTGGCAGGCCTCGCGGTGGTCGCGGCGCTATGTCTGATCTTGGGGAACGGGCCGAGCGCGCTGGCGCAGCCACAAGCGGCGGGCGGAGCGCAGGATGCCGCCCAGGGGAAGCAGCCGTATACGATGGCGGAGTACAACGCGTATCAGGCGGCCGCCGCGGAAAAGAACGCCGCGCAGCAGATCAAATTGCTAGATGATTTCGTCTCGAAGTACCCGAACTCTGCTTTGCTGATTTACGTCTATCCGCTCTACGTACAGGCTTACGGGCAGTTGAAGAACTATCAGAAGGTGATCGAAAACGCGGACAAAGTTATCGGGCTGGGAACCAAGGTAGATGCGGGGGTGCAGTATCAAGCGCTGTATGCGCATTGCTTTGCATACAACGCGCTAAGCACGGCACAACCTGCCTGGGGCGCTGACGCTGCGAATGCGAAGGCAGCGCGAGACGCGGCGGTGGCTGGTCTTCAGGCTCTGGATGCGGTGAAGAAACCCGACAACATGACGGATGATGCGTTCGCCACGCAGAAAAAGCAGATTCAGATTTATTTCAACGGCACAGCTGCACAGGCGTCTGTGAACACGAAGGACTATGCTGGAGCGATCCCGTTCTATAAGGCGGTGCTGGTGCTGAATCCCGACGACGGGGTTACAAGCTACCGGTTGGGCCTGGCGTATGAAGCGCTGACACCACCACAGCACATGGATGCGTTCTGGGCGATCGCTCGTGCGGTGACGGCAAAAGGCGCCACGCAGGCACAGTCTGCCAAGGTGAAGGATTATTTGAAGAAGCTCATCCAGAACTATCAGCAAGCCGCATGCGACAACCTGATCGATGCGGAATTGGCTGAGCTATTGCAACTGGCGGGCAGTTCGGCGGAGCGGCCGGCGAGCTATAACCTGCCGAGCAGCGCGGATTTGGACGCAGCGCGCAAGGACATGACCATCGCTTCGGTCGTAGCGGACCTGAAGGCCGGCGGAGACAAGGCTAAAGTTACCTGGCTGGCGTCATGTGGTCTGGAATTTCCTGGCGTGCCTGGCAAGGTGATTGAAAACGTTCCTGGAGACCCCATCGTGCTTAAGGTGGCCTTTGTGACCAGCGACGCGGAGTTCGATGCCGCGACGGTGCCGAATATGGAGGTGAAAATAGTGGGTCAGCCGGACGTGGCGCGCGTCGAGAAGGACAGTGCGATTCACTTCACCGCGACGCTGCTTTCTTATGATCCGGACCCGGCGTTCATGCTGCATTGGGAAAAGGGCAAGGTGAACGAGGAGGACATTCCGAAGGAAAAGGGTGCGCCGAAGAAGACGCCTGCGAAGAAGAGACCGTCGGGAAAGTCGAACAACTAGCCAGCGTACAAATTAGGGACGGCTCTTCGGTTTTTGCCGGGGAGCCGTTTTCTTTTTGGCCGCCACGCTATTTTCCCGGCGGGAGACCGAAGAGCAGGCCCAGACAGCTCGATCGGTACGCCTGGGCAAGCTGGGGCACACCATGCTGTGCCTCTACAAGGGGTTCGCCTGCCTTCGCTGCGCTTGCTCGTGACAAATTGGTTTAGCGGGCGTGGTGGTTTCTGGAGGAGAGCTTGTATTCGTCGATCTTGCGGCTCAGCGTGTTGCGGTGGATGCCGAGAACTTGCGCGGCGCGGGATTGATTGCCGTTGGTGCGATCCAGTACGCGTTTGATAAAGCGCTTTTCGAATTCCCCCACAGCCTCGTCGAACAAGATACCCCGGTCGACCATTTGAATGATAAGCCCCTCGAGTTGATCTTTCACGATCGCACGCTCCGCAAAAGTTGTTTCAGGTTGTTCTGGGCCGGTTTGCAGCTATTGGTCTAGCTCGTGCCCTGCCAGGATGCGATAGGCCTCCCTGTACTTGGCACGCGTCGCCGTGACGACGTCGGGCGGAAGCTCCGGGCCGGGCGGGGTTTTGGGCCAGTGGATTCGCTCGAGGTAGTCGCGCACAAACTGTTTGTCGAAAGAGGGTTGAGGGCCGCCAGGTTGGTACTGGGCGGCGGGCCAGAAGCGGGAGGAGTCTGGAGTGAGTGCTTCGTCGATCCACATGAGGGAATTGATCGCGTCGGATGCTCCGAGAGAGCTGTTGAGGAGGCCGAACTCGAATTTGGTGTCGGCCAGGAGAATGCCTCGGGGCTCGGCATAGGCTGCGGCGCGACGGTAAATCTCGATGCTGATGTCGTGGACGCGTTCGGCGAGATCTGTGCCGATGAGGGATGCAGCTTGCTCGAAAGAAATGTTTTCGTCGTGGCCGGTAGTGGCTTTGGTGGCTGGTGTGAAGATGGGTTCGCGCAGGCGATCAGATTCGTGCAAGCCCTGGGGAAGCGTGATGCCGCAGATTTTGCCGGTAGCCTGGTAGTCCTTCCAGCCAGAGCCGGAAACGTAGCCGCGTACGACGCATTCGACGGGAAGAGGCCACGTTTTGCGAACGATCATGGAGCGGCCGTCGAGTTCCTCGCGGTAGGCGTTGAAAGCGGACGGGAAGTCGGTGGAGCTGAGAACGTGATTGGAGATGACGTCCCTCAGAAGATCGAACCAGAAAAGAGAAAGTTGCGTGAGAACGCGGCCCTTGTCAGGGATGGGCGTCGGAAGGATGACGTCGAACGCGGAGAGCCGGTCGGTGGCGACGATCAGGAGCTTATCGCCAAGATCGTAGATGTCGCGGACCTTTCCGCGCGCGGCTGGCGTGAGGCCGGCGAAATGCGTTTCTTGAACGATGCGCGACACGGGACTGGCAGCCACGAAAAAGTTTCTCCCCAAAGGCGGGGAGCATTCTAGCGCAGCGCTCCGTCGAGGGAAAGCAGTGCGTATGGGAAATTTTTGGAGGAATTGTGCAGGGAAAGATTATTTTTCTCGCGTGCTTGCGAGCGTCACTCTGGTGGTTCTGATGGTTCTAGGCTGCGGAAGCAGCCGCAGCTTGGCGTTTCGGGGCGAGAGCTTGGTCGCCTTCCCAGCGGACGCTGACGAGTTTGGAGACGCCTGGCTCCTGCATCGTAACGCCGTAGAGGACGGAGCCGGTCTCCATGGTTTTGCGGTTGTGGGTGACGATGATGAATTGCGTTTGGCCGCTCATGTCACCCACGAGGCGGGTGAAGCGGCCGACGTTGGCTTCGTCAAGCGGGGCGTCCACTTCGTCGAGGATACAGAAGGGGCTCGGTTGATAGCGGAAGATGGCGATGAGCAGAGCGAGCGCAGTCATGGCCTTTTCGCCGCCGGAGAGCAGGAGAACGTTCTGCATGCGCTTGCCAGGAGGCGAAGCGACCACGTCGATGCCGGCGTCGCCGGAGCTGTCGACCTCGGTCAGGCGCATTTCGGCCATGCCGCCGCCGAAGATGGTGTGGAAGGCTTCGGTGAAATTGTGGTTGATGGCGTTGAAGGCGTGCTCGAATTTCTCGCGCGAGACCAAATCGAGTTCGGTGATGGCCTGCTGGGTGTCGGCGATGGATTTGAGCAGGTCATCGCGTTCGCGCGTCAAGAACGTGAAGCGCTGCTCGCACTCGTTAAACTCCTCGAGGGCCATCATGTTGACGGGACCCATAGCTTCGATACGCTGCTTCATCTCGCGGTAATTCGTTTCGGCTACGGCGAGTTCTTCGCCGGTCATGAAGGCTGCTTCGGTGGCGATCAAGTCCTCGGGCTGCGTATTGACTTCCGTCATGCAAGTCTCGCGCAGATGCTGGCGGTCTGAATCGTTCCGCGCGTGCTCCACCTCCGCGTGGCTGCGCTGTTCGCGGAGCTCCTGAAGGGACTGGCGGCCCATGCGCAGGTGGTCTTCCATTTGCGCGACGCGCGTGCGCCCGGCATCCCACTCCTGTTCGAGCTGGCGCTGGCGGACTTCTAGGCGGAGTTTTTCGCCGCGGAGGCCCTCGAGCTGCTGAGACAGCTCTTCGCTTTGTTTAGTGAGCACGGCGGTTTCATCCGAGATCGAGGATTCCTGTTGTAGCAGGGCGGTTTCGCGGCGGTTGAGTTCCGCGCGCTCCTCTTGCAAACGGGACGCCATGGCTTCGGCCGCGGAGAGGCGTTCATTCAGCGCGGCAAGCTCGGCGCGGGCAGTGGCGAGTTCGTTCTGCTCCGTTTGAACCGAGCCGCGAAGCAGCGCGAGTTGTTCGACGAGATGAGCGCTCTCGGTTTCCGCCTCAGCGCGGCTGACCGCTGCGGCAGCGTGTTGGTTCTTGGCGCGATCAGCACGCATTCTTGCGTCTTCCGAGTCTTTGCGCAGACGCAGAAGTTCGTTCTGGCAAACAGTCAATTCCAGGCCAAGCCGAGCTAGTTCGCTTTGCATGTGCTCGTGGCGGTGCGTGGCAGAGAAGACGCCGCGCTCGGCATCGCGCTGCTGGACGGTAATTCGTTCGAGCGACTGTTCTGCTTCGCGCAGTTCGGTGTTGGCTTGCGCGAGGGCGGTTTGCGTCTCGCTCATCTCATGTTCAAGCCGCAAGACATCAGCGTCGAGAGCGCGCAGTTCGCGCTTCATGCCTAGCGGCCCGGCTTCGTCCGCGCGGCCACCGGTGACCATGCGGCCTTGATAGCATGTGCCGTCCGGCGCGACGAACGCGAATTGGGGATTGTCACGCGCAAGCTTTTCGGCGGACGCAGCGCTGTCCGTCAAATAGGCCGAGCGCAGGCGAGGAAGGAATTGTTTGGCGGCGGCGCCGAGCGGATCGCGGAAGCCGACCAGCTTGTCCAATCGCGAGATCACGCCATCTTCGATGCGGAAGTTAATGATGGGTTCGTACTCGGCTAGCCGCAGATTGCGCAGCGAATCGACGAAAAAAGTGGCGCGACCTCCGACTTCATCGCGGAGCAGGGAAACACCGGCGCGAGCGTGGTCGTATGTTTCGACCACCACGTATTCGAGTTCATCGCGAAGGTATTGCTCGATGGCGGATTCGTGCTGTTCTTCGACTTCGGCGTAATCCGCGAGTACGCCGACGGCATGGAAATTCTGGCCAGTGCCACGTTCGTTGGCGGCGAATAGCTTTTGCACGGCGTCAGCGGTGTAAGAGCGGTCGTTGAGGATTTGGGTGAGCGTCGCGTGGCGCGCGCGCACGCCAGAGAGCGAATCGCGGAGCACATCGGCCTTTTGCGTAGTTGCCTCTCGCTGTTGGCGCAGATCGGCGATGCGTGTTTGCAGAGTGGCCGCGTCTTGGGTGAGCGCGTTCAGCCGCCCGCTAGCGGCTTCCCAGTCGTAGGCCGCCTGATCGGCTTCATCGCGAATGCGAATGGACGTCTCGAGCAGTTCGTGCTCACTTGCTTCACGCTTGTGAAGCGATTCCAGGTGATGCACGAGTGCTTCTTCCGCCTGCTTCTGTTCGCCGTGCAGCCGAAGAAGGCTTTCGCCGACCTCCGATGCGGAGCGGCGCAGAGCGTCGATGCGCGCTTCGGATCCGTGAATCTGACTGGCGCGCGATTCGGCTTGCGTCGCAAGCCTTTCCAGTCGCGTGGAGAGAGTATTGGACTCTTCACGCAGAGCGGCTACGGCAAGCTGTTGCGTCGTGCTGCGGGCTTCCCACTCCGCCGCTTGCGCTGCGGCTTCGGCCATTTCGGCGGAAACTTGCGTGCGCCGCGAACCGAGCTCCGCTGCTCGTTGCTGATTGAAATTGATGCGGTTCTCGGTGCGATCGACTTCCAGCGCCGTGGCGTTCAGCACATTCTGGTTGTGGCGAATCTCGGCATCGAGTTCGTAAATGCGTTGGTTGAGGCGGTCTTGCTCGCCTTCCTGTTGCTGGATGGTTTGCGCGTGCTGCGTTTCCGCTGCGGTGAGTGCGGCGAGCTGTTTCCCGATGCGTTCCGCTTCAGTATCCAGTTCGCGGGCTTTTCCGGCGAGCATTTGGCGGACAATTCCGCGCATCTGGTCGCGAATTTCCGCGTAGCGGCGCGCCTTGGATGCTTGGCGTTTTAGCGAGCCGAGCTGTTTTTCAACCTCGACGACGATGTCGTTCACGCGCGCGAGGTTGAGTTTCGAGGATTCGAGTTTGGCTTCCG
>Ga0070732_10001783_pt1 | contig 11692 bp, 6 predicted proteins | sample Coa_R1_5_FD_66449 | JGI IMG/M metagenome (GOLD analysis project Ga0070732, IMG submission 66449) | Surface soil microbial communities from Centralia Pennsylvania, which are recovering from an underground coalmine fire - Coalmine... | ecosystem: Environmental > Terrestrial > Soil > Unclassified ...
CCGGGTTCAACCACATCTCCATCGGCGGCCCGCTCGGCCGCACACCGGCGGAGGCGATGCGGCTGATCGCCGAACGGGTGATCCCGCACTTCAGGTCGACCACCGCGAACGTGTGACCGCGCGGCATCCGCTGGGGTGACGGATGCTGATCTGCTTCGAAGTTCCAGCCGAGCACCGGTATCTTGCTGCGAAGGCGATCCTGGTCCGACAGGACGGCATCCACGGTGCCACGGTCCAGTCCCCGAGGCGAACAGGATCAACGTTCGCTGTCCCACTGGTCCTCGGCATACACGCATTTCTTGCGCAGTCTTCAAGAGGACGTCAAGATTGACGGTCACTGGCCCCGGACATCTCCGAGAGGAGGAGTCGGAATGCAGACGGCAAAATCTGGGGCGATCATCGAGCGCATGTTCTTGTTCGCCCGGAGGTGATGGTTACGGCGACCCGCAACCGCACGCTCGGTCTGGGCATGGTGCACGAGATCGGTACCGGAGTGCCGACCAACACCGCTGAACAGCTGTTGGTCAACGGCGATCCCACCACCGATCTGCGCGATCTGCGGTGCGCGAGCGCGGCCGCAGGGGCGCAGAGCGACACGGGGGTCTCGATCCGAGCGGTCAGCATCGCGCCGGTGCAGTTCGCGAGCGGGGGCGCCGCGGTCGAGGCGATCCTCTACCGATGCCAAGCGCAAGGCAACGACGCGCCCGCGCTGGTCATTTCAACAGGGGCGGATCGCAATATCAAAGGGCTGGAATGGCTCTCACTCCCGTTGGCTCAACGCGGCTACATGGTACTGACTCAGCATTACCGCGAGGGTGAGACTCGGTTCCATCTGCGCGACGAGGAAGACATCCAAAATGCCATCTCCTATCTTGAGCAGGTGTCCGATGTCGATGCGCGCCGAGTCGGCATCGTCGGGCACTCTCGGGGCGGCAGCGCCGTGCTTCGCGCCGCGGCGAAGGATGCTCGCGTGCGTTCCACGGTGGCGATGAACGCGCCCACGGATTACGCGCGGTGGACCCGAGGGATCCAGCATTACGCCCCCGGTGAATATCGTTCGGCGATTACGCGCTACGGGGCTACGCCGGACGACGACCCTCATTACTATCAGGCGATCTCGCCGATTACTTACGCAGGTCGGATCAAGACGCCGGTGTTGCTGGTGCAAGGCGGGAACGACCTGCGTACTCCGGCCGATCATGCCCAGTGGATGTATGATGCGCTCGTCGAGGCGGGGAATCCACGCGTCAGGCTCGAGGTCTTGCCCGGGTTGGGGCATGCCTTTGAAGCTGACGGTGGATACGGCTTCGAGAAGGTCGTGGCGCTTGTCCACCAATGGTTTGCTGATACGCTATGATGCTGTTTCGAAGGCTTCACAACCTGCGGTTCTCAAGACGGGGTTGCTGACGGTCAATGAACACACACGGCTCGAATCTTGAGCGGACGGACACAGTCACAGGCGTTATGGCCTTCGATGCGATCCCGTGATTCCACGCGGAGATGGCTTTGCTTCGTGCGTGGCGAAGCGAAAGGATCGCTGATGACGGGATACTTGCCGGGGCCTCGTGCAGAGCTGTGTGACGCTGTCGGCACAGCGCGGGGGCCGAGGCGGGATCTCGCGCGGGCCCTTGTGGCTGGCGGTCGCCGCGCACCGGTCGTGTGAGAGGCATGGATTCACGCGCTCCCCGGGACTGCAAACAGGAACTTTCGGCGTGATGGGTGGGCGCATGCACGGGCGCACCGAAGAGGCGATCGTTATGGCAACGCGTGACAACCCGCGTAATCTCCGCAGGACGCAGACGATCGATGCTGTAGCGCCCGGCGATCCTGCCACCGGCCTGTCGGCGTTCCCGCGCGTGAACGCAGCCGCGCATGCGCAGACCGACACGGGCACGCCGCGCCGAGAGGTTAGCATCACGCCACTGACGTTCGCGAGCGAGGGCGCCGCGGTCGAGGCGATCCTCTACCGATGCCCAGAGATCGGGGACGGGATGCCCGCACTGGTCGTTTCAACAGGGGCGGGTCGTAACAATAAGGGACTGGAATGGCTCTCGCTCCCCTTGGCTCAGCGCGGCTACGTCGTTCTGACTCAGCGCTTCCGCGACAGTGGGACTCGGTTCCATCTGCGCGACGAGGAAGACATCCAGAATGCCATCTCCTACCTCGAGCAGTTGCCCTATGTCGATGCACGCAGAGTAGGGATCGCCGGTCGTTCTCGGGGAGGGAGTGCTGTGCTTCGCGCCGCCGCGAAGGATGCCAGGGTGCGGTCCACCGTGGCGATGTGTGGGCCCACGGACTACGCGCGGTGGATCCGAGGGATCCAGCACTACTCTCCCAGCACATACCGTTCGGCGATCAAACGCTACGGGGTCACGCCGGACGACGACCCCCAATACTTTCAAGCGATTTCGCCGATTAGTTACGCAGGGCTGATCAAGACACCGGTGTTGCTGGTGCAAGGCGGGAGCGACCTGCGAACTCCCGCCGATCATGCCCAGTGGATGTATGAAGCGCTCGTCGAGGGGGGGAATCCACGCGTCAGGCTCGAGGTCTTGCCCGGATTGGGGCATGCTTTCGAGGATGGATTTGGCGGGTACGGCTTCGCCAAAGTCGTCGCACTGGTCCAGCATTGGTTCGCCGAGACGCTCTGACGATAAATCGCGGGGGGACCGGTCTTCTCAAACGGGCTGTGAGAACGTCGGCCGAGCATCGTTGGCGAGGCGCTCTTCGAGTCTCCGGGGTCACGGGTCGCGGGGAGGCGAGAATGCCGCGGTGAACTGAGATCGATGAGACGGTATGGTGGTGTGATCAAGAACCGAAAGGAACACCGCCCATGAACACTCCGAGCACCACGCATGATGCAAGGATGCTCAACTCACTCCGGTGGAGACTGATTGGGCCGTTCCGGGGTGGTCGTGTCGTGGCCGTCGCCGGCGACCCCGAGCGTCCGTTGGTGTTCTACTTCGGCTCCACCGGTGGCGGAGTGTGGAAGACCGAAGATGCCGGGTGGATCTGGCAGAACATCTCAGATGGCTTCTTTCGGACGGCATCGGTGGGGGCCCTCGCGGTGGCGGACGCCGATCCGAATGTCATCTACGCCGGGATGGGTGAATGCTGCATCCGTAACAACATCGCGCACGGTGACGGCGTCTATCGGTCGACTGACCAGGGACGCACATGGGAATCGGTTGGGTTGGCAGAGACGCGCTCCATCGCTCGCATTCGGGTCCATCCGCGTGATGCCAATCTGGTGTATGTCGCGGCACTCGGGCACACGTTCGGCGCCCACCCGGCGCGCGGCGTATTCCGGTCTGCCGACGGCGGCAGGTCATGGAACCGGGTGCTCTTTCGGAACGACCGGGCCGGGGCGTGCGATCTGAGCATGGATCCCACCAATCCGCGCATCCTCTTTGCCGCCATTTGGGAAGCGCACCGCACTCCATGGGAGATGAGCAGCGGAGGTCCCGGGAGCGGTTTGTTCAAGACGACCGACGGCGGGGACTCCTGGACCGAGATCACCGACAATCCCGGTCTCCCTCGCGGTATCAAGGGCCGGATCGGCGTGGTGGTGTCGCCGGCGCTCCCGAACAGAGTCTGGGCAGTCGTCGAGGCGGAGGAGGGCGGCGTTTTCCGCTCAGACAATGCCGGCGCGACCTGGACCCGCGTAAACGGTGAGCGCGAGCTGCGACTGCGGCCGTACTATTACAGTCACATCTTCGCGGACCCAGTGGATGCCGATACGGTCTATGTCGCCAATCAAGATCTATGGAAATCGGTGGACGGCGGCCGCACATACACGAAGCGGGCGTTGCCCCACGGCGATCACCACGACCTCTGGATCGATCCCAAGAACCCGCAACGCATGGTGAACGGGAGCGACGGCGGTGGAAGCGTCTCTCTCAACGGCGGCGACTCATGGTCGACGATCTACAACCAGCCCACGGCCGAACTCTATCACGTTACCGCGGACAACAGTTTCCCCTACCGCGTCTACGGCGCCCAGCAAGACAATACGACCCTCTCCCTCCCGAGCAGTACGACCGAGGGGGCGATCACGTATTGCGCTTTTTACGATGTGGGCGGGAGCGAATCCGGCTACATCGCAGTCAACCCCGACAATCCCAATATCATCTTCGCCGGTATCTACGGACAACAAGGCATGTTGACTCGGTATGATCACCAGACCGGTGAAGTCCGGGATATCACGGTGTGGCCGGAAAACGCGGCGGGCTGGGAGGCGGGCAGGCTGAAATATCGTTTCCAGTGGACGTTCCCGATCGTCCTCTCGCCCCACGATCCGCACGTCCTCTACGCGACCGGTAATCATGTCTTCAGAACGACGAACGAAGGCGCCCGGTGGGAGGCTATCAGCCCCGATCTTACGCGGAATGATCCGACGAAGCTGGGGTCCTCTGGCGGCCCGCTCACGCCAGAGAATGCCAGTACGGAGTACTATTGCACGGTGTTTGCCTTCTGCGAGTCTCCGGTGCAACCGGGCATCCTGTGGGCCGGATCCGACGATGGGCTGATCCACATCTCAACGGACAACGGGCGCACCTGGGAGAACGTCACGCCCGCGATCCTCCCCGAGTGGGCGTTGATCAGCACCATCGAAGCTTCTCCACACGATCCTGCTACGGCGTACGTGGCCGCGACGCGGTACAAACTGGACGACTTGCGGCCGTACCTGCTGAAGACCACCGACTTCGGGAAATCCTGGCAGTTGATCGCGAACGGCCTCCCCGAGGATCTCATCACGCGTGTGTGCCGCGAGGATCCCGTCCGCCGGGGGCTCCTGTACGCTGGCACCGAGACCGGCGTCGTCTTCAGCGTGGATGATGGCGCGCACTGGCACCCTCTGCGGAACGGACTGCCGACGGTCCCGGTGCACGACCTGGTGGTGAAGAACGATGAACTCGTGCTGGCGACGCACGGCCGTTCGTTCTGGACGCTGGATGACGCCTCGCCGATACGACAACTGACCGAGGAGGTGCGCGCGGCACGAATCCACCTGTTCACGCCGCGGGCGACGCCGCGCGTAAAAGTGCGCGGGCTCGCTCTCAGGACAGGCGGACCGCTGAGCTACGCCATTGCGGGCGGCCTGGGCGTCACCGCGCTGGAACGCGACGGTTCGCCGGTGCTGCTCGATGCCGGTCAAAACCCTCCCACCGGAGTGCTGGTGCATTACTACTTCCGCGAGAAGCCCATGGACGAGGTCAAGCTGGCATTTCTGGACGACTCGGGACTTCTGCTCCGCGAGTTCTCAAGCAAGCCGGTTGCGGCGCCGTCGCCGTCTCGCATGGTCCATGCCGCCCCGAGCACCGAACAGGTCACCGTCCCCGCGGAGCAGGGGGCCAATCGATTCGTCTGGAATATGCGCCTCGCTGGGGCGCGTGAAATACCGGGGGTCTCGATGGTGGTCGGATCTCTTGATGGCCCAATCGTGCTCCCGGGGACCTATCGCGTCCGGCTAACCGTAGGGGACCTCACGCTGGAGCGCTCGTTCGACATCCGTCGGGACCCCCGGCTCACCCTGACGGACGACGACCTGCGGGCACAGTTCGACTTCCTGGTTGCGGTGCGCGACAAAATTACTGAGGTACACGACGCCGTCCTTGACCTGCGCGACATACGAACCCAGGTGCAATATTGGATGTTTCGGATCGAAGGCCTGCCCGGCAGCGGTGCGCTGGCGGGCGTGGCCAACGAATTGGGTTCCGCCCTGGACGGCATAGAGGACGCCTTGATTCAATCGCGGTCCGAAACCTTCGGGGGGCGGTTTCAGTATCCCGTCCGCCTGAATAATCAGTTGGCCACCCTCGGCCATGTGACCGGCATGGGGACGGCAGCGCCGACCGACCAAGCGCGCGAGTTGTTCGCGGAGCTCCGCGCGAAGACAGATGCACAGCTCGACCGATTGGCTGAGGTCAAGCGCAGAGAAGTCGCAATGTTTGGCAACGCACTGCGGGAACTCGGGATCCCGCCGATCTGGGTGCGCGGCAGAGGCAGCAGGGGTTAACGGACCAGGTTCAACGAGCTGCGGGAGGTCAGCCGATCAATCAACGGCCCAACACCGCCGTTCCGCGTTTACTGGGAAGAGCGCTAGCCCGCCGTCATCGTGGCACGCAGCCATTCTACACAGGCCGCGGGGAACAACGCCGCGGTGACGACGAATAGCCTGCCGACGAGCAGCCATTCAACGGCACCGCTGTGTTGATTCGGGTCCCATCGAACACTCCCTCGATCCAATCTCGCCAAATCCGCGTGACCAGGAATGCCAGGCCGGTTACGAAACCGAGGATTGTCTCGAGCCAAACCTGGACTCGTAAGCTCCTCGTCATCACGACCTTCATTCCCTGCGGATTCTGATCACCCACACGAGTACTTCCCGTTCAACACCCCCCAATTCTTGTCGCGACGGGAGAGACCCACGGCGTCGGCATGCAGGCCCGATCGGCGCTCATGCCTCCAGCCACGTCTTCTCATTCACGGTGAGCGTACCGGTGCGCAGGAGAATCGGGTTGTGGAGCCTGCGGCTCATCCCGGCGGTTTCCTTGGGTTGCAGGAGCCAGACGGCCGGCACCTGCTGCGCGAGGACGTCTTGTGCTTGTCGGAGCAACGCGTCACGGCTGGCTTCTGTCGACGTCCGCTCCGCCTGGGTAGTCAACCGATCAAGGTCCGCGTCACAGAAGCCGGCCGTGTTGGCGCCGGTGGGACGGAAGAACTGGCACCCGAACCGCGTCTCGATGGCATGCACGGCGTCCACGTCCGACCAGGCATCGAACCACATCTCCAGAGGGCTGTGTCTCGGATCCATGCGGATTAATTCCAAGTACCGCGCGGACTCCACGGTTTCAAGGTTGATCGTGACCCCGATCGCCTGCAGCTGCTGTTGTATGGCCTGCTCGAGTTCGTAGTCCTTCAGGTAGCGTCCCTTCGGCCCCACCATGTGAGTGGAAAACCCCTTGGGATACCCGGCATCGGCGAGCAGGCGCTGCGCTTTGGCTGCGTCGTGCGGGTAGCCGGTCACGGTCGCATAACCGGCCATGCCACGGGGAATCAGCGAATGAAGTGGCTCCGCGAGGGTTCCGTACAGGGCGCGCACAATCGAGATTTGGTCGGCGGCGTAGTTGAGCGCCTGCCGCACCCGCAGGTCGCTGAAGGGTTTCTTGAGGACGTTCATCCCGACAAAAAAACTCCAAAGGGTCTCAGTGGTCTGAACCGTGAGGCGCGAATCTTGCAAGATGCGCGGCACCAGTTCGGGAGGGATATGCAGGACGAGCTGCACGTCTCCGGACGTTAGCGCGATCATCCGCGCCGAATCGTCGGCGATCGGCCGGATGGTCACCTGGTCCAACAGGGCTTTCGACCCCCAATAGTTGTCGTTCCGCACCATGACCAGTCGTTCGCCGTCCACCCACTCCACGAACTTGAAGGGACCCGTGCCCACCGGATGGCGGGCCAGGTCCTTCCCGTACTGTTGAAACGCCGCGGGGCTCTCGATGGCGGCCCCGATACCGGCCAGGCGCGTCAAAAACGCGGCGTCCGTAAACTTCGTGCGAAACTGCACCGTGGCGTCATCGATGACCGCGACGCTCTCGACATACGGCACCCAGTAGCTGGCGCGGAACGGCTTTTCCTGACCGATCATGCGATCAAAGTGCGCTTTGACCGCCCCGGCGTTAAAGCGGGTTCCGTCGGTAAACGTCACGCCCTGTCGGAGTTTAAACGTCCACGTCGTCCCCTCCGAAACCCAACTGACGGCCAGGTCAGGCTTCAGCCGGAGATCCGGAGTGTACCGGACCAAGTAATCGTAGATCATGAATTCAGGGGCCGAAGAAATGGTGTCGCCGCCGTACGCCGGGTCCAGACTGATGATGTCCGCGCTGGACGCGTAGACCAGTGTTCCGCCGCGTTTCGGAGCCTGCGCCGCGCTGACGATCTTGCCAGCCGATCGGGGCGCGAAGAACGAGGTTGCGCTGGCCGCAGTTCCGATGCCCCACCGCAGGAGGTCTCGCCGCGTCATCCCGTTCCGCCCTGGGGTTCTCGGTGCCATGTCCATCACCCCCACCGAATGTGTGCCGGTGCCGGATGCCCGCACCTACCCGTCCGGGCGTTAGACTCGTGCTCTGTCGAGTCCCCTCGTCCGGTCCACCGTTCGATCAACCGATTCGATTGCGGTGTTGATCGCATGCACCAGTTTGTTCCGTTCTCGGATTAGCCGGACATGCAACGCCTTCCGTTCGTCACTCCCGGGCGCCAGTGCGCCCAGTTGTGCCGCCGATTGAAGACCAGGAATTGCGGGCACCGGCGCCGCGGGATCGTGGTCGAAGGGCCCGGCCGCGGTGTACGTGACCGGGATGAGCGTCCGGCCGAGTTGCATCAAGGCATCGTTGATGGCGGCAGCGGCGGCGCGCTGTCTGCGCGTCCCGCGTCCGGGGATCGCGCGGATGTGCTCCATCGCGACCGCCAGACGCTCCGTCGCTGCCGCGAGGCGATCCAGGGCGTCAAGCGGCGGGGCCATGTCGAACGCATCCCCCGCGGCGGCCTGCAAGCCGCGGAGTACCTCTCGTAATTCCGCGACGGTCTCCCGATAGTCCAGTGGCAGAACGGGTGCGGTACACCACCACCACAGCACCAGAGCATAGACTTGGGCATCACGATGCAGGTTGGCCCGATCGACCTTATCGATGGTATCGTCCACCGTATGCCACCACCATCCCAACCGGTGGTGAAGCGTGGCCCCTCCGGATTCGTCGCCTGCGCCCTCGGCCGGAGGTTGCGTGGAAAGGTCACTGAACATCGACGGGACCCCGATGCCCCAAAACGATTGATCTGCGTTGTGTCTGAGTCGGCGCTGCTGGAGTTCCTGGCCAGTCACGTCCCGAATACCCCGTGCCGCCAGCGCCCAGGTCTCCGCCATGGTTGGCGCCTCGCTGAGCACGGTGGCACCCTTCCCTCCGGGCGAGTCGATATTCAGATGGAGCACCGCGCGTTGATACAACTCTTGCCAGTACTGGTCCGCGTACCAGCTGGAACCCGAGTACCTTCCGTGCGAATGCCCCGACCAGAAGGCAAACCGGATGCCTCGGCGCAATCGTGCCCGTCGACGGCTGAAGATGCGCGCCAGCTCTACCATCACCGCGTTCGCGCTGCCGTTGTCCATCGACCCGTGGTACCAGGAATCCACGTGCCCGCTGAACAGGATGAACCGATCCGTCTCGTGTCCCGCGAGGTCGGCGATGAGAATCGGCGTCTTGCGCCATCGGGTGTCTACCGCGGCGCGGATGTTCACCCGGAGCGTCCCGTTTTGTGCGTGCGCCCGCAGGGCCGCTCCATCGGTTTGCGAAACCGACACCGCCACGACCTTGGGAAGCATGCCCATTGCTTCCGGAGTAGGGGATCCCCACACCGTCGAAACAATGGACTCGTATAAGTGTGCGGGATTGATAAAGATGATCCCGAGTGCGCCGGCGTGTTCGGCGAGACGGGTGGGCCCGGGCATGGCGAGGCCATCGACCAGCGCCACCTTACCGCGCATCTGGGCCCCGCGGTAGCCGGCCCCAACAGCCACCACCTCAGTGTCCAGCCCGCCCGGCGGCGTCGACGCCGCGAACGAATGGGTAATACAGCGGATCGTGTTTCGGGCGGGTGCGGTGACCTCGAGCGCAGCCTCGCCCGGCCATGAAATAAGCGCATCATGACGGTCGCGCTGGACCGTGAGCCCGAACCCCTTGAGGATCGCCTCCAAATAGTCGAACGCGTACCCTTCTTCCTCGCTACCGGATAACCGCACCCACCGGGAAAGATCGGATGTATACCGCATGAGCTTCGACGGAGAGATCGCATCTTTGATTTGTCGTTCAGGATCCTTCTGCATGTATCACCTTAGGCTACCGTGATGGAGTCCGGCGGATGCCGAGATCGGCCGTCGCTGTGTACGCGCGGCCGCGGCTATGCCTCGAGCCACGTGTGCCCGGTGACCGTCAGCTGCTCGGAGTTCATCAGCGCCGGATCGTGCTGTTTGCGGCTCATACCGAGCGCCTGCTTGACTTGGAGCAGCCATATGCTCGGGGCCAGCTGGGTAATGAGGTCCTGGGCCTGATTGAGCAGCGCGTCGCGGGCCGTCTGATCGATGCTACGTTCCGCCTGGACGACCAGCTGGTCGAAGCCGAGATTGCAGAACCCCGCGTTGTTGGCCCAAGGGGGCGGAGGGAGTGACAGTCCCAGCGGTTCTCGGTGATTTGACCAGCCTCATTGCCAGACCATGCATCGAGCCAGATCTCTGGCGGGCTGCTGGTGGCGACAGCCGAATGAGCTCGAGGTACCGGGTACAGGTGGGCGCGTATCTTGATTAGACCAGTGAGTAGGGTACACTCCGCGCCTTCCACCACCTCCACATCCTCCGGGGAAGGCGCGGCGATCGGCCCAACCGCCTGAATCCGCTCTCCATGCGCCAGGACGTCCTGGAGCGCCACGCCGGGGTGTCCGGTTCCATCGATGACGCGAATGCTGCGGAAGAGCAGAGTGGACTGAGCGGCTGTCACGTCGCGGCCTCCATACGCGAAGTTCCGGCGCGGGGCTCAGTATAGACGTTCCCAAGGCCGGAAGGCAATGTGCGCCGCGACCGGTTCGGACGCGCGCCCGCGGTCAAGGTGCACACCCGTCGCCGATCGCCTCCGCGAAGTGGCAGGCGACCAGGCGTGCCGGGCCGAGTGGCCGCAGGGCGGGTTCGGTTGCACTGTGCAGGATGCCCAGTCATGCGTTGAGGAGACTGTGTGCCCCAGCTATTGCCGGATCCGGCGGGCCGGTCGCATACTTGGAGGCGATAGCGGAGAGACACGCCCGGGCCAACGCGCAGACGGCTTCCGTTCGTGTGTGACGTCCAACCCTTGACCTGCGGCGCCCTGAAGGGATGAGCCTCGACCAGCGCAGGCGTGAGCGTGAGGTCGTGCGGGGTTGCGCTGGATTATAGAGGAGGCACGGCGCGATGGGAACCGAGTACGTGAAGTTCGGCGTTCGGCTGCTCGACGATCTCGGCGGCGCCCGCGACCTGGTGGCGCTTGCCCAGCTAGCCGAGCGGCTGGGGTTCGACACCCTCTGGTACCCTCACGACATGTTCCACTTGAACTCGTGGGTGCTGAACTCGGCCGTCGCCCAAACGACCTCCCGGATCAGACTGTACGCCCGCACCAATGTCTACACCACCGATCCGGCCGAGATCGCGACCTATATCGCGACCCTCGACGACATCGCCCAGGGACGGGCGAGTGCGACCATCGGGCTGCACAACCTCGACGCCATCACGTGGGTCGGGATGCAGGGGAGCGACGTTCTGCAGCGGGTGCGGGAAGCGACCGACATCGTCCGGCGGTTGCTGCGCGGCGAGGTGGTGGCGTACGGCGGGCAGGTCTACCGGTGGACCGAGAAGGCGTACCTGCGCGTCAAGCCGTACCGGGCTGACGTGCCGATTCTGATCTGCCCGGTGGGGGAGGCGGCTTTGGAACTAAGCGGCGAGATCGGGGACGGGACGCTGCCGATGGTTACCCCACCGGCATCGGCCTCACTTATCATGGAGCCGATTCAGCGGGGGCTCCGGCGGTCGCAGACCCCCGGCCGGCGCTTCGATGCGTGCGCGTTCGTGTGGATGGCGATCTCCGAGGACCGGGACGAGGCGCGCAACATGCTCGCG
>Ga0070732_10001784_pt1 | contig 11692 bp, 14 predicted proteins | sample Coa_R1_5_FD_66449 | JGI IMG/M metagenome (GOLD analysis project Ga0070732, IMG submission 66449) | Surface soil microbial communities from Centralia Pennsylvania, which are recovering from an underground coalmine fire - Coalmine... | ecosystem: Environmental > Terrestrial > Soil > Unclassified ...
GAGATCATTATGTCAAACAAGATTTTAGGAAAACTCTCAAACATCCTTTTATTGATAGTTCTCTTCGCTCCACGAGCCCGGGCACAGGAGAACTGGTCGTGGCCCGAAAAACCAAAGAACCTTCGGGTATTGCCGAAAGATTGGCCGGCGTCGCGCTTGCAGCCCGTGATGATTGGCTTCACGCGAGCACTGGGTGTTCGTTGCCCGTACTGCCACAAGGGAGAGGAAGGCAAACCGCTCAGCACGTTTGATTTTGCCTCTGACGAAAATCCGAATAAGGACCGCGCCCGCGAAATGCTCCGCATGCTGGGAACCATCGACGATCATCTAAAACAAATTCAGCCGAGTGGCGATCAGCGCGTCAACATGTGGTGCCACACCTGTCATCGTGGCCGGCCGAGACCGACGACGCTCGAGGAAGAACTCGAGGAACAGTACCGGAAGAAAGGGGTTGAAGCGTCCCTCGATTACTATGCCGATCTAAAACAAAAGTACTACGGGCGAGGGCCGTACGATTTTGGGGAGAGTTCATTGAACAATTTTGGCTATGAAGTTCTGAAGAAGGATGCATCGGGCGCGATTCAGGTCTTCCGGCTGAATGCGGCGGAATTTCCGCAGTCGGGCAACGTCTGGGACAGCCTCGCCGAAGCGTACATGAAGTCTGGAGATTTGAAGAAGGCCGAGGAGTATTACCAAAAAGCTTTGACGCGGGATGCCACCGACCAAAATGCCAAAGACATGCTGAAGAAGCTCCAGGAATCCAGGAAAGAATGAATCCATGAAAAACTTTCTGCTGGGGGTATTGGCCGCGCTCGTGGTTCTTGCCGTTGGAACATCCGCATATCTGAGGTTGGGTTTGGCCGAGGTGCGCGCCGATCAGCCTGGATCGCAATTGGAGAGTTACCTCATGTCCACCGCGGTCCATGCGTCGGTGCGACGGCATGCGCCGGAAGTCTCCAACCCGATTCAACCGACCAATGAGAACCTCATCGCCGGAGGCAAGATGTACCTCGGAGAGTGCGCCGGCTGCCACGGAACTCCCGGCAAAACAGAAAACGAAACCGGAGACTCTTTGTACCCGCCGATTCCGCAGTTTCCTAAGGTGGGCACGGAGTACACGGAGGCCCAGGTTTTCTGGGTCGCAAAACACGGCATCCGTCGGGCCGGGATGTTCGCAAACGGCAAGTGGGATTCTGACCAGAAGCTGTGGACGATTGCAGCATTCATCAAGCGTATGAATGCTCTTCCCGAGCCTGTCAACGAAGCGCTGGCACCGAAGAAGGCCGCGGCCGGTACGAAGGATTCGAGCAAGGAGTGAGATCTCGGAGGCGACTCAGCCGCGACATCTATCACACCCCTACCCACAACTGTTGTAACCGCATTATAAAAGCGCGCCCCCTTAGGAGTAGGTTGTGATCGTTCGCATCATGACCTACAGAAAGGAGCACCCTCGTGAACGATGAAAAGTATATTGGGCTCGATGTTCATCAAGCAACCATAGTGGTCGCGGTGATGGATTCCACAGGTAAGTTGGTGATGGAGTCCATTCTGGAGACCGAAAGCTCCATCCCTCTGATCCAACAAATTGGCGCAGTGTGACGGAATCGAATTCTTGATCGCCCGAAGGATATCTTCCAGTGAAATTGAAGACATTGGCCTAATCCTCACCACCATCTGCGAATGTGTCACTCCGGCGCTATCTTACCGCGATTCGCTCGTTCGATTGATGGTCCAATGAGCCACCGGCAATGCTTCGCTGGCGCCGCTTCCGAGAGTGTTCTGCCCGAAGGCGGCTCGGTTAACGATGATCGCAACGCGGCCGGTTCGGTGTGCGCTCGTGGCATTCATGCGTGCATCGCGGTGAGAAGCACCTCCCACGTTTTCCCTGCTGACATGCCGCGCTGATGTTGTTCGTGAGTTGCTTGCCCCATAGTTGACGGTCTGCCCTTGGACTTGCAGTCGCTTTTTTCTCATGGCCGCGAAGGATACTATGCAAGTCGAACGACTAATGTGATGCGGCGCATAGGACGCCCGCCAGAGGGATCCGCGCAGGGTCCTGACGATCTTCGGCCCCGATCCATTGCAGAAGGCTACGTTTAATTGCGTCCGCCATTCCATTTCGCTCGTTCCGTCTCTTTCGGAATCAACTCTTAAAATTATTCAGCGTCTTCTCGCAACGCTGCTTTATCAACGCGGCGACCTTTTCTGAGGTGGGATTCGTGATTTCAATTTTCACGAGGGCATCGTTGACCGTCGCCGCGACTTCAGGAACGCGGCGCCTGACGAGAGGCTTGCCCAGGCCCGCCTCCTCCGCCAGCTGCTCGAAATCTTTCGCCGTGATCTTCTCCGATGAATATTCGTTGCCGATCTTCATCGCCATGTCGCGGCTGAGGTCGGGATAGTAGACCGTGCTGACGATGTCGTAGAGCGGTGAAAGTCTCGTCTCGCGGCCCCCCTTTTCGAGCGGTTTGTAGAGCAGCGAATAATTCTTGCCGTGCGCGTCGTTGTTGCCGACGAGATAGTTGAAGATCACCGCGTCGAGCAGGCGGGCGAGATCGATCACGGGCGTGCTCGATACGTCGCGCAGCAGCGCGAAGCATTGCTTGAGCGACGGGCCGCCTTCCATCTGGTATTTCATTTCAGAGACGAAGCCGAGCGCCTGGCACAAATCCTCCTGATGAAGCCGTTCGAGAGTCGGCTTGCCGTCAGCCGTTTTGCCGTGATGGCGGTCATAACGCTCGACGACCAGGAAATCGATGCCGTCGACGCTGCGCGTCTCGACGCCCGCCGCCGGCAGGCCGGCCGCCGCCAGTTTCATGCAGAGCGCCTCGTTGAAGACAACGCCCTCGAAGCGCTCGACGGCGGGCTTGAGGATGTGCGTGCTCGGCGCGCCGCCGAGCGGCAGTGAAATCTCGCCGCCCTCGATGCGCACGGCGACCTTGTCCTGCGCGCCGGCGAGCGAGAGTCTTATGCCCTTATCGCCCGCGAGCAGCGGGCGCTTCGGCAGTTCCCGGAGGATGCCGGCCAGTTCTGTATCGGTGAGCTTGCGATAGTCGTAGTGTTTTTCCGGCAGCTCGCCGCCGGCGGGGATGAACGTGACCGCGCCCGCGCATTCGCCGCCGATCCGCTCCAGCATCGCGTAGTCGTTGCGCGCGCTGATGCCGAGATTGCGGGCGATGATCTCGCGCTTCTCCTGCTCTGGCAGGATGCCGCCGAAGAAGCCTCGGCATTCCTTGCCCTTGAAGGCTTCCGCTTGCAGCGGCAGCGACTGGGACAGGGGCACGGCGCCCGGCTTCTTGCGCCAGCCTTCCGCGTAGGTGAAGGACATCTGGCCGCCGTCGTCCTGAACCAGCTGGCCCACAATATCGTCGCCGATATAAACGTCGAGCGTTCTGGCCATGGCCGTCAGCCCTCGCCCGCCGGCGGCGTCAGTGTTAGCTTGATGCCGAGGGTCTGCAGGATACGGAGCGTTTTGCCGAGCTCGCAGGTTTCCTTGCCCCGTTCGAGATCGATGACGAAGCGCAGGCCCGTCCCGGCGGTGAGCGCCAGATTCTTCTGGGTGACGCCGAGCCGCTTGCGCGTGTCCCGGACCAAATCCCCGATCTCTTTAGGGGTGTATTTCAAGAGTTCGCTCCAAATGTTACCGTACGGGAATATTATGCCCTCTTGAAGGCCAAAAGTCAATTAAATATTACCGTACGGGAATAAATAGAGCATAAAGCCACCGATTGCCAACGATTATTCCCGTACGGGAATTGGGTCGAATCAGAGCAGATGGTCCTCCGACGGACTACTTCCCTGCGCCCGAGTTCGAGAAAATCATGGATGCAACTTACATCTATCAGCCCAAAGGCTGGGTGGAATGCCGGAATCAAGCGACACGCCTCCGCATTCTCACGTTGCTCATGCGTTGGAGTGGACTGGCAATCAGGGATGCTGTCACCCTGGAACGACGCCGGCTGAATGAACACGGCGAATTGTTTCTATATCGTGCCAAAACCGGTAGTCCTGTCTACGTTCCTCTCCCCCGGATGTGGCGGAGTCCCTCCGAAACATTCCGCCCGGCCCCAGCCCCAATCCCCGGTACTTCTTTTGGTCCGGGAATGGCTCGCCTAAGTCAGTGGTTGGCAATTGGCAGCGAAGCTTTCGACGGCTGTTCAAGATTGCCAATCTGCGCCGCGATGACGGCTCAATACAGCGTTGCCATCCGCACATGCTTCGGGACACATTCGCGGTCGAGATGCTACTAGCTGGTGTGCCACTGGAACAGGTCTCACTCTTACTGGGCCACAAGAGCGCGAAGATCACCGAGAAACACTATGCTCCGTGGGTGAAGGCTCGGCAGGAACAGCTCGCAGCGAACGTTCGCAAAGCCTGGAATGTACTCGATGCGGGCAACAAAACGGGACGCAAATCACCGAAGCGCGTGAAAAGCGATTGACGTTTCGTTCTTTTTAGGTTGAGCTTTAGCTTGCTCTACTTACCGCCATGCGCTTCCATCCCCCGCTAACTTTCCTAAATCTACTTCACCGGATCGTCGCCTTACAACGATCCCGGCTTCTACTGACTCGCTTTCCAATTCTGCCTAACCCATCTCCTCGACGAACAAATCGCGAATCACCCATGCAAAACCCATAGCTCCCACCGCGTCCGCCGCACCAGCGGCTTCGTACAAATCCCCCTATCGCAAGTGCGCCGTCGCAAAGCTCTTCCGCTCGCACCGAATGTTTCGCGCCGCCGCACTTGTCGATAGGGCCCTAAGATTTTTCAACAACAACTCGTCGACCCCTGGGTGAACTCGAAGTTGACGTGAACCTAAACCTTTTAGTCTACGAAGATGTCGCCCATGTCGTACCAGCCGTCATTCTGGCGGCCCGAAATTGCGAGTTGAATCACTGGCCCCAACGTAGCTGGGTCGAGCAGGGCTACTCGCAACCGATATTTCCCCGATTTGAGGTTGCGCGGCACGGCGATGGTGTTTTCCCAGACGGAGTCTCCGGGAAGCCACTGCCTGATGTCTGCTTCGAGCGGGATCACCGCAGATCCGATTTCGACTGCCAAGAGATAATCGCGATAGACTGGCGCAATCCCTGCGTTGAACCACCACATATTGACTTGCGCCATCGAGCCGCGGCCGACGTGCGTGGGATACTCCAGCTTTTTCAGCACGAGCCGGTACCCGATTTGTTTCTGGAATTCATCAAAGGCGGCCTTCCATTCTGGCGGGATTGGGCTCGATTTGATGTTGATGGTTGAAGCATGCCAGCGTAGCGCCTGATCAAGGATTGGCTTCAATGAAAAACCCCACTGCTTCCAAGATTCTGGGACGCCGCAGGTCTCAAGCGAAACGGGCGCGGTGCGCCACACATCCTGCAGCTTTCCGCGTGCGATCTGTTGCGGGTAGAGATCGAGCATGTGCGCGAAATTCCTAGATGGCCGTCCCATGTCACCCCAGCAGTCGAGCCGCCAGCCTGCTCCTTTCTTGGTGCCATAGACGAGCGCAGGCAACTCGTCGAAGTTCATCAACAGCAGTGTGCGCGGGAAACTCTGAAAGTAAAGATCGATGAGCTGTTGCTGCACTGGCCACTCCGGCAGATAGGGTCCCCACCCTTCTCCCCAATATCCGGCGGTCGAGACGTCAACGTGGTCCAGATCGGGATGGCCATCATAACGCCTTCCCATTTCCTTGATGATCGCGGTCCATGCGTTGATATAGAGGGGATCGTTGGCATCAGGAGACCAGATTTCCCCATCCTTATCGGCCGATTTGTTTGCACGGCGAGCTCCGGAACGAATGTACCACTCAGGGAGCGCATGCTTGTTGTCATACGGCATCAGGCGAATGGCGAGTTTTTGGTGATGGCCATGCGCTTCCGCAAGTGCGGTATCGATAATTTCCCATCGATACTTACCGGGCTGCGGCTCGAGCTGGGACCAGAACCAGCGTAGATATGCGACACTCGAACCGGGGAAATCTACCGTGTGAGCCGCGGAATCAGGAAGCGCGGTTTCCGGGCCGACTTCGGACCAGGTAACTCCTTCGTTCAATACCTGACCCGAGAAGCGATTGAAGGTCTCAATGCCCATCCCGGGATTCACTAGAATGTCGTCTATTTCAGTGGGTCGGACGACGGTGTTCTGCGCGGCACTCGCGATTGAACAAAACAGAATAGTCAGAAGAGCAACTGCGCGGGTAGTCATCGCAGATTCAATTTTGGCGTCTGGGATGCTGATGAGTTCGCTCATGTATGGCTAATTATCTTAGCAAGTAATGCGCAGCCGCAGATCTGGCAGCCTCGAACATCGGTGTTTCCAGTTTTCATCCGTCCCCTTGTTGTACCGCTGGCCCGTGGGGATTTCATGCGTACGATCCCTGAGTTCTTCTACGACGCGATCTCATCGCCGGGAATGACCACGCAGATGGTCAGGTCGATCCTGATGTTTTTGATCATGGTAGTCGGATTGGTGCTACCGATGGGAAGGTTCTTTATAGCTAGGAAGGCAAACGAGCCGGTTCATCTGCCTTCGAGGAGACTTGCGGTCTCCTTGCTGATCGGACTGAATTGCAAGACAGTTCAAGATAAGTTCTTCGAGGTCATACACGTATGCTGGGTCTCCTTGCGCCACTTTCTAGACGCGGACTGAGAGCGGACTGAAGGTCATGGGGAAGAGTCACACAAGTTCTTTGAAAATATGGTGGCCAGGGACGGAGTTGAACGATTCCGCGTCCAGTCCTTTCAGCAACTTGCTGATTCCACAAAGGACAGAAAGGACACGGAGGACACGAAAGACAGGTTCTGTGTGCGATTTGTGTGCGATTTTTCCTTCGTGGCTGCCCGGCGAAATTGGGAGACGCAGAGCCACGAGAAAATTTTCTCCGGCTCTGCCATGGGAGTCGTCATGCACATCTTGGTAACTCTTCTACTCTGAGTCGGAACGTTGATCTAGACTGGTTGTGTTGTGAGGGAGGAATGCATGAGAGGCGCCCTCGAACGGTTTCACATTCGGAGTTGCGTACGCGATGCGCTCAGCCGCCACGGGATTGAGCACGATAGCCCGTTGCGCGCCCAGCTCGAAGCCAACGCCACCATCGCAGGAGGCACCGATTCTTACGTCGTCATGAAGAACGGGAACTCGCTTGACGCGGAGATCGAAAACTGGGGCAGCTCGCCGCGCCCGGCCGAGAGCTTCCCGACGGGTTCGCGCACGGTGGCCAAGAGCGACACCGACGGCGTGCGGATCCACTTCGCCGACATCGCGGCGGGCAAAGTGCGGGTCACGGACTAAGGATACGATCGCACCGCCCACGCACCAACCCGTAGTGTTTTGGCCGAGATCCGGGGTCCACGGTGCCGCGAATAACCCACGTCCTGCGGCATAGAGGGTTAACCTGGCTAGCGGCCGCCGGATGCCCCGCAAACGACCTTCTTCATCTTGGAACGATTGTCCTGCAGTGTTGACCAAGGCTTTGAGTGAAATGGAGATTTTTCGACAACTGGGTGGGAACCCCTGCCTATTTTGGCGGGAAAATAATTGCGGTCGGCTCCTTAGGCTTATTGACTTCGTTTCTGTTCGATGGCTACCGTCACGTTGCAATCGGTCCCTCGGAGACTGTCCACACACCGTCGTGAACAATAGCCACCATATTTTTCAACTTCGCGGCGGCATTCTGCCAGGGAGGAGAATTGGCCCGCGTAGCTCAGAGACCATTCGTGAATCTTCTCGTGGCCGATCCAGACCTGGCGACGCCTGACAACGAAAAAGGCGGCTGTTCCTAAAAGCACGACAATGAGGGCTATCACTGCGAAGCGCCGCATACTTTACAGCTTGTTGTTCACTTCCTCCACATCCACAAAAGCCTCGCGTGGGCCGGAGGTTGTCACGCCAAGGATTTTCCACTTGCCACCGATTACCGCCCCGACTATGGGCCTGAATAACCCGGCGAAGTCTAGAATCTTTTGGAATTCCTTACCCTGTTTGCAGAGGCGGATGGTGTACGTGTTTTGCGCGTCTTTTTCAGCCATACAGCCGTAGTCTGAACGCGCCGCCCGTGCAGAGGCAAATTACCGTAGTGCCGACGCCGAATCGGCGGTCATTTTGCCGGGGCAAATGAGTGTAATAGGATGTTACGCCAAACTCCCCCTCCTATTGCTCGAAACTACATAACCGCAAGAAACGTCTTCCCTCGACAGATCACCATTACATCGACCAAGCGCTGGCTGTCCTTGGTCTGTGAGGTTGCATCCCCCTACGCCCACAATTTTGAAAGCAAAACGAGAGGAAACAACATGAAAAGCAAATTGATCATCGTGGCCATCGCGCTCGCACTCGCCAGTGCAACGCATGCTCTGGCGCAAGGCGGAACCGTAGGTTGGGTGGGAGTAGCTGGGACTTGTGCCATCGACTCCAGGAGTGCGGCTCACAAAATTAGTTTTGGGACGGTCTCCTTCAATGGAACCGCCTCCGGAAACATCACGCTCAACTGCCCCATCGATGCGGTAACCAGAGTGGACCCAACCGCGATCAATGCCTGGGGCCTGATTTTCAACAACACCAACGGTTTCGTGGGAGGCGTGAATAAGTGCACGATCTCGGCCCAATTCGTTCAGGTTCCCAACAGTAATCCCACCCTTCCCATTCTGCTGGGTACCTTCACGACGGCGGGGACCTGGTACTCTGGATTCAAAACGGTCGATCCGCTTCCCATTGGTGCATTTCTGGACGTGAACAATAACCAATACATGGTAAGTATTACGCTGAATCGTGTGGCTGGTGCGACCTGCAATCCACAACTCTGGGTGACGTTCGCAGAAAACATCATCTTCTAACCATCACAAGGTGTCATGGCCGGGTACTCCGATGATGAGTTCGGCATACCCGGCATTCCGAGTGGGAAGACTACAGGCAGCCCATCCAAAGACGCCGCCGATCAAGTCAAATCCGGAAACACCGCCGCACTCGCCTATCCCAATTTCTTCCCAGGCCAAGGCGGATTGCCCATCCAGGTCGACGACGATGAGTGTAATCGCAATTTTTCACCAATCACGGCCGATATCATGGATATAAGTGGAGTTATGGACTAATCTCGAAGATCACACCACTCCCAGGTAAGGCTCCCTCCTGGGTTGTGCCGTAGAGATGACCACCGCTTAGCGTCAGAGACCAAGGTATCCAGCCGGCGGCGCCACCGGGAAAAACATAATATCCAGTTGCTATCACGCCCTGCCCCGTTTGGCCCATTCCTCCGACTTGGGAAAGGCGAACAAGCGTTCCGCAACCGTAAAAACCGGTCGTGGAATCACCACAGTTCGGAGGCCCGCCATTCTGTGTCACGCCATAGATATTTCCCGCCTGATCGCGAACCAGATTCGTGAAGGGTTGCTGGCCATCGCCACTACCCACGAAATCATAGAGCTGGGTGAGTGTCCAACCGCTGGCGCTAGGGGTCAGTTTAAAAAGGTTGCCGCACTGACCACAAAGGGTGGTATCGAAGCCGCCGAAAGTCGTGACGCCGTAGAGATTGCCCGCGTCGTCCATCAGCAGTCCCATTGGACCAGCTCCTTCGTAGCTTGCGTGAAAAGTGTAAATCGTGTTTTCTTGCCACACACCTCCCAACAACGTCAGCTCAAAAACCGCTCCACATTCGGGGCCAGATGCAATGCCTACTGCGGATCGCTGAACCCACGGGCAATTGATGTCCCCGCCGGTAAAGGCAGTGCCATAAAGATTTCCCTGTGGGTCAATGATCATCTGTGATTGGGGGCTGGATCCATCCGAATACCCAAACTTGTGGATCACTGAGTAGGCCCAACCACTTCCGGAGTGCTGTAAGGTAAAGACCGTGCCACACCCCCCACCGCAATCAACGTTATAGTCGCCTCCGTACTCTGTCGTTCCATAGAGATTGCCGGCTTTGTCCATCACCAGGCCCGCTCCAGGTTGCTCGCCATCTGGAGAGCCGCTAAAGGTATGCAACACTGTCCTCTGCCATCCTGATCCTGTAGGCGTCAGCTCGTAAACGGTTCCCAAGCTTGAACCGCTGCACCCATTTGGGTTGCATGTATTGCTGGTTTCCCCGGTTACGCCGTAAAGATTTCCAATGTTGTCGAAAACCAGAGCACCTACAGGCTGACCGTCATCAAAACTGTAAAGAACTGTTTTCTGCCAGGTGCCATTTGACAACGAAAGCTCAAAGACCGTTCCCCCTAACTGATTCGTACCGCCCTCATACGTCACGCCATAAAGATTCCCCGCGTTGTCCGCGATCATTGGAGCCGATGCAGCTCCACCATCCGATGCGCCGCTGAAGCTATACACCACGTTTGCTTGCATGGGCGTGGCTGGCGGTGTCGGTTCCACCGCGCCGACATTCACAGTGATGGAGTTGCTCGCGCTCTGGTTCGAACCAGTAACTGTGATTGGGTAGACGCCGGGCAGCAATGAACTGGCGGCCGTAATTGTCAGTGCTTGTGGACTATTGCTATTCGGGTCTAATGAGAAGGAAACAGGATCTACAGTCAGCCCGGATGGCATCCCAGTAATCGCGACAGCAATCATGCCCGGGGTTCCTGTGACTGTACTCGCGGTAGCACCGATATCATACGAGGTCGAACTGCCAACCGTCACCAAGGGTCTCAGAGTACCCGATCCCTGGAGGAAGAACGACGCTGCTGGCGGTTGTGTTTGTGTTGCCTGTCCCCCACCGCAGGACGCGAGTGTTAGCGGCAGCAAGAGAGTGAGAGCGGTAAAAGTATTTTTGGCTACACTGCCGGAGAGGTGCCCATCTGCACGTGCTCTGATGATGCTCATTTCTTACCATCGCGGACGGCTAAACCCGGGTCATCGAGCATTCTACTCCGCCAGAGGCCACTTCTCTCATCGTGGTTGTTGTAACCAGGCATTTCACTCAAAACCCCCCGGCTGGGTCTGTGAGCGTAACCGCGATGTTTCAATAGTCAAGGCTGCGCAATGCGAGTAGCTTGCGCGGCGACTACTTGCCAGCGCCCCCGCTTATTTACATAAACGTCGATGCCTCGAAATTGACCGCTGATGTCATGACCTTGCCGTTGGCCTTTCAGAGTCGCGTGACTCGTCACCACCGCCGTATTGCCATAAACACGCACTTGAACCTCAGCGATGCTGAAAGACTCTAGCTTACGGTCGCCCGACTTCATCTCGCTGAGGCGCTCGGCCTTGGTTTGTACTACGCCCAATGGATTTGTAAAAGTGTGGTCCTCGGCCCAGATGCGGTCCAGAGCAACAACATCGTTCTTTAATTGGGCCTGCGCAAGCTCGCTATGAAGTTGCCGGACTGCTTGTTCCGCGTTGCCACTTGAGGCAGCCTCCCCAATCTTCGACTGGCCTAGGAACAGAGATGCGCCAGTGATTACTAGCCCCGCCATCACAAGGATTCGCTTCATGCTAACGCTCCGTACGGATTCCACTCACCTTAAACAGCCCTTCTCGCTGATTGTGTATTCATCAGTCACAAAGCAATCTCAAGTCCGGTACTTGCCGCATTTTAAGCGAAAACTAAGCAAACTCTGGGAACCTTAGCCACACAGTGGATGTAATCAGATGTCTGAGTATGTTTGTCAATCATCTTTTGACCCGCTCAGTTTTGATATTCACTTAGAATCCACAGCAATTTCACATACTCACTGCTGCAGCGGCGCAGGCGGAAGTTAGGTGC
>Ga0070732_10001785_pt1 | contig 11692 bp, 13 predicted proteins | sample Coa_R1_5_FD_66449 | JGI IMG/M metagenome (GOLD analysis project Ga0070732, IMG submission 66449) | Surface soil microbial communities from Centralia Pennsylvania, which are recovering from an underground coalmine fire - Coalmine... | ecosystem: Environmental > Terrestrial > Soil > Unclassified ...
CAGGGTCTGCACCTCGTCGATGATTTCTTCGAGCAGGTGGTTTTCGGTGGCGTGCTGCCAGCGGCGGTGCGCTTCCATGCGCTGTTCGAGGAACTCCGCGGTGAATTTAGTCGGTGCCATAGGCCTCCCTTCGCGTCTGGTTGATGGGAACATAGCTGCGCTTGCCCAGCAGTTTCACGCTGAGCGCGCGCGCCGTCGGGTAATCCGGCAGCAGCGAATATTCCACCGGTTGGCCGGGATGCGCGCTGCCGCCTTCGAGCACGTCCTCATAGAAAAAAACATGGCGCCCACGGTCACTGACAGATACGCCTTCGGGGATGATGATTCCGTAGCGCTTCCTCACGTCAAAAAACTTGATGTGACCGATCACAGCACGGCCTCCCGATCCCGCGCATCTTCGGCGGCGTGTTTACGTTCGATCCGCCGCAAGCGGCCTCGGCAGATCATCTCGGCGAATGACGCGAAGGTCCGGTTCTCGGTCTCCCTCATCCGCATCAGCACGTCGTCGCTCGGGTAGCTGGTGAATCCGGCGAACTCGTAGCCCTGCTGCTGGATAGCGGCGCGGAGATTCGAGCGGAAGTTGCGCGCGCGCTCGGCCACGCGGCGGTTCGGCGGGATCGCGATCAGCAAGAATTTTTCCGAGAGCACGCCGATCAGGTACATGGGCCGGACGACGGCCGTAAAATCTTCATGGCGCATGACTTGTCGGAGGGCGTCTTTGGCTGAGGTCCAGGCGGTGAGGGCGCGGCGAACTTCGGCGTTGAAATGGCCTACTTTTCCACTTGAACGCACAGCCGGATTGTGGGATGCTGCCGCTTGAGGGACCATTCGCCAACGGTGCCTTTGCTTTTGTGTCGGCGCGAGTTTTCGTGAACTCGCGCCGTTCGTTTTTACCGCCGATTCCTTTAAGCCGCCAGGCGCTCGCCGGAATCGGAATTCTTCTCCCGTCGCCGCACTTGGCGCTCACTCGCGCACGGCTTTTTCGCTGGCAGCGGAAGGCGCGACTGCTCGTCAGCAGCAGCAGCGGGGAAAAAGCTCGCATACGCGCTGCCCAGTTTCAGCTTGCGCTGGGCGACGATGCGCGGCCACACCTGGTCGGGATGGCAGCGGAGAACCTGGTAGGTGGCGGCCACGTAGGGCGGCGAGTCCCGATGCCAGGACCATTCCGGTACGCCCTTCTGCGACCACAGGGTGGTGATCCAGGCGATGCGGTAGTCGTCACGCCGCCACGGATCGGTTTCTTTTTTTTCAGCTTCGGACAGGTACTGCAACACGCTTTCGGTTCGGCCCACTTGCGCCTGGTCCTCCTCGGGAAGAACGGCGGCAAATGTTGTACAGCCTAGAACTTCCAGCTGCAGCGACAGCAGCGCGGTTGTTCCGGAAAGCGGAAAGGCGACCAAGATCACGAGCCACAGGGCGAGGCGCACCGGGAGCGGACCGGGAAGCAGCAGGCGGCGCGGGTTCATGCGGCCACCGTTTCGGGCTGCTCTGGAATCGCTCGGGTTGAAGGTTTTGGGGTCCGACTAGACTTAACAGAATACCTATTATCGGACATTGTCGCTGGGATCGGTCTGCCGGGAGGATCCGGGGGTTATGGGGCGGATCGCAGCCGCTGGCTGGGCGCTGAGGCGAGGCTCCAGCCAGGTATATTTCAACAGGCACCACAAGGCGCGAAAGCCGTCTTTCCAGCCGATCTTCTTCCCCTCTTCGTAGGTTCGTCCCCAATAGCTGATGCCAACCTCGAAGACCCGCAGTCGGCGTTTGGCGATCTTGACGGTGATTTCGGGCTCGAAGCCGAAGCGATTTTCCTCGATCGGAATGGATTGGATGACCTCGCGGCGGAAAACCTTGTAACAGGTCTCCATGTCGGTCATGTTCATGTTGGTGAGGGCGTTGGAGAGGAGGGTGAGGATCCAGTTGCCAACCGAATGCCAGAAATAAAGCACGCGGTGGGGGCCTCCACCGAGAAAGCGCGATCCATAAACGACGTCGGCCTTGCCCTGAATGAGGGGCTCGAGAAGTAAGGGGTACTCGGCGGGATCGTATTCGAGGTCGGCGTCTTGAATGATGACGAAGTCGCCGGTGGCGGCCTCGATGCCGCGGCGCAGAGCGGCTCCCTTGCCCATGTTCCGGGGCTGAAGCAGAACCCGGATTTGAGGATGGCGGGACTGGAGGTCGGCGAGAATCTCGCGGGAACCGTCGCTGGAGCCGTCATCGACGCAGATGAGTTCAAGTTGCGGTTGAGGGGCGGCGAGGACTTGCGCGATGACCTCGCGCAACGTGGCGCGCTCGTTGTAGACGGGCATGACGACAGAAAGCTTCATGGCTAATGGCAACAGTAAAGGCGGAGCGGACTAGCGTCAAGGCGGAGAGGGCGGGTGGATAGGAGCATGGTGAAGCAGGTCCTCTTCGAGGTCAGAATCAAAGTCAAGAGCGCCGGACAGGAGTGTCCGCCCCACACGAGCGTCAAGAGCGGCGGACAGGAGTGTCCGCCCCACACAAGCGCTACAGATTTACACTCTTTAGCATGCACAAACACTGGAAGACGAAACTGATCCATCCTGACGCGCACGCGCCCGAAGGCTTCCGTTCCCTGTCGACGCCGACCTACCGCGGGTCGACGGTGGTTTTTCCCAACGCGGCGGCGGTGCAGGACACATGGGACCAACATGAAGTGGGCTACACGTACGGCCTCTATGGCACGCCGACGACGCTGGAACTGGCGGCGCGCATCTGCGAATTGGAAAAAGGATTTCGCACCTTCATCACGCCGGGCGGTCAAGGGGCGATTGCGCTGATCAACTTCGCCTTTCTAAGGGCGGGCGATCACGTCCTGGTGCCGGAGAGCATCTATACGCCAAATCGCAAATTTGCGCTGGAGGTGCTGCGGCGGTTTGGAGTGGAGGTGAACTTCTATCCTCCGACAATCGGCGCGGAAATTGCGTCGCGGTTTTTGAAGAACACGCGGCTGGTATGGTGCGAGAGCCCCGGTTCGATCACGATGGAGGTGCAGGATGTGCCCGCGATTGCGGATGCGGCACACCAGGCCGGGGCCCTGGTAGCGCTGGACAATACCTGGGCTGCGGGAATTTATTTGGACGCGTTCGCGCTGGGTGTGGATGTGACGATGCAGGCGCTCACGAAATATGTTGGCGGCCACAGCGATCTGCTGCTGGGATCAATTACGGTCCGGGACGAAGCGGCGTACAAGCGCGTGGGCGTGACGCATCAACTGGTGGGTTGCGCCGCGTCACCGGACGATTGCAGTCTTGCGCTGCGGGGCTTGAAGACTTTGGCGGTGCGGCTGAAGGCGATCGAGGAATCGGCGCTGACGCTGGCGCGCTGGCTGGCGGAGCGGGAGGAAATCGAACTGGTGCTGCATCCGGCTCTGCCGTCATGTCCGGGCCACGAGCTGTGGAAGCGTGATTTTAGGGGCTCGGCGGGAGTGTTCTCAGTGGTTTTCCGCCGGCAGTTCACGAAGCAGCAAGTCTTGAAGTTTGTGGATTCGCTCGATCTGTTTGAGATCGGATACAGCTGGGCAGGGGTCACGAGCCTGGCGGTGGCGTATGATTTTCATTCGACGCCGGGACGTCCTGATTACGGGGCGCGCATCGTGCGGCTAAACATTGGCTTGGAGGATGTGGGCGATCTCAAGGCTGATCTGGAAAGAGCACTGCAGCAGATGAAATGAGGAACCCGAATAGTTCTTATATTGTTTCACAATTTCCACAGCAAGCACGGCGAAATGCCGGGATTTGGGGCTGATTATCCACAGGAACGTGTTGTGTGATTGCATTTCAAGCTATGGCACGATCGACATTTTTGATGTAGAGTTTGCGGTCGATGCAGACGAATCACCACGAGCGGCTTGGAATTTTGCTCGCCGAACTGGCGGCAATCCGCCTGTGGAATCAAGCCTACCTGGATGCGACCGCTCCTCCTGATGAAATTGATCAGATCGCATACCGCTCCCGCCAGGAACGAATGATGGAGATCGCGGACGAGGTCACCAAGCTCGAGCTGCTCATAGGGGAGGCGGCCGCAGCCGCCGAGAAGACCACGCCGGGCACGACGCGACGAACTGCGAACAGTGTTCTTTCCCGGTGGCCGGGTTCCTCCGGGACCCCCAATTGATGATGGCATGAGTATGCCGGGCTCGATAAACGCAGCTTCTGCGGTGTTTGCCCGAGCATTTGCAGAGTTTGCCCCAGCAACTCGACGCGGAAAAACGGCTTCCAAGCTTCATGGCTCCTCCTGTACTGCGACAACCTGCAGTTCCTGGGAGGGCGCCTAACCCAAGGCGGCGCTTCAGCCGAAAACAAAAGGTCATTGGGCTGGTTGCGGCGACTGTGGTGCTGTGCGCCGTGGCTGTGCTGTGGAAACGGTTCTGGCCGTTCGAACGCGGGCCGGTGTTGCGTGATCTGGCAGAAGCCAGCGACAGCACGATCGAGGTGCGGAAGTTTCATCGTGTGTACTTCCCTTTTCCGGGGTGCATCATCGAGGGCCTGGTCTTCCATCACAGCCAGGAGCAGGGACAGCCGCTGATCACGATTGACCGGCTGACGATACGCGGCGGATATCTGGGAATGTTGGCGCACCGCATCAGCCGCATCACGGTCGATGGAATGAAGATTTCGATTCCGCCTTTCGGCAGCGGCCAGAAGTTTCAGAGCAGCCGGTCCAAGGTCACGATTGGAGAATTTGTGGCCAACGGAGCAGTTTTGGAGTTCGAGCCGCGCGACCCGAACAAACAGCCGCTTCGATTTGAGATCCACCAAGCTGCGCTGCGAAACGTGGGATGGAGCGGGCCCATGAGGTACGAGGTCAGAATGCGAAATCCCGAGCCGCCGGGAGAGCTCAGCGCGCATGGGGAGTTTGGAGCGTGGCGCTCGGGCCGCGGCGGGCAGACTCCGGTTTCCGGCGAGTACAAATTCGAGCACGCCGACCTGGGCGTGTATCACGGAATTGCCGGGATTCTGTCTTCGAAAGGAAAATTCAGCGGCGATCTGAATCACATCAATATTGAGGGCATGACGGATACTCCAGATTTTGAGGTTGACTCAAACGGGCATAAGGTCCAGCTCATCACCGAATTCAGCGCCTACGTCGACGCTACCCACGGCGACACGTTCCTGAAACGCGTGGACGCGCACTTCCGGCGAACCCACGTGGTGGCCCATGGAAGCATCGCCGGCGTGCGCGGGCGCAAGGGCAAAACCGCAATGATTCAACTGGAAACACAGAATGGGCGAATTGAAGACTTGCTGGGATTGTTCGTGAAGGATCCTCGCGCACCCATGAGCGGAATGGTATCGCTCAAGGCGAATGTGGAGATTCCTCCGGGGGACGAGCCTTTTCTGAGGAAAGTGAAATTGACCGGGGATTTCGGCATCGGAGGCGGTAACTTCACGAAAGCGGAAACGCAGGAAGACGTCAATAAGCTGAGTGCCGCGGCACGAGGCGACAATCGGGATGACGCGGGAGTAGTGATCTCGGATCTGGCGGGACAAGTAGCGCTGCAAAGCGGGATAGCAGGGTTCTCGGCGCTGTCATTCGGAATCCCCGGCGCCACGGCGCTAATGCACGGGAAGTACGGGGTAATCGATCACAAGGTCGATCTGCACGGAACCATGAAGGTCGACACGAAGATCTCGAAGACGACGACGGGGATGAAGTCGTTTCTGCTGAAAATGATGGATCCTTTTTTCAAGAAGGCACGCAAAGGAGAGATCGTGCCGATACACATTGCGGGGACGTACGAACATCCGCAATTTGGTTTGGACATCGGCGGCGGTGGAAATAGCACCGAGAAGGAAACGCACTAGGGCGACGCGAATGGACGCTGCTTTTCGGTGGGCTTTCTCAGGGCACGAATGCGATTCTGTTTCTCTTCCAGCAGGTCGTTAAGCTCGCGGACGAGTTGAAGGAATTTGTCAGGATCCTGCTCAATCGCCACCCGTTCGCAAATTTCCAGCCAGCGTTCTTTGGTTTCGTTCTGCACGACGCCTCCGACGGACAAGGGGAGGAGCGACCCTGGATTATATGTCCAAACCGATAGATTTCAGCAGAAAATTGTAATCACCGGTGCAAGGCGGAAGCGGCAATCGGAGTCGCAATTGCAACTTTATTCACACCGCTGCAAGCGAGATAAAGGCGGCCGTCCGGCGCCGCGGCCATATTGCGGACGACCCCTCCGCCCGAGGGGATATTGACCTTCGCGAATGTCTTGGCGCTGGGATCGAAGCGAACCAGGGTGTTCGGCTTCACTCCAGTTTCGCTGTACCAGACCATGCCGTCGGTGGTAACTGCGATTCCGTAAGGCTCGGAGCCTGATCCGCCGGGCGAGGGCCATTCCTCAACCTTCCCCGATTTTGGGTCGAAGTGGCCGAGGTAGCCGCGGGCATAGTCGGAATAATAGATGCTGCCGTCGGGGGCCAATGCCAAACGACGGGGACGAGCGCCCTCGGGCAGCCGATACTCGCGAATTTCCATCGACCGAGGCTCGACGCTGGCCAATTTGTTGGTCCCGAATTCGCAGAAGAACGGAACACCTTGAGGAGTCACGACCATGCCGTAGGGCACAGCGTGGGGAGTGGGAACCTGCCTGAGTTTGACCTGTCCGGTTGAGGGATCGAGGCGACCGATGAAATTTGACTCTTCCACGGTGAACCACAGCGAGCCGTCGGGAGAGAAGACGGGAGTGTGCGGATCTTTCGCGTTTTCATCGGGCATTTTGTACTCGGCGACCGCGCCGGTTTTCGGATCAAGTTTGCCAATGTATCCCTTGTAGTTTGCCGTGAACCAGATGTTCCCTGCTTTGTCGGCGACCAGGCCGTGCGGCCCGGAGTCAGGCGTCTTGAGAGGATATTCGCGAAACTGGCCCGAACTCGGGTCAAGCCGGCCTAGCTTGTTGGCCTGCTGCTCCGTAACCCAAAGTGCGCCATCGGGTGCAACCGCGGGATCGTGGGGACGGGCCTTGGGAGTGGGTACGTCGTACTCTTTGATTTCAGCGGGCGGAGCACCGGACGCAGCGAGCACGATTGAGCTGAAAAAAAGAACAAGGCAAAATCTTCGGGAAAGACGCATACATCACACTCCGGGAATGTTTCGGTTGAGGAAGTCCGCCGGGCGCGAGCCGGAGCGATCACATAATGAATACTTAGAGGAGGGAAAGATCGCATTTCCCGCCAGCCCGGAGTTGATTATAACGCTGTGGCGAATGAAGAGTGCAGGGGCAACCATGCCCCCGCACTGCACTGATTTGCGCCGATTTTAATGGCGCGCTGCATCGGGCGATGCGACCTGATCATAGGGCACGTTCGCCGGAATGTTATTGCGGGCCATGATGTCCTGCATGTGCCGCGCATCCTTGTCGATGTCGTCGCGATCATTCTTGCGCGTGTCCTTTAGCCACTTTGAATAGTACTTATCGAACTCGCGCTGGTCATCGGAGGGCAGGCGACTCTGGTACGCGTATCCATTGTTCGGCGGCCCGTAGTTCTGATAACCGTTGTTGGGATAACCATTGTTGGAGTAGCCGCCGTTGGCATAGCCGCCGCTGGCAACCTGATCGAAGGGCGTGTTAGGTGGAATGTTGTTACGGCCCATGATTTCCCGCATGTGAGACTCTTCTTTGGCGATGTCATCCCGATCATTCTTGCGGGTAGCGTCAACCCATTTCTTGTAGTGTTTGTCGAACTCGCCCTGATCTTGAGCCGGAAGTTGCCCCTGATAGCCGCGAGACGGATACGCCATTCCGGGACTGGCAATCTGATCAAACGGAACGTTAGCCGGGATATTGTTGCGAGACATGATCTCCTGCATGTGGCCGACGTCGCTGGCGATGTCGTCTCGATCATTCTTACGAGTGTCGTTCACCCACTTGGAGTAGTACCTGTCGAATTCACGTTGATCGTCGGGGGCCAGGCGACTCGCATATTGCGCGAGGGCGGGCAGCGCGAAGGCCGCCAGTAGAGCCAGGATTCCAACAAGCTTTTTCATCGAATTCACCTCACTGAGATAAGCAAGAATTTGAACCAGTCGAGCGGCACTGAGGACTCCTAATCCCATCAGGCCAGTTCAAACGCGAATTGCTCTGAGTTCTCACTCGCCTACTGACGAAATAGGATGAAGTTGGGTGAGAGGCTGTTGGTCGAAGAAGGCCAAAAAACCAGACTACAGGGGTTCACGTAGTCGTCATATAAGTAACTTTTTATGTGTATATTATGGCCAATACATTAAGTACAACCGTAGATAATGGAAGAGTAATTCCCTGCCCTGAAACTTCTGAGTTGACTTAGCAATTGTAGGCGCTCCGCTGAAAAACCCGCATTGCATACCTCAGGGGCTGAAGTGTGTGCGCGAGAGCCTTCTTCCGCCCCGTTGGGGCTCGATCACTTCCCACTTACACCCACCGCTTACGCGGTGGGCTGCATTCTTACGCCGCTTCGCGGCTGAAAACAGCCACTTTGATGCAACCGCCACTCTGGAATTCGAGTTCTCACGTACACACTGAGGCCCTCACGAATAACACTGGACTGATCGCAGCGCTGAAAGCGCTGCGCCACCCCAAGTCCGACTTTTTCCGCAGACTGTTAAACCCACTTTCCGGGAGGGCTTTTATGGCACGGCCAAGCCGTGCCCTTTCCAAAGCGCAAAGAGTTCGATATCTGAAGTCGATCACTTGTAGCAAACGGGAACGATGTCCTCGTGCCTTTCTCCGGACATGGGACGGCGATTGGGCAGCTCGGGAGTCGGCCATTTGGTGCGGTCTTCATGAATGTAAAGCTGGCAATCCTCGCGAAAATCGTGCGAGGAGTATTTGACAACTTTGGGAAAGAATTCGCGGTAACGGTCGTAATAGTCATAACCGGGCTGGCGCACGTGATAAGTCTCGTTGGGATTGGGCTCGGCGTATTCGACGGTTTCGGTTCCGGCGAATATGGGCACAGGGAGAATAGCGATTCCCGAAGGCGACAGCACGCGGCGAATCTCCGACAGCGCTTGACGGTCGGCCGGGACGTGTTCGAGGACGTGCGAGGCATAAACCATGTCGAAGGACTCGTTCTGGAACGGCAGGGCGGTGATGTCGGCCTGGTAGTCCACTTGGGAGCGGCATAAATCCGCCGACGTGTATTTCGCAAACGCCTTCTGGAAATGCCGCATGAAGAACGGCTCGGGAGCGAAATGCAGCAGGCGCATGGAGGAAAAACGAGATTTGTCGGGAATCGCTTCAAGAACCAGCCACTGCAGCCTGTGCCTTTCCAGGGAGCCGCATCCCGGGCACATGGCATGCTCCCGGCGAGCACCCGAGGACATGTAGGCAAAGAAGGGCCCTTGAAATTGGCAAATGGGGCAAAGGAAATTAGTGCGGCCGAGGGCCGAGAGAACCCAGCTAGCGGTCTGGTTGGTGACGCTGTACAGGGCCCGCTTCTGCGTGGTTCGCTGCCGCCAGTGATTGCGCAGATAGGTTTCCGCCTGGGTGGCGATTCGCATGGATGGTCCTCCGGTAGGTGCTGTAGTTGCGCCGGGGGTTGCCCGGACTTAGACGAGGACGCAGACGGAGGACGCAGACGAAGAAGAAATCCGTGGCGCGAAGACGATCAGCTGGTTTGCGATCGAGCAGGAAGCGAATCAGCCGCCGACTTGCTTAGACTGGCAGATTGTACACCGATTCGGACTGCGAGCAAAAACGTGGCGGGGCCAGAATGACCCCGCGCAATAGGAACGGCCCGAGTCGAGCACGGCTATGAGGCTTTGCGCCCGGGCAATGTATTTTGCCCTAGGGGGCGATGGTCACGGCGACTATGGAGTACGCCGGAACTGAGACCGTGGCTTGAAAGCCTCCCGTGATCTTGGTTAGCGTCAAGGACTTGGTTGTGATCTGGGGATTGGTCTTGTTGAGGAGAAACTGCCGGCCCACTCCAGTCGTGTAGCCAGAGTTATTGGCCACGACTTTCACGGAACTGAAAGCGGTAGCCGTCGGGTTGAGAATGACGATTGAGTTCTGACTGGAGGTGAAGAAGGCCGTCGCCAGAAGACCGGACTGTGCGGAAACGGAAGCTGCCATTTGACCGCCGCCCGACAATCCCAGGTAGGACGGCGAGGCCATAAGTTTATAGGCGTAGAACTGCGGGTAAGGGGTCAGGGTGCTGGGATTGCAATCCATATTTGCATCCCAGGCACCTGCCAGGCAGAAATATGGATACGAGCTGCCGGCATAGTAAAACAACTTGGCGGGCATGCGGTTGGCTCCCGCATAAACGGTATTGAGGAAGTCAATGACTGCGGCTGCGTTCCAGAGCGGTCCATAAGCAGGATCGTTGCGGCAGCAGTCTTTCGCAAAGGTCCAATTGTCGTTGAATTCCGTGACGTAGATCGGGGTCGATGTCGGGTTGGATTGCAGGCCTGCGTTTACAGCGGAAAGGTCCTGGAGATAGTGATAGGCCTCTCCGCTCTGGGTGTACGAATACAGCTGACTCCAAGTCATGCCAGCCGCAATCTGCGAGGCGCCAGTGAGATAAATGTGGTAGCTGACAAAGTCCACATAAGGAGACGTGGTGGAATTGGAGAGCAGAGCGGAAATCCATTCCTTGGCAAGGTTGTAGTTGGAGACGACGGGGCCGCCGATATGGATTGTGAAGCCATCGTGCGCGGCTTGGGCCTTCATGGCCGAGGCTGCCGCGGCATACAGGGATAAGTAAGTGGCGAGGCGAGAAGCATCGGTATTGGCCGCAGTACAGAACGATTTCTGCAGTTCGGGCTCATTCCAGATCTCATAATCGCGCACGACGCCGGGATATTTGTAGTCTGCGTGCTGAACATAGGCAGCCGCAATCTTTGCCCATTCATTAATATCCTTCGGGGGCGCATTGTCGGTGTAACCAGCCGGGCAGGGATTGGGCGACGGTTGCAGCCACTTGGGGGTCTGAAAGAGACTGACGACAGGGTGCAACCCAGCATTCATCGCCAACTCAACGCCAAAATCAAACCAGCCCCATTCAGGCGTGGTGGTGGCATAGACCTGAGTAATGTTTGCCGTTTTCCGAGATTCAGTAAAGCCCGCTTGTCCAAGGGAAGTGAGCGTATTCGAATCCTGGAGGGCAGCGATATTGATCCCGAACATATCGGCCGGAATAGCATGAGTCGTCGTTGTCGAACGAGAAGCGAAGTTGGTGGTCACGGTCTGGCTCCAAGCAGAAACGACCAGGAGTCCTGCTATGAAAAGCGGCTTCCCCCACGCGCTCCAACGGCTTGACGACTTCGAAGGCTCAACACGAGATGAAGATACTGAGTTCATTGATTTTCCTTTAGATGCTATCTGGGAGAATTCAAGACCAGGGAACCCCAGAACTATCTTCGTGGGGGAACGCGGATAGTCCGACAAAAGCCTACAGAGTATACCTTATTGATGCAAGGTTGTGCCGAAAATCATCAGGCCAGGGCCAGATCTGGATTTCGACCCCGAAGGCCCTTGGCGCGGGGGGCATTCCGGGGGCTAGACCACAGGGTATTTCAATAGCGCTTCCCTGCCCCATTGCGGCTGTGCTGAGCGGCGTCAATTTTCGCGCCGGACGATTCACTGTCCGGTCAAGAACCGGTATTGCGCGTCGTTCAGAGGTACGACGCTCAAGCGACCCTGACGAACCAGCGGCGAATCCGCGAAGGCCTTGCTGGCCTTCACGTCGGCAAG
>Ga0070732_10001786_pt1 | contig 11691 bp, 10 predicted proteins | sample Coa_R1_5_FD_66449 | JGI IMG/M metagenome (GOLD analysis project Ga0070732, IMG submission 66449) | Surface soil microbial communities from Centralia Pennsylvania, which are recovering from an underground coalmine fire - Coalmine... | ecosystem: Environmental > Terrestrial > Soil > Unclassified ...
GGTTGCGGATTATGATGGAATTCTTGTGAGTCGGGCCTTCCCTGTCCGGTCGAGCCCGCCCGCAGAGATCCAGAGGAATACACGATGGAGATTCTCCCGCAAGGAGGTCAAGGCGTCGATGTTTGGGACGCCTTCGCCATGGCGGAATGCCAGTCGCTGCGTGGGTTCAAGCACGTCTACCTCGCGCCAGGAATTCCGCCCAAGCTCCTGAACGCCGCGCTCCGCACTTATCTCGTCCTCCAGCCCGACGAGCTGCTGCTGGCGGTCGTCGACCCCTCGGGCGGCATGAGCCCGCGCAAGGGCCTGGCCCTGACAACCAGGCGGCTGTACTGGTGGGATTCGACAGGGAGCCCCGCCCCCGCCGCTGGCGGCGAACCTGGTTCCAGACAGAAACGCCGCGGACAAGCCCGTGCCGCGGCGTATCAGAACCTCAGCCCGCGAGTGAGCCAGCGCGACACCTCCGCGCCCAAGCTTGAGCTGGTGCCAGGTCTGGAGGTGAACTTGGGCCGGCGGAGCTGCGAGCTCGTCGAGGCGCTTGTCAAATTCCTGCAAACCATGGGGTCGGCGGCGCGCGGCGATTTCTCCCGCCAGCTTAGCCCGGACGCATTGATCAGTACGAATTCCCGGTTGTTCGAGGTCGCGCAAGAAACAGCGCTGGCGCGGGCCGGCCAGGGAGAGCTGCGGTCGTTCGGGCGCGCGATTCTCGCGGCGACCCCGCGCCTGGTTGTCACCCCCTTGGTCGCGCTGGTGTGCGTGGTCGTCTATGTGGCGATGGTTGTTTCCGGGGTCTCGGCGTTCGACCCGGACCCCGAGGCGCTCGTCGACTGGGGCGCGAACTTCGGCCCACGCGTGGTCCTCGACCATCAGGCCTGGCGACTCGTGGCCGGCATGTTCCTGCACGTGGGGTTTCTGCACATATTATTCAACATGTGGTGCCTGCTGTCGGCCGGCCCGCTGGTCGAGCGGCTTTTTGGCAACGTGGCGTTCGCCGCGATTTATCTGCTCGCGGGCATTGGCGGCTCGATCGCCAGCCTCGGGGCTCACCCGCAGATGGTGAGCGTGGGCGCTTCGGGGGCGATCTTCGGACTTTTCGGCGCTCTGCTGGGCTTTCTGGTTGTGCACCGCAACGCCATCCCGGCATCAGTCCTCAAGCCGCTCCGCAAAAGCGCGGTCGGCTTTGTCGTCTACAACATGATCATCGGGGCAATGGTTCCCATGATCGACATGGCAGCCCATCTGGGTGGGCTGGCCACCGGCTTCGTTTGCGGCCTGCTTCTCCAGCGCCCCCTGCCGGTCGAGCCCAGTGTGGCGAGCGCTCTGCGGCGAATCGGCATGGCCGTAACGATCGCCGCCGGCTTGGTTTTGGCGTCAAACTTTGTCGCGAGGCACGTTGAGGGCGAGCTCCGATCCGCCGAGCGGGTCGCTTCGAGCCAAAAGGCGGCCGATTCCTTCAATCACCTCCTCGATCAGATCAGCCCGGCGCTTACCGACTATGACGACTCAAATGCAGTCGTGAATCGACTCTTCCCGCGGCAGCGCTTGTCTAAGTCAGACGTCCAGGCCAAGGCAAAGACGCTCCAGGAACTGATCTCCCGCGCGCATGCCAACCTCGAAAAGTTGCAGCAGATCAAGGTCGAGCACCCGACTCTCAAGAAGATGGTCGAGTTCGTGACGAGGGCCCAGGAGGAGCAGTTGGGAGCGCTCGACGCGCTCAAGCGCTACCTCGACGAGCCCGACGAACAGCTCATCACGGGCCCGGGCGGGTACGTCGCGCACAGCGAAGCCGCATCCAAGAATACGAAGTCGTTTCTCGAGCAGCACGACGCGTTCATCAAAGACAATGGGCTTACTCCCCAAGCCCGATAAGCTTCGACGGCACAGACCGCGCAGCGCTTCTCTGGTGAGGTTCTCCTCGTTACGAAGGGTAAGATGCTTTCCCAACGGAACTCCACGTTCATGCCCCAGAAGCCCAGCAAGGCCGAGATCGCGGCGGCGTATGGCAAGACAGTGCCCGATGTGATCGGGCCGGACCTCAAGGTTCTCTTCTGTGGAATCAATCCGGGCCTCTACTCAGGCGCGGTGCGGCACCACTTCGCCCGGCCTGGGAACCGGTTCTGGCCCGCGCTTCATGCGGCGGGATTCAGCGACAGACTCCTCTCGCCTTTCGAGGAGAGAGAGCTGCTCACGCGTGGTTTCGGGATCACGAATATCGTCAATCGGGCGACGGCCGTGGCTGACGAGCTATCGGCCGAGGAATTGATCGCGGGAGGGCGCAGGCTGATGCGGAAAGTGTGCCGCTATCAGCCGGGGAGCATCGCGTTTCTCGGCGTTACCGCTTACCGCACGGCGTTTGGCAGCAAGCACGCAGTCCTGGGGAGGCAAGACCAGCGGATTGGTGACTCGGTGGTTTGGCTCCTCCCGAATCCGAGCGGGTTGAATGCGCATTACCAGATCGCCGACCTGGCCGCGCTCTTCTCCGAGCTGAGGCGGGCGGTCGAATCGTCAGGCTGAGCTACGGCTCGGGTCTTTACCCGTGGCAGAGATCGTGCGAGAGTCGAGGAAATCGGGATCCGTGAGCTCTTCGCGCGAAAGGAGCGAAGATCATGGCTGAAGTGACGCTCAAAGTGTACAGCGACGCCGAGGTCCAGACCAAGATCGAGGAACTGGGCCTGCGCGAGTGGTATCTCGAAGAGGGCTGGCTGCGCAGGAAGTACAACACGGACGGCTGGCCGACCACCTTGATGCTCACCAACGCGATCGGCTACCTGTGCGAGGCAGCCTGGCACCATGCCGACCTGGCGATCACCTGGGGCAAGCTCTGGGTAAAGCTCAAGACGCACTCTGCCGGCGGGATCACCGACAAAGATTTCACGCTGGCGCGGAAGATCGAAGAGGTCGTCCTCTGGCGACCCGAGCCCGGTGGTCCGCTCGAGGGAACGCCGAACAAGTTTGTGCAGGGGAAGAAGTGAGAGCGGCTCGCCAGTTGGAGTTCGAGAGAGTCTCGTCCACTCGCGGCTTGCCGGCCAGCGCGAGAACAAGCTTGCGGGCAAGCTGCCAGAGGCATGTGATGCGCCTTGCCCTCTAAGCCATGGAACTGGACAATTGAATCACGCCCCCGCGGCTCGCCGTTTCATCGGCCATTGAAGCACTCGTGAGGTCTCAGCCATGTTGCGCCATCTGACAATTATTGTGTCTTCCTCACTGGTGACCTTCAATGTGGCCAGAGCTGCCGAGCCGGTAACAAAGTGCGGGCCCGAGGCTAGGCGAGAGGCCATCGCGCGTGGTTTGAACCTCGCGCAAAAAGCAGCGGCCAGTTATCCCAGCCACCGCCAGTGCTTTTCGTGCCATCACCAGACGTTGCCTATGCTCGCGATGGTCTCGGCGCGGGCTTGCGGGTCAGATATCGACAACGAATTGCTCCAGGCTCAGGCTGATTTCTCGATCAACTCGTTCCGCTCGACGCTTCCTTCCATCAAAGAAGGCCGCAGCGTCGGCGGCCGGGCGCTCACAGTCGCTTATGCGCTCTGGGCGCTCCATATCGCCGGCCACCGGCCGGATGAAATGTCCGAGGCGCTGGTCACGTTCCTGTTCAAGACCCAGGAATCCGACGGACGCTGGAAGCCCCAGACGCATCGGCCGCCCATGGAAGAATCGGCGGTGACATGCACGGTGCTCTCCGCGCTCGCCATCGGATGGTACGCCACGCCCGACCAACGCCAGCAGGCCGACGAGGTCGTCAACAAGGCGAAGGCCTGGCTGGCCGAAGCGCCTCGCGAGAGCCAGGAAGACCGCGTGAGCTGGCTCTGGGGACTGCACAAGCTCGGCTTCGATCAAGACAAGGTGAACGCAGCGCGCAAGGCCGTGCTGGCCGCGCAGCGTGACGATGGCGGCTGGGCACAGCTCGACAGTATGGACAGTGACGCATACGCCACCGGCCAGACGCTCTGGGTGCTACGGCAGACCGGCCTCGAACCCTCTGATGCCGCCTACGAGCGCGGGGTTGCGTTCTTGCTCAAGGCCCAGCGCGACGATGGCTCGTGGTTCGTCGAGACCCGATCACGGCCGGTCCAGGTCTTTTTCGACAACGGCGACCCGCACGGCAAGAACCAGTTCATCTCGATGCCCGCCACCTGCTGGGCCGTGGCGGCACTGGCGGCGGCCGCGGAGCCGCCGAAAGCGCCATGAACCGACGCCGACTTCGAACAATAGCCTGGTCGTTCGCCACGCTCGCTCTGCTGGCCGCGGCTCCTGATCCGGCCGAGCCACCCTACGATCTGGTAGTCCGCGGCGGCAAAGTTGTCGACGGCACCGGCAACCCCTGGTTCCTGGGCGATGTGGCCGTGCGCGGCGACCGGATCGTGTCTGTCGGCCGGGTCGATCCCACGCACCCCGCCAGGCGCGAGATCGACGCGCGCGGCCTCGTGGTGGCGCCCGGTTTCATAGATATGCACTCGCATTCAGATATGGTCTTACTCGAAGATGGCGACGCCCAGAGCAAGATCCGCCAGGGGGTGACCACCGAGGTGCTCGGCGAGGACAGCTCGGGCGGCCCTTCCAAGGGCAAGCGGCCGGCCCGAACCGCCACGGTCAAGGGCGAAACGGTGCGCTGGTCGACGCTGGGCGGCTACCTCGACACGCTCGAGCGCTCGGGCATCGCCACCAATGTCGCCACGTACGTGGGGCTCGGAACCGTCTGGGAGTGCGTGATGGGCGACTCGTTCGACCGGCCGTCGCTCGTTCAGTTCTCCGAGATGAAGGCGCTCGTGGCCGAAGCGATGAACGACGGCGCGTTCGGTCTGTCGAGCATGCTCGCTGTCCCGCCGGGGCTCCTGGCAACGACCGACGACCTGGTCGAACTCTCTTCGGTCGTGCACGAGCACGGCGGACTGTTCTCGTCGCACATTCGCAACGAAGGCACGGACGTCGTGCAGTCGGTCAAGGAGGCGATCGCGGTCGGCGAGCGGGCGGGCGTGCCGGTCGACATCATCCACATCAAGATCGCCGACCAGCGCCTCTGGGGCCACATGCAAGACCTGGTGGCCCTGATCGAAGCGGCACGCCGGCGCGGCGTGAACGTTCAGTCAAATATTTATCCCTACACGCGTGGGAACAACGACCTCGTTTCCATTCTCCCGCCCTGGGCGCACGAGGGCGGGAAGACCACGCTGCTGGCAAGGCTCAAGGAACCCGAGCAGCGCGAGAAGATGAAGCGCGACATCCGCGCTGGCCTGCCGGGTTGGTACAACCACTACCTGGCCGTCGGGGGCGACTGGAGCCGCATGCTCATAAGCGCGAAACTGAGCGAGCCGAACAAGGCGTTCGAGGGCCAGACGATGGACAAGGTCATGTCCGCGAAGGCCCAGGGACGCACGCCCGAGCCCGACGCGCTCGACCTGCTCTTCGACTTTCTGATCGAAGAAAACGGCTCGGTTGGCACCATCTACGCGCACCACACCGAGCCTGACATGAACGTGGCGCTCCAGCAACCCTGGTGCTCGATCGGATCCGACGGGTCGGCGCTGGCAACCACAGGCTCACTCCGCCGGGGTCATCCCCACCCGCGCAGCTTCGGCACGTTTCCGCGCGTGCTTGGCGTTTACGTGCGCGAACGGGGCCTGCTGCGGCTCGAAGACGCGGTGCGTAAAATGACCTCGCTGAATGCGAACAAACTGGGCCTCACCGACCGCGGATTGATCCGCGTGGGCCAGTTCGCCGACATCACCCTGTTCGACCCCGACAAAGTCATCGACCGCGCGACGTACCTCGAGCCGTTTCAGTACAACGAGGGAATCGAGGCTGTGATCGTCAATGGCCAGGTTGTGCTCGACCGGGATAACCACACCGGGGCCCGGCCGGGACGGGCCTTGCGCAAGGGTCGATAGAGCGAATCCTCCACAGCTCTCCGCGCAACCGCGCTCAGGGCTTCGCCCGTTTCCAGATCGCGAAAAACGCGCCCGAGCCGGGTTTGCTCGCAAATTCCTTGGGCCGCTCGACACCCATCGTGTAGCACAGCTTGCACGAATCTCCGTCGACATCATAGATGCCCAGGGCCACTTTTCCCTCGTTCTCGCCATCGGTTGCAATGATGTCGATGGATTTCGGGTTCGTGGTCGAGTCGAGCCGGTAAGCTCCGACGAAGAGAGTCTCATCACCTTTTGTGGTGGTGTATGAGTCGGCGGTCATCTTCAGCTTGAGCAACTTGACCGTCTCATCCTGGATCGGCTTGCCGTTGACTTGGCCAGAGACGCACGACCAGGTTCCCAGTAGCTTTTCCATGTCTTTCTTGGTTCCCTTGTCTTTGGGCGAGTCGCCTGCAACGAGAAATACGGCAGTCACGATCAGGAACGCGCGACGTCTCAAGAGGATCCTCCTCGACTGGGGTTGTTCAATTCGGTGTGGGGCTGAGGTTGCGCCTGTCTTCCAGCGGCCGCGATTGTCGCCTCTTGATCATCACGGTCAAGCGTTAATCCGCCGCGGGGTCTGACGCTCAGAATTCGGAAGCGTCCCATGAAGATCAGCTACCTGATGTACGAACCCGTGCCCCAACTTCAGGAGCTCGCCGGGCGCATCGAGCGCGTCGCTGGGCTCGGCTACCAGGGCATCGAGCTCGTGGCTACACACCCGATGGGGTACGCGATCGATGAGCTCGTGGCGCTCACGCGAAAGCACAAGCTGCCGGTGGTGTCGCTGCTCTCAGGCTGGTCGTACGCCAACGAAGGCCTCTGCCTCTCGAGTCCCGATGCGGGCGTGCGCGAGCGCGCCGTGGAGCGCCTGCGCGAGTACGTCGGCATGGCCGCCCAACTGGGCGCGATCATGGTCGTTGGCCTGATGCAAGGCCTGCGCAGCGACGAGCCTGACGAGGCGAAGGCCAACGACCGGATCGCGGAGGCACTGAAACTTGTGGCCGAGACGGCCCATGTGGAACGCGTGCAGGTCGTGCTCGAGCCGGTCAACCATCTTCAGGTCGGCTTCAACCACACGGCCGGCGAGGCCGCGGCACTGGTCGCTCGGGTCGGCTCTCCCGCGCTTGGGTACATGCTCGATACGATTCACATGAACATTGAAGAGCATTCGGTGCTCGAGACGATCCGCGCGCACGGCCCGTGCATCCGGCATTTCCATTTATGCGAGACGAACGGAAGTGCCTACGGCACTGGCAACCTCGATTTCCCCAGCGTGCTGGCGGCGCTCGCGCAGGCCGGCTACGATCGCTATGCCTCGGTGAAGGTCTACAGGAAAGCCAACTGGGAAGAAGCCGCGCGGTCGTCGGCAGAATTCCTGCGGCAGTGCGGGATCGCGTGGAGCCCAGCGGGCTGAGCGACCGAGGCGGATGAAAAATTCATGAGCGCGAGCGATCTTTCTGATCTGAGCGCCGGAGTCACGGCTTCCGAGCACGAGCGGCCGACCTGGGTGCGCTACCAGGTGCTGGCGGCGGTGGGTTGTCTGGCGGTGATCACTTACATTCACCGCGTGGGCTTCGCGACGGTCGCGTCTGAGTTCAAGGGGCCGCTCGGCCTGAACGACCAGAATGTGGGCCACCTGATGGCCGCGTTCATGGTGGCCTACGGCCTGTTCGAGGTGCCCTGGGGCCTCGTCGGCGACCGGCTCGGCGTGCGGAACCTGCTCGCCGTGATCGTGCTCGGCGGCTCGCTCACCACCGCGTGCGTGGCGCTCGTCACGGTGGTGCCGTCCGTCTTTGCGCTACAGATGGCGCTCTTGCTGGTGCTGCGGTTCTTGTTTGGGATGTTCCAGGCAGGCACGTTCCCCGCACTCGCGCGGCTGACGGCCGACTGGCTGCCGATCACCGAGCGGGGCTCTGCGCAAGGGGTGATCTGGACCGCCAGCCGGGTCGGCGGCGCGATCGCGCCGTTGTTCGTGGCGCACCTGATTTCCTACTTCGGCAACTGGGAGACCCCTTGGGTGCTCGCGGCCGGGCTGGGCGCGGTCTGGTGCGCGGCGTTCTGGCCCTGGTTCCGCAATCGTCCTGAGGAAATGCGTCAGGTCAATGCCGCGGAACGGAAGCTCATTGTCGCGGGCCGAGCGCCTCGGCCGTCGCATGCGCGCGCACCCTGGTCGCAGATGCTCCGTTCGCGCAGCGTCTGGTTGCTCTGCCTCATGTACGGCTTCCTCGGGTACAGCGGTAATTTCTTCCTTACGTTATTGCCTACATATTTGCGTGGTCATCGCCACCTCGATCCGAAGACCGAGGCGCTGCTCACGTCGCTGCCGTTTGCGTGCGGCGTGGTGGCGTGCGTGCTGGGTGGATACCTGTCCGACGTCATCATCAAACGCTCGGGCAGCCGCCTCTGGGGCCGCCGGCTCGTCGGTGCGCTCGGCCTGTCTCTGGCCGGCACTTCGATTTTGGCCACCATCTGGGTCGAGCAAACCTGGGTGCTGGCCGTGTTGCTGTGCGCGACGTTCTTCGGCAACGACCTCGCGATGGGACCGGCCTGGGCCGCCGTCGCCGACATCGGCGAGCGCCACGCGGGCACGCTGGGCGGCACCATGAACATGCTCGCCAGCTTCACCGCCGCCGTGGCCGCATGGGTCACCGGCTACCTGCTGCGCACAAACAACCTGATCCTGCCCTTCGTCATCTTCGCGTGCAGCTATGCGCTGGGGGCACTCTGCTGGATGGGGGTGGATGTCACGAAGACGCTGGCGGAAGAATAGTTCGCAGAGATCGGTGTTCAGCAATGAGAGTCTGGAGGCCGAACGTGCCATCAAGACCGATCAAGAGCCTGGGTGAGATCGCACTGCGCGTGCGCGACCTCGACCGCATGCAGGCGTTCTACGCCGAGGTGATCGGCCTGGAGCTGATGAGACGCTGGGACAATGCAGCCTTTTTCAGGATCGCCGCGGGATACGGCGGTCACACCCAGGTGCTGGCCCTGTTCGACCGCTCAGGGAAGGCGGATTACCGGGGCGTGAGTTCTGAACAAACGACGATCGACCACATCGCATTCGAGATCGACTTGATTGATTTTGACGCTGAGAAAGCGCGCATCGAGAAGTTAGGGCACCACGTCACCACCGTCACCCACGCCTGGGTCCACTGGCGCTCGCTCTACCTTCTCGACCCCGAGGGGAATGAAGTGGAGCTCGTGTGTTATGACGAGTCGGTGCGGTAACCCGGCAAAACAACCGATGAGACCGCGCGGGTATGTCACGCAATTGTGCTCCATTCCCATGCGAAATCGTTGAGGAACCTTCCCGATGCAAGGCACCTTGTTCGACCTCACCGGCCGCGTTGCGCTGGTCACGGGCGCGGCTCGTGGCCTGGGCCGGGCGATCGCGCTGGGGCTGGCGAGGCATGGGGCAGCGGTCGATGTCGTCGACTCGAACGGCGACGGGGCCCGCGAAACAGCCGACGCCATCCGAGCGCTGGGACAGCAGGCAACGTCGGTCGGCTGCGACGTCTCCCAGGAAAGCGAGGTCAAACAAGCAGTCGCAGATGCGCTTGCCGCATTCGGCCAGATCGACATCCTGGTCAACAATGCCGGCATCACCAAGCGCATCGCGCTCTTCGACTGGAAAGCGGCAGACTGGGAGGAGGTGATCCGGGTCAACCAGGTCGGCACGTTTCTGATGGCCCGCGAGGTCGGCGGGCACATGATCGCCCGGCGAACGGGGAGCATCATCAACATGTCAGCGCTCGGCGGCGGCCTGGTGGGCCTGGGGCGGGGAAACGCGATCTATTGCAGCACCAAGGGGGCCGTCGCGGCCCTGACCCGCGACCTCGCCGCCGAATGGGCGCAGTTCGGCGTGCGAGTCAACGCCATCGCCCCCGGCTGGTTCCGCACCGAGATGAACGCGCCGCTGCTCAAGAATGAAGAAATGCTGCGCAGGATCCTCGACCGCGTCCCGCTCGGCCGGCTGGGCGAACCCGAGGACGTCGTCGGTCCCGTCGTCTTCCTCGCGTCCGATGCCTCGGCTATGATCACCGGCCACGTGCTGCCGATCGACGGCGGCGTGGCGGGCATCGTGAGCCTCACGACAGAACCAGTCGTGCGCTGACGAGCCCTCGGAAGTCGAGAAAGGGCTTGACACTCGGTCAAATGGCACCCAAGCTACAGATGCAAGCCAGCAGTGTCGATGATCAAGATAACCCAGGCCCGGACCCGTCACGGCTTTGGGGCAACGATGCCTTCCGCTCCGAACCCCGCACGCGTATCCCTCCCCAGTGAGCCGTTGAGACGACCTCCGATCGGCCGCTGAAGACCTCCGACATTCCACGGGTGATCTCCATGACGTGGCGAACGACGGCCGCCTTGACCTCGCTCTTGTGGCTGCTGGCCAGCTCCCCCGCCCTCGCCCGTCCGCCCCACAAGAAATCGCTCGCCGAATACTTCGGATCTCATCTCGCAAAGAAGCTGAACGACTGCCGCACCTGCCACGAGCCCGATGACCCCGACGACCCCGACGCCGGCCTCGATACCGCCGACAAGCCGCACAATGCCTTCGGCGCGAGAATCAAAGCGGTCAAGTCCGAGCTCCGCAAGGCGGGCAAGAAGACCGGCATCCCCGCGCGACTGGAGGCCGTGGCCGACGAGGACAGCGACGGTGACGGTGTCTCCAACTTCATCGAGATCCTCACCGGCCATAACCCCGGCGAGGAAGACGACACCCCCACAGCCGAGGAGGTCGCCGCGGGTGAGCGGCTCTTGAAGGAGTTCTTCAAGTCAAAGAGCAGCTACGCCTGGACGCCTTTCGAGCCGGTCAAGCGCCCGCCTGTGCCGCATGTGAAGAACGAGAGCTGGGTGCGGAACCCGATTGACGCATTCCTCGCGGCCGAGCACGAGGCACGCGGCCTGACGCCCCGTCCGGAAGCCTCCAGGTCGATCCTGCTCAGGCGTGTTTACCTCGACCTGATTGGCCTGCCTCCGACGCCTGGCGAGCTGCACGCGTTCCTGGAGGACGACGCGCCCGACGCCTACGAGCAGGTGGTCGAACGCTTGCTCAGTAGCCCACACTACGGCGAGCGCTGGGGCCGGCACTGGATGGACGTTTGGCGCTACAGCGACTGGGCCGGTTGGGGCGCCCAGGTGCGCGATAGCCTGCCGCACATCTGGCACTGGCGCGACTGGATCATCGAGTCGCTCAACCGCGACAAGCCGTACGACCGGATGATCGTCGAGATGCTCGCCGCCGACGAGGCCGCGCCCGGTGATGCCGACGCCCTCCGCGCCACCGGCTACCTCGTGCGTAACTACAAGCTCTTGAGCCGCGAGAAGTGGATGCAGGACGTCGTCGACCACACCGGGCAGGCGTTCCTCGGCGTCACGCTCGGCTGTGCCCGCTGCCACAACCACATGTATGAGCCGATCCTCCAGAAGGAGTACTACCAGGTTCGGGCCATCTTTGAGCCGCACAACGTCCGCACCGACCGCATCCCGGGCCAGACCGACACCAACAAGAACGGGCTGCCCCGCGCCTTTGACGCGGCACCCGACGCCAAGACGGTTCTGTTCATCCGCGGCGATGATCGCAACCCCGCCAAAGACCCGCTCGAGCCCGGCGTACCCGAATTCCTCGGCGGCACCTTCCCCAAAATCGAGCCCGTGTCGCTGCCGCGCGCGGCCTCTGCGCCCGACACGCGCGACTTCGTGATCGCCGACGACCTTGCCGCCAGTAACGACGCGATTGCAAAGGCGCGACACGCTTTGGAGGCGGCCCAACTTGCTGCGGAGA
>Ga0070732_10001787_pt1 | contig 11689 bp, 9 predicted proteins | sample Coa_R1_5_FD_66449 | JGI IMG/M metagenome (GOLD analysis project Ga0070732, IMG submission 66449) | Surface soil microbial communities from Centralia Pennsylvania, which are recovering from an underground coalmine fire - Coalmine... | ecosystem: Environmental > Terrestrial > Soil > Unclassified ...
ACCGTGATGCCCGGCGTCTTCATGTCGATCAGCAGGAACGAGATGCCCTCCTGCTTCTTCGCCGCCGGGTCGGTGCGCACCAGGCAGAAGATCCAGTCGGCGTGCTGCGCCAGCGTAGTCCAGGTCTTGTGCCCCCGTACCCGATAGCGATCGCCGAGGCGCGTCGCGGTGGTGCGCAGCGATGCCAGGTCCGAGCCGGCGCCCGGCTCCGAGAAGCCCTGGCACCACCAGTCATCGAGGTTGGCCGCGCGTGGCAGGAAACGGCGCTTCTGTGCCTCGCTGCCGAAGGCGGCGATCACCGGCCCGACCATGTCGACATTGAAGGGCAGCGTCGCCGGTGCCGGCCATTGCTGCAGCTCGTCCTGGAAGATGTGGTGCTCGATCGCGCTCCAGTTCGTGCCGCCCCACTGCACGGGCCAGTGCGGCACGGCCCAGCCGCGCGCGTTGAGCGCGCGCTGCCAGGCGATGATCTCTTCCCTGGCCGGAATTGCGCCGTCGGTCAGCCTGGCGCGCAGCGCCGCGGGCAGCGCCTGGCCCAGGAACTCGCGCACCTGGTCGCGGAAGGCGAGCTCGGCCGGGGTGAATTGCAGTTGCACGGTGTGTGCGGCTCCTTTAGAGCACTTCGAACAGGCCGGCCGCGCCCATGCCGCCGCCGATGCACATGGTCACGACCACGTGTCGCGCGCCGCGCCGCTTGCCCTCGATGAGGGCGTGCCCAACCATGCGGGCGCCCGACATGCCGTACGGGTGGCCGATGGCGATGGCCCCGCCGTCGACGTTCAGCAGCTCGTCGGGCAGGCCGAGCCGGTCGCGGCAGTAGAGCACCTGCACGGCAAACGCTTCGTTCAATTCCCACAGACCCACGGCGTCCTGTTTGACCCCGGTCCGCTCGAGCAGACGCGGAATGGCGAACACCGGACCGATGCCCATCTCATCGGGCTCGCAGCCGGCCACCGCAAGACCGCGGAATGCGCCGAGCGGCTCCAGGCCGCGCTGCTCGGCGAGCCGTGAGTCCATCACCACGCAGGCCGCGGCGCCGTCGGAGAACTGGCTGGCGTTGCCGGCGGCTACCGAGCCTCCGGGGACCGCGGGCTTGATCTTCGCTACACCCTCGAGGGTCGTGTCCGGGCGGATGCCCTCGTCGCGCTCCACCGTAACCTGGCGCGTGAAAAGCCGGCCGCTGTCCTTGTCGGCGATGCCGGCGGTGACAGTGATGGGTGCGATTTCAGCTGCAAAGCGTCCGGCCTCCTGGGCCGCGGCGGCGCGCAACTGGCTGCGCACCCCGTACTCGTCCTGGCGGCCACGGCCAATCGCGTAGCGCTTGGCCACCACCTCGGCGGTGGCGAGCATCGGCAGGTAGATCTCGGGCTTGTGCTCCTTGAGCCACGCTTCGCGCAGCATGTGCTGGTTGAGCTCGTTCTGCACGCAGGAGATGGACTCCACGCCCCCGGCGATCACCACCGGCACGCGATCGACGAGCACGCGCTGCGCGGCGATGGCGATGGCCTGCAGACCGGAGGAGCAGAAGCGGTTGACCGTCATGCCGGCGGTGGTCACGGGCAGCTCGGCGCGCAGGGCTATCTGGCGCGCGATGTTGAGGCCGGTGGCCCCTTCCGGATAAGCGCAGCCGAACACGATGTCCTCCGCCTCGGCGGGCTCCAGCCGGGCGCGCGTCAGGGCCGCGCGCACCACGTGCGCGCCGAGGGTCGCCCCGTGCGTCATGTTGAACGCACCGCGCCACGACTTGCACAGCGGCGTGCGCGCGGTGGCTACGATCACTGCATCGCTCATGTCGGTTTCCCGCCCACTGAATCGTTGAAGGTCTTGCCGAGGGAGCCGAGGCGCGCCAGCAGTGGCGCCGGCTGCCAGGCGCCGGGATCGGCGTACGGGTTGGCGGCGAAGCGCCGCAGCGCATAGAGCACGGCGTGCAGCCCGATGCTGTCGGCGTAGAACATCGGCCCGCCGCGATACGCCGGGAAGCCGTAGCCTGTCAGATAGACGATGTCGATGTCCGAGGCCCGCTGCGCGATACCCTCCTCGAGGATGCGCGCCCCCTCGTTGACGAGAGCGAACACGCAGCGCTGCACGATCTCCTCATCGCCGATGGCGCGCCGGGCCACGCCGCGGGAGCGCGCCTGCGCCAGAATGATCTCCTCGACCTCGGGGTCGGGCAGCGCCTCGCGCGAGCCGCTCGGATAGCGGTAGTAGCCGGCCCCGCTCTTCTGGCCGAAGCGCTGGCGCTCGGCCAGCGTGTCGGCAATGGTCGAGCGCGGCATGTCCGGGTGCTCGGCGTAGTGGCGGCGACGGATGTAGGCGCCGACGTCGAGCCCGGCCAGGTCCGCCATGCGGCACGGACCCATCGCCATGCCGAAATTCTCGAGCGCACGATCGAGCTGCTGCGGCAGGCAGCCCTCGAGCAACAGCAGCTCGGCCTGTCGCCCGTAGACCCCGATCATGCGGTTGCCGATGAACCCGTCGCAGACGCCCGCCACCACCCCCACCTTCTTCAGGCGCCTGGCCAGACGCATGGCGCTCGCCAGCACCTCCTTGGAGGTCTCGCGACCTCGCACGATCTCCAGCAGGCGCATGACGTTGGCGGGACTGAAGAAGTGGGTGCCAAGCACCGCCGCGGGGCGGCTGGTGACGGCCGCGATCTTGTTGACGTCGAGGGTGGAGGTGTTGGTGGCGAGGATCGCCTCCGCCTTGGCGACCCGGTCGAGCTCCCGGAACACCTTGGCCTTCACATCCAGGTCCTCGAACACCGCTTCGATGACGATATCGGCGCCGGCCAGGTCGGGGTAGGCCAGCGTGCCCTTGATGAGCCCGAGGCGTTCCTGCAGCTGGGCGGGGCTCAGCTTGCCCTTCTTGGCCGAGCTCTCGTAGTTCTTGCGGATCACGCCGAGGCCCCGCTCCAGCGCCTCGGGTGTCGCATCGAGCACGGTCACCGCGATTCCGGCGTTGGCGAGGCTCATGGCGATGCCGCCGCCCATGGTGCCGGCGCCGATCACGGCCGCCGCGCGGATCTCGCGTGCCGGCGTGCCCTCGGGCACGTCCGGGATGCGCGCCGCGGCGCGTTCGGCGAAAAACGCATGCCGCAGACCCGCGGACTCGGGCGATTGCATGAGCTGCAGGAACAGCTCGCGCTCCTTCTTCAGTCCGGCCTCGAACTCCCCGAGTGCCGCGGCGATGGCATCGATGGCGGCGAGCGGCGCGGGCAGGTTGCGTGCTACCGCGCGCACCGTATTGCGGCTGAACTGCAGGAACGCATCCGGCTGTGCATAGCGCACCGGCCGCGAACGCAGCAGCGGCAGCGGGCGGTTTGCGGCGATCTGCTGCGCGAACTGCAGCGCACCGGTCAGCAGCTCGCCCTCGATGAGGCGATCGATGAGCCCGCTGTCGCGCAGCTGGACGGCGGCGACCGGGCTGCCCGACACGATCATGTTGACCGCCGACTCGAGCCCCACTGCACGCGGCAGTCGCTGGGTGCCGCCTGCGCCGGGAATCAGGCCGAGCTTCACCTCAGGCATCGCCAGCTGGGCGTCGGCGGCAGCGACCCGATAGTGGCAGCCGAGCGCCAGCTCCAGACCCCCGCCCATGGCATTGCCGCCGAGAGCCGCCACGACCGGCAGGGTGCACATCTCCAGCTCCTGGATGAGGCGCCCGAGCACCGGCGCGGCGAGCATCGCCGGGGTGCCGAACTCGCGGATGTCGGCGCCACCGGAAAAGCCGCTGGCATTGCCGATGATGACCACCGCCTGCACGGCGGCATCGCCCTGGGCCGCCTCGAGCCCCTGCGAGATCTGCTGCCGCAGTGCGTGGCCGAGACCGTTGACCGGCGGGTTGTCGAGGGTGATGACGGCGACCGCACCGTGCACCTGGTATCCGAGGGGACTCATGCCATGGCTCCGTTACCACCGGGTAGCCGGCTGACCTTTTGCAGACGCCGGGACGCACGGTATGGTACTGAAGCGCGCGACGCCCCGCCCCTGAGCCTGCACCGAGCCGAACGTGGACACGGGTAACCTGCACCTCGCGACCCTCTGGGAAACTCTGGCGGAGCGTTCCCCTGCCCGGCCGGCTCTCGTCCACGGTCCGCTGGAATACTCCTTCGCCGTCTACGAGGAGCGCGCCGCGCGCCTCGCCACCGCGCTCGACGCGGCGCGCATCGGCCCCGGCGCCAAGGTGGCCATCCTCAGCCACAACCGGCCCGAGTACCTGGAAGCGCAATTCGCCGCCTTCAAGATCGGCGCGGTGCCGGTCAACGTTAACTTCCAGTACGTCGAGGCAGAGCTGGCCGCGCTGCTCGCGGACGCCGACGCCGAAGCACTGTTCTTCGAGTCCTGCTACGCCGCGCGCGTCCACGCCATCCGTGCGCAGCTGCCGCTCCTGCGCCTGTACGTGCAGATCGGCGGCGAGGCGGCAGGCGGCGTCTGCAGCCACGAGCAGCTGGTCGCCGCCGCGCCCCCGTGCGCGCGCGCACCGCACTCGGCCGATGACATCTACATGCTGTACACCGGGGGCACGACCGGTCGCCCGAAGGGCGTCATGTACCGGCACGGGGACTTCGTCCACGGCCTGATGGCCGAGTACGAGAACCGCGGGCTGCCGCGCCCGACCACGCTTGCCGAATGGCAGGCGAACCTGGACGTCATCGCCGCGCGGGGCGACCAGCCGGTCATGATCGTCGCCTGCCCGCTGATGCATGCCACGGGCATGTGGATCGGGGTCATGGTGGTGCACGCACTCGGTGGCACGGTGGTGACGCTGCCGACGACCAGCTTCGATCCCGACGTGGTGTGGCGCGCGGTGCAGGAGCGGCGTGCGACCCACGTAACCATCGTGGGCGACTCGTTCGCCAAGCCGCTGCTGGCGGCGCTCGATGCCGCCGTCGCCGCCGGCCGCGCCTATGATCTCTCGAGCCTGCGCTTCATCGTGTCCTCCGGCGCCATGTGGAGCGCCGAGGTGAAGCAGGCGCTGCTTGCGCGGCTCGACGTGAGCCTCGTCGATGTCATTGGCTCGAGCGAGGGGAGCCTGGGGCGCGCGCTCGCGAGCCGTGGTCAGCCGATGGTGACCGGGCATTTCCTGCCCCGCTCGACGACGCGGGTGTTTGCCGCGGATGACACCCCCGTGACACCCGGATCCGGGGTCGCCGGACGGCTCGCCGCGAGCCTGGTCGTCCCGCTGGGTTACCACAAGGACCGGGAGAAATCCGCGGCCACGTTCCGCACCATCGAGGGGGTGCGCTACGCCTTTACCGGCGACCATGCCACCGTGGAGGCCGACGGATCGATCAGCTTCCTCGGCCGCGGCAACCAGTGCATCAATACCGCCGGCGAGAAGGTCTATCCCGAGGAGGTGGAGGAGGCCCTTAAGCGTCATCCCGGGGTCTACGACTGCCTGGTGGTGGGAATACCCCACCCGCGCCTCGGCGAGTGCGTCGCCGCCCTGGTCGCCTTCGCTCCCGGCAGGCCGGCGGACGAGCGCGCGCTCGATGCCGAGGTGCGCCGTAACCTGGCGCCCTACAAGGCTCCGCGCCTGATCGTCCCGGTGGCGGCGATCCAGCGCCTGCCCAATGGCAAGGCGGACTACGCCTGGGCGCGCCGGCTGGCCCTGACGCGGCCCGTTCCGCCCTGAAACCACCCCCAAACGGCCCCCCGGGGACGAATCCGTTGGCCGGAAGGATGGGTCCGGAGTTCGCCCACTGCTGAGGCGCCCACTTTTCGCGTCTCATATGCAACCAAGATGACGCGACGCGCATCTATGTTGCTGTGAGGAGGGCACATGAAAACGACGACCTGGGCTGCATTGGGATCACTGTTCATCAACGTCATGCTGGGGCTGGTAATCGCGGCGGTGTTCAGCGCCGCACCGAGCGCCCAAGCGGCCGAGTCCGCGCACCTGCGCTGCGGCGGGCAGGCCAAGCACGCCAAGCAGGCCCCGACGCAGACGGCGCCGGCGCCGACGCGTCGTGGCTACCTGGTTGAGGTGCGCATGGGATGGGGGCCGGCGGGCTAAGGCAGTGCCGGTACCGCTGTGCGCTCGGCATGCGCCGAGCGCAGCATGGACAGCGCCGCGTACGTCACCACGACGATCACCAGCCAGCGCATGGCCGTGAGCGGCAGCTGCTTCACGATGTAGAAGGCGACCAGCACCCCGACGATCCCGCCCAGCGCCAGGCCTAGCGCGGGCCCCTGCGCAAAGCGGCCCGACTTGAAGAACCCGAGACTCGCCACCGGCTGCACGATGCCGTCACTCCCCATCATGATGGGAAAGGCCGCCAGCGGGTGCATGCCGAGCAGTGACAAGAGGATCACGCTCGGGGCGTAGTTCCCGATCCCGATGCACATGAGCGCGCCGAGCACGAAATTGGCGCCGACCGCGACCGCGAAACGCCACCCGGCGAGTCCGAAGTCGCTGCCGCTCGGCTGCAGTCCGCCGAGGTTTTTCATGGCGAAGAATACCGCCGCGACCAGCAGTGCCGCACCCATGAATATCTGGATGGCGCGCCGCGGCAGGCGACTCACCACCCCGGCTCCGAGCCAGGCCCCGGCCGCAGCGCTCCCCACCATGCAGGCCAGCAACGCCGGCTCTACCGTCACCGCGGTGACGTACAGCACGGTCTCGAGGAAGGCCGCGGTGTTGTGGCCCACGTTGAGGGTGCCGGGTATGAGCTCGTCCCGCGGCTCGCCGCGGATCTTGAACAGTGCGGTGGTCGGGGCGAACGAGCCGATGCCGAGCGCGTCGAGAAAGTCGGTGACCATGCCGATCGCGATGCCGACGAGTGTCGGGCGCCCGGTAAGGCGGTGGCGCCGCCTGGCCCAGATCCAGCCGATCACGAACGCGATGTTCACCAGCAGCAGTGCCCCGAGCAGCCCCGCCTTGGTGGCGTTCATGGTCAGGCTTTGAAGGGAGCACGCAGCCGCAGCTGCGTGCGCATGCGCCCCATTCCCTCGCGCAGGCGCAGGTACTGGATGGTGGCGCGCGCGCCCACCCCGCTCAGCTGGTGCAGTGGCATGGGCAGTACCGGGCTCACGGGGAAGCCCAGCTCGGCCACCGGCACCCCGAGGGCACGCCGCGCCAGCAGCCGCCCCATGACCGAGGCCATGGCGACGCCACGGCCGTTGTAGCCGAGGCCGGCATACATGCCGGGCGCCACCTCATGCAGATGCGGCAGGCCGTCGCGCGTCAGCGCCACGAGGCCGCCCCAGTGGTACTCGAAGGCGATCCCCTGCAGCTGCGGATAGATCTCGTGCACCGCGCGGTAGTGGTGCTGCACGTGCCGCACGGTCGGCGCAGCGGTGAAAGTGCCGCGCGTGCCGAGCACCAGCCGCCCGCTGCTGTCCAGGCGGAAGTAGCGCAGCAGCTGGTTAGTGTCCGAGGCAGCCTGGCCGTCGGGAAGGATGGTGCTGCGCAGCGCGGCCGGTATGGGCGCGGTCGCCACCTGGAACGATGGCACGGCGACGACGGTGCGGCGTAGCTCCTCGTTGAGCGTGTCGGTGTAGGCGTTGGTGGCGATGATGACCAGTGGCGCGGTGACGCTGCCACCGGTGGTCTCGACGCTCCAGGCGCCGCCCATGCGCGCCAGGCGCACCGCTGCACTGTTGGTGAAAATGTGCCCGCCGCTCTTCAGCACCGCATCAGCGAGGCCGCGCACGTAGGCAAGCGGTTGCACCGTGCCACCACGCCGGTCGAGCAGCCCGCCGCAGTAGCGCGCCGACCCGGTGAGCTGCAGCACCTCGCGGCGCGACAGCAGCTCCACCTGCGCACCGCGGCGCCACCACTGCTCGGCACGGCGGGCCTGCTGCACCAGCGCGCTCTCGGTCGTCGCCGGCTGGATCCAGCCGACGCGGCGCGCCTCGCAGTGGATGCCGTAGCGCGCGATCAGATCGAACACCAGGTCCGGTCCGGTCGCCGCGGTCGCCACCAGGCGGCCGCCAGCGTATGGGCCGAGCATCGCCTCGAGCACGTCGGGGTCGAGTTTGACGCCGGGGATCACCTGGCCGCCGTTGACACCGGAGGCCCGAGCGCCGATGTCTGCGGCTTCCAGCACGACGACGTCGCGGCCGGCCTCGGCCAGATGCAGCGCCGCCACCAGTCCGGTGTAACCGCCCCCGATGACGATTACCTGCGCGCGCCGCGCTTCGGTGAGCGATGGACACTGCGGCCCGGCGGGCGCCGTCACAGACCAGAGCGATTGCAGCGCCAGCGTCGATTCCATTTGCGAGCTATCGATAATCGATTTTGCGCTATCGGGATATGACAGCGTTGATCGATCGACTCTACGGCAGCCCCCGCGCCGGGGTCAAACCAGAGGCGAGCGCGCGCACCTTTTCCGGGCGGGAACGATGTGCGAGACTGACATAACGCCGCCGGCCGCTCTGCGCGTCTTCGCAGCGGCTCGATGCAAGCAACCTCAATGCGGCCAGGGTGACTGATGCGAGCCTCTGCCCTCATGTTCACGGCGCTGGTGTACCTCGTCGCGGGTGTGCCGGTGCGCGCCGCACCGCCGCCGCTGCAGGCTGAGCAACTCAGCGTGCAGAAGCTGCCGCCGCCCAACCCGCACTGGATATACGTGTTCGACGAGGCGTTCTTCAACGAGATCGACGCGCGCATCCACCTGTTTGACGGCGACACCTACCAGCGCCTCGGGCAGATCGACGCCGGCTTCTCACCCGGCGTCAACCTATCGCCCGACGGCGCGACCACGGTGGTGGCGACCACCTACTTCTCGCGCGGCAGCCGCGGCACACGCACCGACGTGGTCGAGTTCACCGACAACCGCACGCTGCGGGTCACCCACGAGATCGTGCTGCCGGCCAAACGCGCCGAGACCGTGCCGAGTCTTTTCAATGTCGCCTACAGTGCCGACGGCCACTTCGTCTACGCCGCCTACATCACCCCGGCCGCCTCCTTCGGCGTGCTCGACCCCGAACACGGCACGGTGCTGGGGGAGATCGATACCGCCGGCTGTCAGCTGGTCATTCCCTCCGGCCCGAACCGGGTGTCATCGCTGTGTGAGAGCGGGCGCCTGCTCACCGTGACCCTGGATGCGCAGGGGCATGAGGCTGGACGCGCAATGTCGGCGCAGTTCTTCGACACCGATCACGATCCGGTGTTTGCCCAGGGCATCAAGAGCGCGAGCGGCTACCTGTTCGTGTCCTTCCTCGGCGAAGTGCACGAAGTCGACCTGAGCGACGGCCAGCCGCGGTTTGCGGCGCCCTGGTCGCTGGTGAGTCCCGCCGAGCGCGGCGTGTGGCGCCCCGGTGGCGTGCAGCTCGGCGCGCTGCAGCGCGCGCTCGGGCGGCTGTACGTGCCGATGCACAAGGGCGGCGAGGGTTCGCATAAGGAGGGCGGCAGCGAGATCTGGGTGTTCGACGCCGGCAGCCACCGCCGTCTGGCGCGCTGGCCGGTCGCGCCGCTCGGGCTGGCACCGATCGTCGCCGTGCAGGTATCGCAGGACGAGGCGCCGGTGCTGTTCGCCGCCACCAGCGCTGCGGACGTCGCCGTGCTCGATGCACGCAGCGGACGGCTACGGCACGTCGAGAAGCATCTCGGCCAGACGCCGTGGATGATGTTGAACTGACGGGGCAGATCATGCGTTCGCTCGATCGGATGTTCGAACAATCCTCGCGCACACTGGCGCAGCGTACCTCGCGTCGCAGCCTGCTGGGCGCGCTCGGCCAGCTGCTGACGGGCGCCGCTCTACTGCCCCTGCTGCCGCTCGCGCGCGGCGGCCGTGCCGAGGCGGCGACGGCCCAGCCCGACGTCAACAACCCGCAGAGTTGCGACTACTGGCGGTACTGCGCCATCGACGGCTTCCTGTGCGCCTGCTGCGGCGGCAGCACCACGTCCTGCCCGCCCGGCACCGTGCCCTCCCCCATCACCTGGATCGGCACCTGCCACAATCCGGCCGATGACCGGCACTACATGGTGTCCTACAACGACTGCTGCGGTAAGACCAGCTGCGGGCACTGCGACTGCAACCGCAACGAGCGTGAGAAACCCACCTACCGCCCCTCGCGCAACAACGATCTCAACTGGTGCCTGGCCAACGGCGATGACTCCAACTATCACTGCTCGGTGTCGGTGATCCTGGGCGTCGTCCCGCCCGGATCCTGAGCATGCTGATGCGCCGCCGGGCGCTGCTCGCGGCGCTGGCGCTGGCCGGCGTGCACGCCGCCGTGGCCGACCCGATGGTCGACTACACGCTGTTCTGCATGGGCTGCCACGGCGCACAGGCACGGGGGGTGCCCGGCAAGGTGCCGCCGCTCGCCGGCGCGCTCAGCCGCTTCATGCGCACGCCGCAGGGACGCGACTACGTGCTGCGCGTGCCCGGAGCGGCCAACTCGGCGCTCAGCGATGCACAGCTCACCGCCGTGCTCAACTGGCTGGCCGAGCGCGATGCCGGCGCGGGCGCCGCACCGGTCGCACCCTTCACGGTCGCGGAAGTCACCGCCGCCCGCCGTACCCCGCTGGCGAGCGTCCAGGAGACGCGCCGCGCGGTGATCAGCGCGCTCGCCGCCGGCGGCGGTGCGGCACCCGCCCTCGACTACTGACGGTAGATCAGCGTGATGCCGAAGGTCCGCGGCCGGAACGCGTAGAAGCGCTGCAGGCGGCTGATCCCGGGCACCAGCGGGTTGATGGTCGTGTTGTAGTCGGTCAGGGCATGCGAGTCGGTCAGGTTGTCGACGAAGGCCGACACCTGCAGCTTGTCGAAGCTCGTGCCGGCCCGGGCGCTGAAGAAGTGGGTGCCCGCCAGGGTGAAGTTGGCGTCATCAAACTGCGAGCTGTTCGGATCCTGGTTCGCGGTCAGCCACTTGGCGCGCCCCTCGAACTCGGCGTCCATGCGCACGAACGACTCGTGCTCGGCCACGCTGAAGCGGTACTCGGCACCGAGGGACGCCGTCCACGGCGCCGGCGGCTGGCCGCCACCCGTCTCGCTCGAGTTGCCGACGATCGAGTCGCCGTCCCTGACCAGGGGCAGCGGGTTCTGGGCGCACAGCGCGCTGGCCGGCGTCGTCGGGGTGCAGGGCTGCGCGAAACGAAAGTCCTCGGTGTAGCGGGCGTCGGTGTAGCCGGCGGCCAGTTCCAGGCTCAGGCTGCTGGTAACCGAGATGTCAGCCTGGAAGTCGATGCCCTTGACGTCGGCGTTGCCGGTGTTGGCGATGAACGAGATCTGGCACACCGGCGGCACGATCAGCTGCTGGATGTTGTTCCATTTGATGTAGTAGACGCTGGTCGCGAGGCGGACGCGGTTGTTGAAGTTGTTCTTGGCGCCGACCTCGTAGCTCTTCACCGAGTCCGAGCTGAAGGTCGCCGGATCGGTGTTGATGCCGAAATTGGCGAAGTCGGTCGGACAGGCGGCATTGGGAATCGGGTTGTTGGCGCCGCCGGGCCGGAAGCCCTTGGCGTAGGTGGCGTAGAACAGATCGTCCTGGTCCATCTGGTACTGCAGGCTCACCTTGGGGGTGAAGGCATTCTCGTCGATGTTGCCGGTACCGGCGCGCGGCGGCGCGTACAGCTGGGGGCCGCCGGTGAGGGTGTCGAAGCTGTACTTCATGTGCGACCAGCGCGCCCCGACGGTGGCCTTGAAGCGGTCGGTGAACGAGTAGGTGAGCTCGCCGAACACCGCCTCCTGCTCATCCTTGGAATTGGTCTTCAGGAAGTAGGAATCGAACGGGAAGCGCGG
>Ga0070732_10001788_pt1 | contig 11687 bp, 12 predicted proteins | sample Coa_R1_5_FD_66449 | JGI IMG/M metagenome (GOLD analysis project Ga0070732, IMG submission 66449) | Surface soil microbial communities from Centralia Pennsylvania, which are recovering from an underground coalmine fire - Coalmine... | ecosystem: Environmental > Terrestrial > Soil > Unclassified ...
TGAAGGAAAAGGTCATGTCGTATTATCTCGGCAGAATGCTTCCCATTGCTTTCGACGCGGTCGTCACCCGCACGATTGACGCTTTGAAAAATGAGGGCTTCGGCGTCCTCACTGAGATCGACGTCAAGGAGACGCTAAAGAAGAAGCTCGGGATCGATTTTCCTAACTACAAGATCCTAGGGGCCTGCAATCCTGCACTGGCTTACGAAGCTCTCAAGCTTGAAAACAAAGTCGGCACGATGCTGCCCTGCAACGTCGTGGTCCGGGATGCCGGCAACGGTCAGACGGAAGTGGCCGCCATCGATCCCGTCGCATCTATGCAGGCGATCGATAATCCGGCGTTGAAACACGCTGCGCAACAAGTTCGCGCGAAGCTCGAAAGGGTAGTTGCACAGCTGTGATGAGCGAGAGTGAGCGAGAGAAAGCGGACAGCCGGCAGGGCCGCGTAGAAAATTGGCGCACAATGATTTCTGGACGCTGGCCTTCCTTCGGCTAGTGCAATTGTAGGTCAATCGGCGATGCGTGAATGCCCGCAATGAAGGTTAGTCCGGCCGCATTCGAGCCTGGCCTACCTTCACGCCGGCAGAGTTCATCGCCAAACAGATCGCAGCGTCCGTGCATGCAATGGGCCGGGACGCTGCGGTATCCCGCCTTACGTGAACGCCTCGGATGTCTGGTCGGTCACCGTCGGCATTGGCTCTTTGATCAACACCAAAATTGCTAGGCCAACTCAGTGGTCAGTGTGACATGAGGACAGGCATTGCCGTCTGCCGAAGGAGATCACGGGTCATGCCGCCCAGTATCAGCTCGCGTGTTCGCGTGTGGCCGTAGGCCCCCATGACGATGAGATCCGCAGCAGCTTCGGCAGCTATCGATAAAAGCGTCGCCGACTCGGTCTTGTGATCTCGCGCGCATTTGACCTCTGCTGTCACGCCATGCCGTGCCAGGTGGACCGCTATGTCAGTCCCCGGGTCTTCGCCGTGCACTGATACGATGTCATCGCTCGGATTAATCACAACAACGGTGACGACCGCCGCTCTGAGCAGCAGCGGAAGCGCGTCGTTCACCGCCCGTGTCGCCTCCCGGCTCGCGTTCCAGGCCACAACGATCCGCTTCCCGATCTTCGGCCCCGTCGATGGCGGGACGACAAGAACGGGTCGGCCGGCAGACAGGGCAACGTCCTCCGGGAGAAGCGGAGGCATGGGCGGCGTTCGAGCATTGGGATCCCGCGATCCCACGAGAACGACGTCGACGTAGCGCGTGTGTTTCGCCACTTCGACGGCAGCCAGTCCTCCGTCCGTGCGCCATTCGCCCTTGATGCCGCACCGCTCAACGGCCGCCTCGAATTTCTTCCGCACACGATGGGCATGCTCCTGCTCCTCGCGGATGCAATGTTCGATCATCTGCTCGGCAAGAGAGATCGGTGGTTCGACGCGTGGCTCGGGTATGGGCAGTACGAAGAGTGCCGCCAGATGAGCATCGTTCTCGCGTGCCAGTTCCGCGGCGACCTCGATCCGATTGTCGGTCGCCGGAAACCGATCAACGACGACGAGAAGGTCCTTGAACCGCATGGCGGGCTCCCCGTTGCTTGGAATTAGGCCCACGCCTCTTCACAACATGCTTCTTGTGATGCCATGCACCTGTCAGTGCGGCGCCGATCAGGGCAAACACCACCACTCTGGTCAGGATCGCAGCCAGGTTATGCACGACCATGTGCACGTCATTCCAGGCGTTGTACCCACCCAGCGCTGGAGGCAGCAGAAGGGATAGAATGGAGAAAATGCCCGCGATGATGGCACCGCCGGCGGCCCACCTGGTCATTCGTGCCGACTCTCTAACCATAGCCAACTTTCCCACCATTGCGATGGCACGCTTTGACCCACATCAAGGCACGGTTATCCCACGGTAAGCGATCGTTTCATGTAGTCGGAGGATGTGCCGGATGGGATATCGCGACCATGGGCTAAGCGGAGCAGGCGTTCCCTTCTCCCATCTTTCGAGCGCACTACAAAGCATGGCCGGATCGAACTCGGGGCGTTTTGACCTTGGGACCATAAGCCGGCAGCTTGGACGGCGATCGATCGGTGCGCTGCTGCTGGTTCTTGCGCTTCCGATGGCCCTTCCGATCCCAACGCCCGGATTATCAGTCCTATTCGGCATACCACTGATCCTGGTTTCGGCGCAGCTGATGCTTGGTCGCCGCTCTGCGTGGCTGCCGCAGCGCGTTGCCCGCCGGTCCGTTGCCCGAGCCGATTTCATCGCACTCGTCGACAAAGCGCTGCCAATCCTTCATCGCGTTGAGCGGATCGTGCGACCCCGCGTCGCATGGATGGTGGGCAACTGGGCGATGGTCCCGGTGGGGGCGGTGTGCCTGGTTCTGGCCGTCATCATTGCCTTGCCCGTTCCCCTGGGGCACGTGGTGCCGGGGGCTGCGATATCTGTGATGGCGCTGGGCGTGATCGAGCGAGATGGCATAGCGATCGGAACCGGACTCATTACCGCACTGATCGGGCTGACCATCGTCGTGCTTGCGTCGGCGGAGCTGGTCGCGAACCTGCGCGCATGGTTCCCTATCTGAGATGCGCGACGTCGATACTTCTGACGCTCAGATCGAGGCCAAATAAGGGAGGGCAGCATGCAACGATTCGCTCCGATCGCCACTTTGGGGAGTATTCTTGCGCTCGCGAGCACAGGCGTATTTGCGCAAACATCGGGTGATCCCGAGACGGGCCGCGCCTTCGCCTTGCAGGTGTGCACACCTTGCCACGTCGTTGCTGAAGATCAGCTCTCGCCTCGACGGCTCGCTACCGCTCCGGATTTTCGTGCCATCGCGACCACGCGCGGGATGACTGAGATGTCGCTCCATGCGTTTCTGTCGACGCCGCATCCCACGATGCCGAACCTGATCCTGTCGCAGAGCGAGCAGAACGACGTGATTTCTTACATGCTAAGTCTACGCAGCCAAGAGTGACTGAGATGCACGCGCTCAGTCCCCGATTCGCTTCTTGCCAGTGATCATGGCAGCCACGAGATTTTCCCGATGGAGGATCGTAAGACGCGCTCCGAGTTTCGTGCCTTGCGTGAGTTGCCCCAGCAATACTGGCATGTTCTCGCCTTTGCTTGTGTCGCCTCGCTCGCGCGGATTGGCTAGGTGTTCTTGCTGCTCAAGGCCGCGAGTGTCGGCGTGGAGGCCGCCGCCGCTCCCGCGCTATCCGCCGCGCTCTGGTGATCCGGACCGTCAGATGCCGGCATGGAGCAAGTCCCTCGTCCATTGCCGGCAGATGCGTGCGAACGCCTCGGTTGTGCCGGCCGGACTCGTGCCATGCGCCGATCGCAGGTCAGCGTACGATCAGCACGGAGGAGTGGGCATGAGCCGCCAGCTTCTGCGAGACGCTGCCGAGTAGAAGCCCAGTGAGCTGTCCCTTGCCGCGACACCCCACCACGATCAGATCGACCTTCATTTCCTGGGCGGCCACCAGGAGTTCAGTCGCCGGATCGCCCGCCGTGAAACCGCTCGATACGTCTTTTGCGCCTTTGGCCCGGGCCCGAGCCGCCGCTGCTTCCAGGAAGGGAGGGCGGACGAGACTCAGCAACCTCGGCAATTCCTTCGCGAGATGCTCGGATTGCGCATAGGCTTCAAGCCATTCCGAAAATGCCGCAACCGGCGGAACCACGGCCAACAGGGACAGCTTGGCACCGACGGCAACGGCGATGGTGGCCGCCTGATCGACCGCTTTCATCGCGTGCTCGGAACCGTCGATACCGGCCAAGATCCGTTGCATGTTACTCACCGTGCATTGATCTCAAGCTTGTGCAAACTAATCCTGTCGTGCGGTCAGCGTGATGATCTGCATCAAACGGATGGGTGCCGGCCGGCTCGCGCGTGCAGTGCCGTGTTCTTGACCGCGCCTGCAATCGACAATTCGTCTGCGTCGTCGTATAAACAGAGTTTGCAACACCGGTTGCGTGTGCTGGTGCGAGGGAATCTGAGATTTCGCTCGCTCGACCGGGTGACGCTAGGGGAGACGTGAATGCGCAATCGCATGACCAGGCGGGCGATCCTTCGGACCGCGGCGGCGGCGGCGCCGGCGCTCGAGCTCCTGAGCCGAGGCGCGCATGCCAAGGAGACGATCACCTACGCCTATGTCCTCGATACGGCGCAGGAGGCGGTGCTCTACGGGATTCGCAACGGCCGCGTCAGCTCGGACCTGATCGAGATCGACGCCAAGGCCCTCGCCATTCCGGCGCTCATCCAGGCCACGGCGGCGCGGCAGTTCGATGTGATCGAGACCGCGACCTTGGCGGTTCCGCGCGCGGCGCTGCAGGGCCTGCAGCTGGTGATCCTCTCGACCGCATTGCGCTTCCGCAAGGACACGGAGGACGACGACGTCTGGGTGAGCGCCGGGAGCCCGATCAAGAGCCCGACCGAGCTGCGCGGCAAGACGCTCGGGGTTGCCGCGATCAATTCCACCGGCGCCACTCTCGTGCGCTTCGCGCTCTGGAAGAAGTATGGCCTCAACGTCCAGCTTGAGGGCGGCGACCTCAAATTCGTCGAATTGCCGCCGCCCGCGCTGATGACGGCGCTCGCTTCCGGCAAGATCGACGCCGCCTCGCAGATTTTCGACCAGACCTATCTGGCCGAAAAGCGGGGCGAGATTCGTGCGATTGCGCGTGTCGCCAACGACCTGCACGACCTCTACGGTCTCTACATGATTCCGGCGGTCAATGTGAGCTATCCGGAGAAGCTCGCGGCGCGCCCGCAGGCATTCCAGGAGTTCTCCCGCATGCTCAAGGCGTCCGCCGACTATGCGCTCGCGCATCTCGACGAGGTGACCGCGGCGCTCGCCAAGGAAAACCATCAAGAGCCCGGCTATTTCAAATGGTGGAGCGAGCGCGACACCGAGAGCCCCGAGAACATCACCGACCAGGACATCAAGGCGTTCGCCAAGACCTTCGAGCTGGCGAAGGAACTCGGCATCCTGCAGAGTTATCCCGATCCCGCGTCTCTGGTGTGGGAGCACGCGCTGCGCGCCTGAGCGGCACCGCATTGGATGGCGGCAAGACCCTAGCTCGGCTGGGGTTGAACCGGGCGAGGGTGCCGTGTTAGGCAGAGCGAGACTCGCGCGGACGGGGAAGCCGTGTGAGTGCTCCCTGTCATCGACGAGAACGGAACCATGACCTACGTCGTCACCGAAGCCTGCATCAAGTGCAAGTACATGGACTGTGTCGAGGTCTGTCCCGTCGACTGCTTTTACGAAGGCGAGAACATGCTCGTCATCCATCCTGACGAGTGCATCGATTGTGGCGTCTGCGAGCCCGAGTGTCCGATCGAGGCCATCATTCCCGACAGCGAGCAGTCGGCGGAGCGCTGGGTCGAACTCAATCGCCAATACGCCACCTCATGGCCGAACATTACTCGTAAGGGAGAGGCTCCGGCCGATGCCGACCAGTGGAAGGATGTCGAGGGCAAGTTTGAGAAGTTTTTCAGCTCAAATCCAGGAAAACGCTGAAATTTCAATATAATAGGTCATCTCTCGCCGCCCTCGCCCGTCCCTATTGCACAGTATGCATGGCTTCCGGACTCGCCTTTTACAGGCCTTTTGTGGTATGAAATTACTCGGATGCTTGAGGGCGTCCGCCGCTCCGGCAGCTCGGGCTTCGCGTTAGGGCTGCGGACTTAACGATGGCCGGGATGGTCAATTTGCCCCGCTGCAAGGGCAGGGCAATAACGCCAGGGTGTTCTCGGTTTGAACTTTTTGGAACATTTTGAGAGACCGACATGGCGGAAAAGCTCAGCTACGGCACTGGTGATTTCGTGGTTTACCCGACCCATGGGGTCGGCAAGATCCACGGCATCGAGACCCAGGAGATCGCGGGTCAAAGCCTCAGCGTGTTCGTGATTCATTTCGAGAAGGATCGCATGACCCTCCGCGTGCCGGTGGGCAAGGCGAAGAATTCCGGCCTGCGCCGGATTTCGACCCGCAAGGAGATGGATGCGGCGCTCGCCAAGCTGAAGGGCCGTTCGCGCGCCAAGCGCACCATGTGGAGCCGGCGCGCCCAGGAGTACGAGCAGAAGATCAATTCGGGCGACCCCGCCTCGATCGCCGAGGTGGTGCGCGACCTCTACCGCAACGTGGGTCAGCCCGAGCAGTCCTACAGCGAGCGTCAGATCTATCAGGCGGCACTCGACCGTCTCGTGCGCGAGTTCGCGGCCGTCGAGAAGATCGACGAGAACACCGCGGTGCAGCGCGTCGAGGAGATGCTAAGCGCGGCGTAACGCGCTACGATCGCCTAGGTTCAGACAGGGCTTAGGTCATCGAGCAGGGCTGTGCCACCTCCCGGTCCATGTGATTCTCCGGTCTATGCGGTATTGCGGCGAGCGCGCCGCGTCTGGGCCGTCGCCTCGATAGACGGCGAAGCGGAGCGGCTCCGGCGCCTCCATCGCGTGATCGAGGCGCGGTTCGTGCGCGGCGACCGCGTCGTCTATCTCGGCAACGTGCTGGGTCACGGCGCGCATATCCTCGAGACGGTGGACGAGGTGCTGCGCTTTCGCGCCCGCGTGCTCGCGCGCTACAACGCATTCGTGGGCGACGTCGCGATCCTGCGCGGCGCGCAGGAAGAGATGTGGCAGAAGCTGCTCGAGCTGCAGTTCGCGCCCAACCCGAGCGACGTGTTGGCGTTCATGTTGAGCCAAGGCGTCGGCGCCACCATCGGGGCATATGGCGGCGACCCGCGCCAGGGCGAGGCCGCCTGCCGTGAGGGCGTGCTGGCAATCACGCGCTGGACCAACTCGCTGCGACAGCGCCTCAATCAGATGCCGGGACACACGCAATTCATGGCGAGCCTTCGCCGCGCGGCCTTCACCGACACCAACTCGCTGCTGTTCGTGCATGCCGGTCTCGATGCGACGAAGCCGCTCGATCTGCAGGGGGATTCATTCTGGTGGGGTGGCAGCCAATTCCTCGAGCTCGAGCACCCCTATGGAACATACCGCCGTGTGGTACGCGGCTTCGATCGCCACCATGGCGGGCTCATCGAGAGTGCCTATGCTGTGTCAATCGATGGCGGCAGCGGCTTTGGTGGCACACTCATTGCCGCCTGTTTCGCAAGCGACGGCCGAATCCTCGATCGTGCCGACAGTTAAGCTGACTTACTTTTAATTTAATCGAGCTTAATACGGTCACACCTTCCTGTCCTTATTGGGGGCTCGACCTCTGCGAAACCTGCGCGTTAGACTTTCACTCGGCCGTGGTGACCGGACTGTCTTCAGCGCAGCAAATTGAGGAGTGCTCCCATGGCGCATATCGACGATCCGCAGACGCAGAAGGCAAATCTCAACTTCATCAAGGCGTCGATGAAGGAGCCGCTGCTGACGCGCGATCACGAATTCGATCTGGCGCACAAGTGGCGTGTGGATGGCGATACCGAAGCGCTGCACGAGCTGGTGCGTTCCTATACGCGCCTGGTGATCTCGACCGCCGCGCGCTTCCGTCACTATGGATTGCCGGTGGGCGATCTCGTGCAGGAAGGCAATGTCGGCCTGATGCAGGCGGCGGCGCGCTTCGAGCCCGATCGCGGCGTGCGCTTCTCGACGTATGCCGCCTGGTGGATTCGCTCGGCGATGCAGGACTATGTGCTGCGCAACTGGTCGATCGTTCGCACCGGCACCACCGCGGCGCAGAAATCTCTGTTCTTCAATCTGCGCCGCCTGCGCGCGCGCATCGAGGAGACCTCGGGCGCGCCCCTGACCGACGCCGGCCGCAAGAAGATCGCCGCCGAGCTGCAGGTGGAGCTCTCCGAAGTCGAGCTCATGGACATGCGGCTCGCCGCCGCCGACCAATCGCTCAATGTGCCGGTGGGTGACAGCGGCGAAGACGATTGGCAGGACTTCCTGCCGGATCGCCGCCCCAATCCCGAGGAAGTCGTCTCGGTGATGCGCGACGGCGAGACGCGCTCGCGCTGGCTCGCGGAGGCGCTGGGCGAGCTTTCCGCCCGCGAACGGGCGATCATCACCGAGCGGCGGCTCCGCGAGGTGGGCGCCACGCTCGAGGAATTGGGTCGCGAGCTCGGCGTCTCCAAGGAGCGCGTGCGCCAGCTCGAGCACCGCGCCCTCCTCAAGCTCCGCCAGTCGATCCAGCGCCGCACCGGCACGCCCACGGATCTGTTCTCGGAATAGCGGGTGTCCCTCATCCCGGCCGCATTGCGGCGCGGGCGAGATCGGTGAGCTTCTTCTGCGGGTCGGCGAGCACGTCTTTGGGAATGACCGCGCGGGTAGCGGTGAGACGCCGAAGCGCAGACATGTCGCGCCCGTTGTTGACGGTGATTGCGGCGGCGATGCGTCCCTCGGTATCGAGGCCCAGGATCGTGAAATTGTTCGACAGCGGGTCGCCGCGGTGGATCAGCTCGAGCTCTTGGGTCGGAATGCCCAGCACCTGGATGTTGCTGTCGTACTGGTCGGTCCAGAGCCAGGGCAGCTCGGCGTAGGGCTCGGTGGCACCCAGCATGGCGCGGGCCACCGCCGTCGCCTGGTTGAGCGCCACTTGCCAGGACTCGACGCGGATCGCGCGCCCCAGCAGCGGGTTTAAATGCCGCGTCACGTCGCCGGCGGCGAACATGTCGGGATCGCTGGTGCGTCCTTGCGCGTCGACGACGATGCCGTCTTGCACCGCGATCCCCGCCGCTTCCGCCAATTCCGTATTGGGCTGCGCGCCGATGCCAGCGACCACAACGTCGCCGTGATATGTGGCGCGTTCGGTCGCGATCGCGACGCCGCCCTGGGCACGCGGTTCGATGCTCTTGAGCCGCGCTTCGAATTCGAAGCGCACGCCATGGCTTTCGTGCAGGCGGCGCGCGAACTCGCCCACCGCCGCCGGCATGGTGCGAGTCATCAGCCGCGGCATCGCCTCCAGCACGGTGACGCGGCCGCCCAAGGTCGCGGCCGCGGCGGCGAGTTCGAGGCCGATGAAGCCACCGCCGATCAGCACCAAGTCGCGGCCGGGTCCCAGCGCCGCGCGAATGGCGACGGCGTCGGCGAGACCGCGCAGGCAATGCACATGCGCCCGCGCCAGGGTCGGCAGCAGCGTCCGTCCGCGACAGCCCATCGTCAGCAGCAGCTTGTCGTAGGAGAGTCGCGTGCCGTCCGCGAGCTGGACCTGTTTTTGCGAGCGATCGATGCGGGTGGCGGCTTGTCCGAGCCGCAGGTCGATCCGCTGGGTCTCGTAGAACGAGAGCGGCTGCAGATGCAGCTTCTCATGCGCAAGGCCTTGAGTGAGGAATTCCTTCGAAAGCGGCGGGCGGTTGTAGGGCGGATGCGCCTCGTCGCCCACGAGCGCGATCTCGATATCAGGCGATTGCTGGCGCAGCACTTCCGCGGCGCGAAATCCCGCCGGCCCCGCGCCGATGATGACGATCTTCATGCAGGAAGCGCTGACCGCTGCGGCGCAGTGGAACAGAATGAAGATTCACCACGAAGACACGAAGGTCGCAATTGTTTCAAGGCGCGCTCGCAGCCGCCGCGCCAACCCTGCGAGCGCGCCTTGGGTTGGTGGTGCGGCAAGGCGCGCGAGCAAAGAGCTGTCCTTCGTGACTTAGTGGCGAATCCTACTTTCCTCACTGCGCGCTCCGCGCTGCCGCGAATAACGTATTTCTAGGCCAGATGCACATACTCGTAGTCGACCGGCAGGTTGTTGATGCCGCGGTCGGGCGGCGCGATCCAGGAGGCGATCTTGCCTGGCGTCGTCACCCTTTGCATTAGGCTATGCACATAGGCGCGGTCGTCCGCCGAGGGCAGCCATTCGTCCTGGCGGCGCTGCCAGTCCTCCGGACCCACCAGCCGGCCCGCGGGGTCGATGAATTGGCCGCCCCAGGCACCGATCGAGCGGCGGAAGCGTACGCTCGGCAGCACCAGTTCGATCGGAAATCCAGCCTTCTGGATCTGCCGGTTCCAGCGCTTCACGCCGATCTCGCAGTCGTGGATATAGGACTGCCGCACCACTTCGTTCATGCCGTTGCGCATCGGCACGGTCTCGGTGGTGATGCCGCCCCTGCCGTCGGGATGCTCGATCGCGAGCGTCGCGTTCTTGGCGACGTGATCGTCGTAATGCGCCTCATCGGGCCGCCCCTTGATACCGGCCGCGAAATAGAGCGCCGCATTGGAGGACGACTCCGAACCGAAGAGATCGAGCGAGGAGCTGAACCAGAAATTGAGATAACGCTGGATCGTCGGCAGGTCGATCACGCCTGCGTTGCGCAGCACGACCGGATCGTCGGTGCCGCACTCCTTCATCACTTCGAGAGTGCGGCGTATCACCCGGCCGATGCCGGTGTCGCCCACGAACATGTGATGCGCTTCCTCCGTCAACATGAACTGGCAGGTGCGTGCCAGCGGGTCGAAGCCGCTCTCCGCGAGGCTCTTGAGCTGGAACTTGCCGTCGCGGTCGGTGAAGTAGGTGAACATGAAGAACGAGAGCCAGTCGGAGATCGGCTCGTTGAAGGTGCCGAGGATGCGGGGCTTGTCGGCATCGCCGGAATGCCGGTGCAGCAGCTCCTCGGCCTCCTCGCGGCCGTCGCGGCCGAAATAGGCGTGCAGCAGATAGACCATGGCCCAGAGGTGCCGGCCCTCCTCCACGTTCACCTGGAACAGGTTGCGGAGATCATAAAGCGAGGGGCAGGTGTGGCCGAGGCGGCGCTGCTGCTCGACCGAGGCGGGCTCGGTATCGCCTTGGGTCACGATGAGGCGGCGGAGCGTCGAGCGATGCTCGCCCGGCACCTGCTGCCAGAGCGGTTTGCCGTATTCGTCGCCGAAGCCGATGGTGCGCGCCGAGGGCTCGGCGAGGAAGATGCCCCAGCGGTAGTCCGGCATGCGCAGCTGGCCGTAGGTCGCCCAGCCCTTGGCATCGACCGAGGTGGCCGTGCGCAGATAGACCTCCGCCGCTGCGAAGTCCGACGGACCCATCTCGCGCCACCAGTCGAGGAACCGCGGCTGCCACTGTTCGAGTGCGCGCTGGAGCGCCTTGTCGTGGCTCAAACCGACGTTGTTGGGAATGCGCTCCTGGTAATCGATCGCCATGGGTCAGACTCTCTCCCACGAAAATGCCGGCTTCGAGCCGGTGCCGAACCGCTTCAGCGCGCCTTGCTCGCCGACCGCGTTTGGACGGATGAAGATCCAATTCTGCCACGCCGAAAGGCGCGCGAAGATGCGGCTTGCCATGGTCTCGCGCGCCGGAAAACGCAGGTTCGCCTCGAGGCCGGTCAGCGCATCGGGGGAAAGGCTCGCGCGCTCTTCGACGGCGAGCCGCAACTCGTGATCCCAGTCCAGCTCGTCGGGCGCGAAGGTGACGAGGCCCAGCGCCATCGCCGCCTCGTGATCGAGCGGTTCCTCCAGGCGCTTTCGCGCCGCCGCCACCGGCTCCTCCATATTGCAGAAACGCGCGGCAAGCCGTGTCAGGCCGTTCACCATCTGGAAGGAGCCGAAATTGGCGAGCGAGAGGGCGATCCGCGGCGCGTCGTTGTCGCCGGCGGGCAGCGCCAGCATGTAGGAGCGATCGGCCGCGAGCGCCAGCTCCAGCAGGGTCCCGACGAAGCACGACTCGCGGTCGATCACCGCGAAGAAGCTGCGCGAGGAGACGTCGAGGCGCGCCAGGGTCCGGCGCAGATATGCCAAGGTCTCGCGCACGAACCAGTGCTCC
>Ga0070732_10001789_pt1 | contig 11682 bp, 9 predicted proteins | sample Coa_R1_5_FD_66449 | JGI IMG/M metagenome (GOLD analysis project Ga0070732, IMG submission 66449) | Surface soil microbial communities from Centralia Pennsylvania, which are recovering from an underground coalmine fire - Coalmine... | ecosystem: Environmental > Terrestrial > Soil > Unclassified ...
GGCGAGATGGCGCACGTTCTCGCACACGCGGTCGAAGGTGCCGGGCTTGACCGCCATCATGCGATGGTAGTCGGCGGCGTCGGCGGCGTTGAGCGAGAAGATGACCTCGCGGCAGCCGTTGTCGACCAGGTGCCGGGCCACCTCGGGGCCGAGCAGGGCGCCGTTCGTCGTCAGGTTGTCGATCACCACGCCGCGCGCCGTCAGCTCGTCGAGGACGTTCAGGATCTCGCGATGGAACAGCGGGTCGCCGCCGCCCGACAGGCGCACGGAGCGCAGCCCGCCCGCCACCAGCTCGTCGAGCAGCTCGGCGATGCGCTCGAGCGGCAGCTGCTGCCTGGTGCGCACGTCCTGCTGGTTGCAGAAGTAGCAGGCGACGTTGCAGCGGTCGGTGAGGTCGAGCTCGACGTGCAGCGGGCCGCGCGGCACGGCATCGTCGCAGATCGCGGCGATGAGCTCCCGCTTCCGCTCAGCGTCGATCAGCGCCCAACCATGCGATGCGGCCATCGGGCCGATTGTAACAGCCGTTCGAAGGCCCGCGGGCGCGGTCGTGGCCTTCGAGCGCGAAACCGCAGGGCTTTTCCGTCAAGCAGAGTGGGGGAGGGCCGCACAGCCGCCAGGGAGCGAGGGCGTCTTTGCCAGGAAGAGAGTCCCGGATGCGTGGCAGGGTTGGATGCTGGAGCTTGGTGGCGGTCATGGGACTGGCGGGGTCCCTCCCCAATCTGTGCTACCTGGCCCACCCGCTCGGTAAGCCCGCACGCCGGCAGCCGCCGCCGGCAGCCCCGGTCTGCCTCGAAGCCTGGGTCCGCCTGCGCAGCTATCGCGGCTGCCCGGTGCTGGCCGCCGGTAACGGCTATCGACTGGGGATCTATTGCTTCCCGGGTGGGTGCACCGGCCCGGCGGGGTCGTCGAACGGGGCGCTGGTTTTCGCCGGACCGTTCCCCGGCCGGGCCTACATCTCGGAACGGCCGGTGCCCCTCGGCAGGTGGGTCCACCTGGCGGGGCTCGCAGGCTCCTCCTCGCCGGCGCTCCCTCCTTCGCTGGCGGCGGTCTCCGCGGTCGTGGCCATGGATGGCGCCGACGTCACCGCGGGCCGGCTCTCGAGCTGGGCCGACCCCGTCGCGCTGGGTTACGACCCCTGGGAGGAGCGGCTGCTGGGCGCTCGGGCCGCCACCGCTGCGAGGGCGATCTACGCGCGCTCGCGTGCCGCGCACTGCGCCGGGACGCCGCTGCCGCCCGACGGAGAGAGAGGGGCGTGGCGATGGAGCCGCGCCTGGCGGAGCCTGTCGCAGGTGGCCGCCGCCCGCGGCACGCCCGCTCACCTCGCACCCCTGGCGCCCTCGAGCCTGGCGCGCCCTGACGCCCTCCGGACGGTGCGAGCCCCGGGCACCGGGGGCATCACGCCGCGCGGCTGGGCGATCCTGGGCACGGGGTTCCTGCTGGCGCTGGCGATGGTCGGGATGGGCATCCTGCTCCGGCGAGATCCGTCCGAGGCGCCGCCTGCCGCTCTGCCGGCGAGGATGGAAGAATGATCATCCTGCTCGTCATGTGGGTGCTCCGGTCGCTCCTCAGGCGGCCCATGCGGTTCGCAGCCTGCTGCCTTGCGGTCGTCATCCTGACGGTCCCCGACCTGCTGCTGCGGAGCTTCGTCGACCCGGACCTGCCGCGGCCGGCGCTGCTGGTGCTGCTCGCGGTCCTGGCCGCCGCCTGGCTCTTCCTGCGCGCCAGCTGGCGCCGCCGGCGGAGGCCCACGGGACGCGCCGGGCGCGGCCCTGGCCGCTGCGGATCGCGCTGCTGCGCGGCCGGGATGGACCCTTCACGCGCACCGCGGTGATCTTCGACCGCTACCGCCGGCCGCCCGCGGGTGCAGGCGGCGCTCAGGCCTCGGCGGGGGCCGGTCCGGGCAGGATCTCGCGCAGGTAGGAGGAGACGGGTCTCCGGGCGTCGTAGTTCTGGGGGTAGCCGAGGGAGACCTCCTCGAAGCGCACGCCGTCGCGGTAGTAGGTGCCGCGGATGTGCAGGTGGCCGTAGACCACGGCGTGCGCGTTGAAGCGCAGATGCCAGTCCTCGCTGCGGCGGGTGCCGCACCAGATCGAGAAGCGCGGGATGCGCGGCAGCACCGCGAGGTCGTGGCGCAGAGGGTAGTGGTTGATCAGCACCACGGGCCCCGCGGCGGCCGCGGCGGCGAGACGGGGCTCGGCGGCCAGGCAGCGCGCGGCACACCAGCTCGGCTTGTCGGGGTAGGGGTCGGCATGGAGCAGCACCTCGTCGGAGCACAGGAGGTTGTCCTCCGCCGCCCAGGCAATGGCGTCCTCCGGCGGCACCTCGGGCGGCCGGAAGCTGTAGTCGTAGAGCAGGAACAGCGGCGCCAGCATGCAGGGCGGCCCGGCGCCCGGCCAGGTGACGTAGGGGTCCTCGGGAGTGAGCACGCCGTGGTCGCGGCAGATGGCGACCAGCCGCTCGTACTTCGCCTCGCCGCGCGGCTCGCCGGCATGGGCCGGAACGGTCCACAGCTCATGGTTGCCCGGCACCCACAGCAGGCGGGCGAAACGCCGGCTGAGGAGGTTCAGCCCGTAATGCAGGTGCTGCTCGGTCTCGCCGACGTCGCCGGCGACGATCAGCCAGTCCTCCGGATGAGGCGGCAAGGCGGCCAGCGCCTCGCGGGTCTCCGGGTAGCGCAGGTGCAGGTCGGCGATGGCGTAGAGTTTCAGTTGACCGGCTCTCTCGTGGGATCCGCGGGGCGGAGGATCTCGATGACGCCGTCGGCGCCGATGGCGTAGCCGAGGTCCTGCCGCTCGCGCTCGAGATTTGGCTTCGCCGGCCCCCGCTCGGCCGCCGGCGTGGCGCCCGCCGCCGAGCCCGCCTCTGCTGGTGCTGCCGGCTCTGCCGCCGGCCCGATGGCCTGGCCCGGCAGCAGCAACGCCTGCTGCATGCCGCTCTCGGCCTGGCTCACCTCGACCAGCGGGTGCCGCACCGGCTCCACGGAGTAGTCGGGATGGTAGAGGGCGCCGCCGCCGCTCGGGATGCCGATCCCGCGCGCGTGCTCGCCGGCACGCGGGACCGCCTGCAGCAGGCGTCCCCAGCCAGGCTCGTCGTGGACGTCGACGACGAAGGGCACGATGCGCAGCATGTCGCTCGTCCGCTCGCCGGTCTCGTCCCACCCCTTGAGGCCAAGCTGCACGGCCCCGGCCGAGACGCCGAGCAGCAGCGCGCCGTTGTAATACCGCTCGATCAGCTTCTGGTCGAGCCCGTTGGTCTTGAAGGCGTCCCATCCCCGCCGGACCTCGCCGCCGGCGAGCAGGATCAGGTCGGCCCCCGCCAGGAAGTCGAGGTCCTCGGCGGCAGGCCGGCCCGGAATCTGGCGGCAGTCGCGGACGTCGATCTGCTCCATGGCGGCGAGGAAGAGCTGGTAGAACTCGGGGGCGTCGCCGTTGGAGGCGCCCAGGTACGCCGCCCGCGGAGGGCGTCCGGCGTGCTCCACGGCCGCGTCCGCGTCGATCAACGCCCGCGCCCGGCCCAGGAACAGCTCCCCCTCGTCGCGCCAGAACAGGAGCTGGCTGTCGGCGAGCAGGAAGATGGGCTTGATCGTGCTCATGTCGCAGCGCCTCGACGTGCTATGCGGACGGCGCGGCCGCCCGCCGGGAGGCATCCCTGGCGATCGCGACGACCACCAGGACCACCAGCGCGACGTGGGCCGCGATAATGCCCAGGATCAGCACCGCGAGCAGGCCGATCAGGGCCGCGGCCGCGAGCAGCAGCAGCACCAGGGCCGCCGCCGCGGCGGCCACGGCCGCCGACACTACCCAGGTGAGCATGGCAGGCTGGTCACTCGAGTACGCGCCGGCGAAGAGGCGCCGGCCGCTGCCGATCATAGCAGGGCGCCCGCTCCCGGCCGCTCGCTCGCTCTCACCCGTCGCCGGCCTCCCGTGGCCGGCGCCATGAGCCGCCCTCCGTGCACAGTACTAGGTGGGCTTCCGGACGACCGGGGTGAGGCGAGCGTCGCGAACGCCCGCGGAGCGGCCGGAGAGCCTTCCTTGAAAGGAGAGCCTGTGAAGAAGATGAAGCTGCATCGAGAGACGCTGCGCGCGCTGGCGACCGATGGCGGAGAGCTGGGCCAGGCGAAGGGCGCCCAGAGCGCGACTTGCCAGATTCCCTCGATCTGCAAGGCGTGCTACACCCACTACGGCTATCCCACCTGCGCTTGACCGCCAGCGCGGAGGCCGCCGGCCCGGGCCTCCGCGTCCATCGCCTCGCCTCCCGGGCCCTGGGTTTGCATGACGTCGTCGCAGTTGTCGAGCGCGGCCAGCAAGGCGTCGGTCGTCTGGCGCGCGACTGAGATCGGAGGCCCGGAGATGCGGATGCGCAACCCTCTGCTCTCGGCGGTGGTGCTGCTCGCGGTCGTCGTTCCGGGAGGTGCCAGTCCCCGGACCAGCACCGTGGAGTACACGCCGCCCGCCCAGCCGGGCGACATCTACACGGTGATCGATTTCGCACGGTCGGGCGGCACGGCGGAGGCGACCACCATCGCCGAGGCCATGGGCAACCGGCACCGGGAGATGACGGTCGTGCCTCACGTCTACTGTGAGCACACGAGCCCCACCGGCGTCGTGGTCCGGTTCCGGCACTACGCCGCGGACTCGGAGCCGCTGACGGTCACCACCACCGGCCGATTCGTCCGTGGCCCCTACCAGGGTGGCCTGCCCGCCGAGGCGATGCATCGCTGCTACCAGGTGGTGAGTTGACCATCCTCCATTCGCCGTAGCCACGGCCGTAGCCACGCCGGGCCAAAGCGGAAGCGGCTGTTACAATCCCGCCCGTGGACGAGGAGCTGCCGCTCAAGCCAGGCCCGGAGACCGATGCCGCACGCCCGGTGACTCCGGCCGGACCGGCGCCGGCCCCCGCGGCGCCCGTCGCCGACCCGGATTCCGGCGGCATTCCGCCCGCCGAGCAGCAGGTCTCCCGCGCGAGCGGCGAGGCGCCGCGCTGGGGCAAGGGCACGCGGAGCGGCGAGGAGGGGGTCTTCCTGCGCGGACCCCAGCCCCGCGCCCACGAGCTCGCCCGCCTGCTGCGCATCGGCGCCGACTTCGTCCGCGGCGTGCGGGCGCTGCACTTCGTGGGCCCCTGCGTCACCGTGTTCGGCTCGGCACGGTTCACCGAGCGTCACCCCTATTACGAGATGGCGCGGGAGATGGGGCAGCGGCTCGGCAGGGCGGGTTTCACCGTCATGACCGGCGGCGGCCCCGGGATCATGGAGGCCGCCAACCGCGGCGCCCGCGACGTCGGCGCGCGCTCGGTGGGCTGCAACATCATCCTGCCGCAGGAGCAGCAGCACAACGACTACCTCGACCTCTGGCTCGAGTTCCACTATTTCTTCCTGCGCAAGATGATGCTGGTCAAGTACTCCTATGCGTTCGTGGTGATGCCGGGCGGCTTCGGCACCATGGACGAGATCTTCGAGACCGCGACGCTCATCCAGACCGGCAAGATCCGCAACTTCCCGCTGGTGCTGATGGGCGTCGACTTCTGGCGGCCGCTCTTCGACCTGTTCCGCGACAGCATGGTCCCGCAGGCCACGATCTCGCCGCTCGACGTCGAGCGCCTCCTGCTCACCGATTCGCCGGAGGAGGCGATGAGCAGGATCATGGGCTCGACGGCCGACTTCGGCCTGGTCTGGCAGCCGCAGCCGCGCTGGTACCTCGGCGAGAGCACCCTCGCCGCCGGCGCGCGCCCCCCCGGCCCCTCTCGCACCGCCCGCTCCACGCCCCGCTAGCCGCCGCCACCACCACCGCCGACGACTTGCACATCCCCGCCAATGCTTGCTAGGGTTCCCGCGCTCCTGGGAAACGCTGCTCTCGCCGCTGGGCTGACGGCGGGCATCGACCTGACGAGGGGGGATCTCCGTGTCGAAGCGATGGGTGTGTCTCCTTGCCGCCGCCGGGCTCGCGCTGGCCGGCATCCAGGCTGCCGCGCAGCCGCTGCAGAAGTCGGCGGTGATGGTCGGCGCCGGCAACACTCAGCCCACCGGCCAGACCTTCGGCTACCGCCTGACCTACAACTGCAGCAGCACCTCGGGCCCTTGCCTCAACGCCGAGGTCGACGACCTGCTGCCGGCGCAGCTGAGCTTCGTGTCCACCGTGCCGGCCAGCCCGGCCGGCGACGTGGCGGCGATCGACGTGACGCCGAACTACATGGGCTCGGGCCGCACGCGGGTGCAGTTCGTGATGAATTCGCCGCTGCCGGCCGGCAACAGCGGCGACCTGCTGATCGACGTCCGCTTCCCGAACGGCTCCACTCCCGACGGCACGGTGGCGACGAACACCGCCGACGCCGTCAACCTCGGCGCCACCCCCGGCACCTTCACCACGCCGCCGGTCGCCGTCACCGCGACCGCCGCGCTGCAGGTCACGCTGCAGAAGACCCTCACCACCCCCCCGGCCAACCTCGACATGCCGGAGCAGTACCGGCTGCGCATCGCGGTCGGCAACGGCGGCGGCGACCTCGAGCTGACCAGCGTCGGCCCGGTGGTCGACACCCTGCCCGCGGGCGTGGTGTTCGACAGCGCCTCGCCGGCCGCCGACTGCGAGCCCGGCTGCGACGGCACGACTCCCGCGTCCGTGACCTGGACCAGCCCCTGCACCGTGCCGGTCAATCCCGGCGGCAACTGCGACATCCTGGTGAACGTCACCTTCCCGAGCGCCACCTTCACCAGCGGCAGCAACGTGACGAACACCTTCACCGCGACCGGCACCCCCCTCGGCGGCGCGCCGCAGAGCCTGGGGACCGGCCAGGTCACGCACCCGGTGACGACGTTCGTGCCGAACGCCAGCGCCGGCCTGGGCAAGAACGTCTCCGGCGGCAGCCCGAACCCGCCGACCTTGAACCAGGCCTTCAGCTACTCGCTCTCGCCCTCGAACAACGGCAACGTCCCGCTGGACGGGATGACCGTCATCGACACGGTGCCGATCCAGCTGCAGATCGCCAGCGTCACGACCGGTGCCTACAACGCCGCCGGCGACTTCGCCGCGGGCGTGGGCGTCCAGGTGAGCTACGAGAAGAACACCGCGCCCGGCGTCTTCACCCTCTGGGGGAGCTCGCCGAACGCCGCCACCAACACGACGCTCACCGCCCCGCCCCCCGGCCTGGGCGCCGGCGAGTACATCACCCGGATCGAGTGGCAGCTCGGCCAGGCGTCTCCCGGCATGAACGCCTCCGCCCAACCCCAGATCTCCGGCAAGATCGTCAATCCCGACAACGCCGGCAACCCGGTGGCGTTCGGCAACTCCATCCAGAACTGCGCCAGCCTGGCGGCGGTCTACACCGCCGGCCCCACGAACGTGAACCGGACCACCTGCTCGACCTTCACCCTGAGCGGCCCGTTCGTGCAGCTGAACCCGTCCAAGGACAACCTCTCCGGCGGCGGCCCCTTCAACCCGGGACAGGCGGTGAGCTGGCGCCTGCGGGTGCGCAGCGCGCCGCAGTCGAGCGACCCGGCGCCGCTGGAAGGCCTGGTCGCCGCCGACCTCCTGCCGGTCGATCTCCTCTACGTCGCCGGCAGCTGGACCTTCGACGACCAGGGCACGGGCCTGCCCGCGCCGCAGAGCTTCGAGGAGATCCCGAACTTCGCCGGCACCGGCCGCACGCTGCTGCGCTGGAAGTGGAACGCCGGCAGCGGCAGCCTGGGCGTCAACCAGCAGGTCTTCATCCTGTTCGGCACGACGATCCGCTCCGGCGCCACGTTCGGGCCGCTCGGCAACACCTTCACGCTCGGCTCCGACAGCCCCGGCCTCGCCCTGCGCTGCTCCGGCGCGTCGCAGCCGAACACCCTGGACGTGGAGGGCACCGGCAACACCTCGGAGACCCTCTGCGCCTCGACCGGCACGATCAACGTGGCCCCGATCGCCCAGCTGGTGTCGAGCAAGCAGATCCGCGGCATCTGCGATAGCGGCTTCACCTCGACCTCGAGCGGCACGCTCGTCGGCGGCGCCATCCAGTACCAGCTGCGAGTGCAGAACGTCGGCACCGTGCCGATGCAGAACATGGTGATCGTCGACATCCTGCCGTTCGTCGGCGACACCGGCGTGCGCGACCTGACGCCGCGCGGCTCGCAGTGGACGCCGCTGCTGGCGGCGCCGATCCTGCCTCCCGCCGGCACGACGCTCTCCTACTCGACGTCCGGCAATCCCTGCCGCCCCGAGGTCGGCGGTCCGTCGGCCGGCTGCGATCCGCCGAACTGGACGACGGTGCCGCCGGTGCCGATCACCGCGGTGCGCTCGTTCAAGCTCGACTTCGGCAGCCGGGTGGTGGGGCCGTTCGACACCCTCACCTTCACGTTCCAGCTGGTGGCTCCCGGCAACACGCCGCCTGGCAGCGCCTTCAACTCCTTCGCCTACCAGGCGAACCGGTCCGACGGGCTAGGCTCGCTGGCGGCCGAGCCGCAGAAGGTGGGCATCGCCCTGGGCTCCTGCGCCGCCGCCACCCTGGGCGACTACGTCTGGGTGGACGCCAACGGCAACGGCCTGCAGGACGACGGGCAGACCGGCCTCGACGGCATCTACGCCCGGCTCTACTCGCCGGGCGCGGACGGCATCCCCGGGACGCCCGACGACGTGCTGTTGTCGACGACCATCACCCAGCAGGGGCCGGCCAACACTCCCGGCTGGTACGAGTTCCCGGGCCTCGCACCGGGAAGCTACTTCGTCTGCGTGACGCCGCCGCCGACCTTCGTCTTCACGGCTCCGAATGCCGGCGCGGCCGGCAACGACTCGGTCGGCAACCCGCGGACCGGCTGCTCGCCGCTGGTGACGCTCGCCGCGAACCAGCAGAACCTCACCGTCGACTTCGGCCTCCTGGCCACGCAGCTCGCGGCGCTCGGCGACTACGTCTGGTTCGACCGCAACGCCGACGGCGTGCAGAACGAGTCGACCTGGGACGGCGCCAACGGCGTCACGGTGAAGCTCTGGGCGGACAACGGCAACGGCATCGCGGAGCCGGGCACCGGCGACGCCCTGGTGGCGACCGCCGTCACCGCCGACGACGTCTACGGCCGTCCGGGCTACTACCGGTTCGACGGCCTCATCCCCGGGCTCAGCTACTACGTGCAGTTCGTCAAGCCCGCGGCGGCCACCGGCTTCACCACCCAGCACGCCGGCGCCGATCCGACCGTCGACTCCGACGCCGCGCCGTCGAACGGCGTCACCCAGATGGTCGTGCTCGCTCCCGGCGAGTACAACAGCACGCTCGACGCCGGCCTGATCGCGCCGTCCGGCACCCTCGCCATCGGCGACCAGGTGTGGCTCGACGGCAACAATAACGGCATCTTCGAGCCGCAGAACGGCGAGGTCGGGATCGACGGCGTGCGTCTCGATCTGTACCTGGACGCCAACGGCGACGGCCTGCCGACGCTCGACGAGTATGCCGGCTCCACCTTCACCGGTACGCTCGCCGGCTTCTCCGGCAGGTACCAATTCGACAACCTGGCCGCGGGCAACTACATCGTGGTCGTCGACCCCGGCAACTTCTCCGGCAGCGGGCCGCTCGCCGGGCTGGTGTCGAGCACCGGCAACGATCCGGCGCCCAGCCCGAACGGCTGCGCGGACGGAGTCGACAAGGGGACGCCGATCGGCTCGCTCACCGGCAGCCTGCAGTTCACCTTGACGAACGGCGAGACCAACTGCGGCAGCGGCGGGCCGAACACCAACTTCACCGTCGACTTCGGCTTCACCGCCGGCAATGCCGCGAGCCAGCCGCACTACGACTACGGCGACGCGCCGGACGTCTCGGCCACGACCGGCCACGGCAGCTACAACACGACGGCCCTCCACAACGGCCCCTACCACCTGCTCGGCGTGCCCAACGCTCCCTTCCTGGGCAAGTGCGTGGACGCCGACACCGGCTTCAACCAGGACCCGCTGGCGAAGAGCGACGACCTCGCCCTCTCCGGCTTCGTCGTCGGCACCTGCGGCCCCTCCGGCAACGACGAGGACGGGGTGGCCTTCACCGGGCCCTTCACCCCGGGCGGCACCGCCACCTTCACGGTGACGGCCGGCGGCCCCGTGCCCTGCGTGCTCAACGCCTGGGTGGACTGGAACGGCGACGGGGTCTTCGGCGACTCGGCCGGCGAGCAGATCGCGACCGACCTGACCGTGTCCCCGGGGTCGCCCGCCGTGCTGACGCCGACGGTGCCGGCGGCAGCCGCGCCCGGGATCACCTACGCCCGCTTCCGCTGCTCCACGGCGAAGGGTCTGGGGCCGACCGGTCCCGCACCCGACGGCGAGGTCGAGGACTACGTCCTGAGCATCGTCGGCTACGACTACGGCGACGCGCCGCAGAGCTACGGCACGGCGGGCGCCGGCGCCGCGCGCCATCGCGTCGATCCGCTCGCGCCGCCGCTCATGCTCGGCCAGTGCGTGGACACCGAGCCCGACGGGCAGCCGAGCCCGCTGGCCGACGGCGACGACAAGGCGGCGGGCACGAGCCGCGTCGGCAACTGTTTCAACGACGAGGACGGGGTGACCTTCCCGACGCCGATCGTCGCCTGCGGCCAGGCGCAGGTGAACGTCTTCGTCACCGGCGCCGGCGGCAAGCTCGACGCCTGGATCGACTTCTCACAGGGCGGCACCTTCGGCGGCGCCGGCAACCAGATCTTCGCCAGCCAGCCGGTCGCCCCCGGCAACAACACGCTCACCTTCAACGTGCCCTGCGCCGCCGCCGCCGGCACGAGCTACGCGCGCTTCCGGCTCTCTTCGGCCGGCGGCCTCGGGCCGACCGGCACCGCCAACGACGGCGAGGTGGAGGACTACCTGGTGACGCTCGGCGAGCACCCGGTGATCGGCCTCGCCAAGCAGCTGGTGTCGGTCGTCCAGGACCCGGCGGACGCGAGGTCGTCGCGGGTGACCTTCGCGTTCTATCTCGCCAACCTGGGCAACGTGGCGCTCTCGAACGTCAACGCCACGGACTCCCTGGCGGCGGCCTTCCCCTCGCCGGCGAGCTTCTCGGTGATCTCGCTCACCAGCGCCGACTTCACCGTGAACGGTTCCTACGACGGCCAGGCGAACCCGAGCCTGCTGGCGCCGGGCGCCACTCTCGCGGTGGGCACGACCGGCGTCGTCCAGCTCGTCGTCGAGGTGCATACGGCCGGGAATCCCGGCCCTTACAGCAACACCGCCTCGGCGAGCGCGACGAGCCCCATGGGCGCCACCGTGACCGACGTCTCCCAGAACGGCTCGAACCCCGACCCGGACGGCGACGGCAACCCGGGCAACAACAGCGCTCCGACCACCTTTGAGCTGCCGGTCGCCATCGCCGAGATCCCCACCCTCGACCCCGCGGGGCTGGCGGCGCTGGCCGCCCTGCTCGGCCTGGCCGCCTGGCGCGAGGTGCGGCGGCGGCGGCGCGCGGGGCGGACGTGAGCCTGGAGCGAAACTCCGTTCTCGAAGCGAAGGGGAGGGGGCGCCCCCTTCCCCCCCGGAGGGGTGGGAAGGGGGTCGGGGGGATGCGGGGGGAGATCCGATAGACGCTTTGAGTAGACCTCGATCGGTGCTGTCAGCATCATTTCATGCTTCGAAGATCGCCCACCGGTGGCGCCAGCTAGAGTAGCCGGCTTGCCAAATTGGCGAGCTCGGAGCGCTCGCCCTTCTCGAGGTTGATGTGGGTGTAGAGGGCGCTGCCCTTGGTGCGGTCGATGAG
>Ga0070732_10001790_pt1 | contig 11679 bp, 10 predicted proteins | sample Coa_R1_5_FD_66449 | JGI IMG/M metagenome (GOLD analysis project Ga0070732, IMG submission 66449) | Surface soil microbial communities from Centralia Pennsylvania, which are recovering from an underground coalmine fire - Coalmine... | ecosystem: Environmental > Terrestrial > Soil > Unclassified ...
CTGCGAGGCGAGCCGCGCTTCGAGGCGATCGAGCGGGCGCTGAAGTTCCCTGAGTAATCCCAATTTCTCGGCCGATCAGTGCGTCCGCTTTGCGGAAAGCTACGTGGTCGAGGTTGATGAATGCAGCTGGTCGCAATTTGCGACATCAAGTTGGGGGTGGTCGCCGTAAACTCCCGCTGGCCTTCACCGAACACGGCGCGATCCAGGCCGCGACTATCCTGAACAGCCCTCGCGCGATCTGCGTGTGAAGCGACAGGATCGGTGAAAAGCACACGTCCCTCTATCACAAACATTTCGGGGATCATGTTCGCCGCTGACTCTCTGCCGGCGTGGGTAGTCCCACCTTGCGGCAGAAGGCAGCGAAGCGCGGATCGTCCTTGTAGCTCAGCATCAAGGGGTCATACAGCAAGTAGAGAATGCCTGAATCTCGGATGCTCGATGCGCGCTCGAGCCACTCGAACGTCTTGTCCGGATCCTTGCGGAGCGCATGGACTTCGGCGATCCCATACGGTTGGTCGTCAGCGTGTTTGTCGATGAGGAGCTTGAGAGCGCTAGCTGCGGCGGCGCGGTCACCGCCAATCTGGTGTGCCAGAGCCAGCGCCAAGTCCCGAGAGTACCCCGGTGGCTCCTGCTGCGCGGCCGCCATTGCGGCCTGGGCATCGCCGCGCTGGATGGCGATCATCACTAATGTCGGGTAATACCCCCGCGCACTCGGCTGTAATTTGATCGCCTTTCGCACCGCCGCTTCCGCCTCATCGAGACGGTTGAGTCCCAAGAGGTACACGCCCAGCCCGCTGGACCAGTTGGCATACAGCGGATCAGTCGCTAGCGCCTCCCGGGCGAGCTCGATGGCCTGATCCAATTGACCGGAGGTCGCAAGCTCGTCTGCAAGATAGAATTTTGCGCGGCCGTAGTCCGGCGCCAACTCCAGGGCACGACGGGCCTCCGTCTGTGCTCCGCGCCAATCGAAATCCGCTGCGAGCAGCAACCAAGCGCGCGCCAGGTGCGCGGCCGCGAGGTCCGGCGCCAAGCCGAGGGCTTTATCGGCGGCCGCGCGCGCATTCGCGTATGCCTGCTGCGCGGGCGCACCGCTGAGCCACCCCGAAGCGAGGCCTGTCCATGCCCATGACAGCTCACTCCATGCCAGCGCGTAGCGCGGATCGAGCTGCGTCGCGGTCGTGTAGAGCTCGATCGCTTTGCGGGTGTCGGCCGGCGTGTTGATTGCGAGGTAAAATCTGCCGTGCAGCAGCGCGTTGTAGGCTTCGAGGTTTCCACTCGGGGGGCGATCACTCTGCGCCTGGGCCTTTTCGTGCGCCAATAGCCGAGTCTTGAGCGCGCCCGCCACCGCATTCGTGATGTCGTCCTGGAGCGCAAAGAGATCTTTGTAGGGACGGTCATAGCGCTCCGACCACTGCGTGCTGCCATCTGACGCGTTGATAAGTTCCGCGCTGACTCGCACCACATCGCCCGCCCGGCGCACGCTCCCCTCAACCAGATAGGCCACCCCTAGCTTGGTGCCGATGCTGCGGCTGTCTTCCTTCGTATCGCGGAACTGAAAAGAGGAAGTCCGGCCGATCACTTTGAGTCCGGGGAACTGCGACAGCGCGGTGATCAGATCTTCCGATAACCCATCGGAGAAGTATCGCTGGCTCGCATCGCCGCTCTCGTTCACAAGCGGTAGCACCGCGATGGAGGCACCGCCCTTAGCGCCAGGCTTTGATCCCGTCAGTAACCCGAGCCCTAAATAGCCGAGGGCGAGGACGGCCGCCACCGTGGTCGCCGCGTACCACACTCCCGCGCGCCGTCGGATGAGCCCGCGCGGGGCCGCTGCACCACTCGCCACCGCGCTGCCGGCGGAGCGGGCTGTGGTTTCCAATGCGGCTGGGGCTGGACTGTCGGGCGCGAGCAGTCGCCGTACGCGCTCGGCGAATGCCGGCGACGTCTCTCCACCCGGCAGGCGCGTCCACTGCACTTCCCGGAACCGCTCCGGCACGCGATCATCGTCATCACGTGTGTCGTCGATCACGACCGGCAGCAGGAAGGCCATTTCGGCATCCATGAGGTGAGAACGATCAACCGCCAGCTTCCATTCAAGTCGGAAGTACCCCTCGCGGCGATCGTGCGTGGCGTGCGAGATGACCGGGATGAACAGTGCGCAGGTCTTGATCTGCTTGCGGATCGCCTGGTCCCAGGCGTCCCCGCCCTTCAGCTCGCTCTGATCGAACCACACTTCGACACCCGCTGAGCGCAGTGCCACGCAGATGCGTTGAGCCGCCTCCGCATCCTGTGAGGCGTAGCTCAGAAATACCGCGTGTGAAATCCCGCTCACGGCGCCACCGCCGCCACCCTCGATCATGTCGAACGTCCCCCTATGCGCCCGAATGGTCGCGGATGCCCAGGGGGATGGCAACCAGCGTTAACTCAGAGGCGCATGAAGCCACCAGAACCACCGCAGCCGCAGCATCGGTTTGGCGGCGAATTTTGGATGACCAGAATTGGTACTTGCCTCTTGAGTGTCTCCTTTGCGGAAAACCCGAGTGCCGACCACGACCGTCCGCTTGTGGTCCAGCAGCCGCCCGTCGCAGCGCGATGGCCGCACTCCCGGTTTACGACCGCTACCCCCAAAGCGGACTTTCGCAAGCGCGCCACCGCGCGCAGTGTGGTCAGCGGTCGATGACGGCCATACTTCCTTCGTTGTGACGCTCCCCTGCGGCGGGCGTGAGGTTGTTCAGCCGCTCGATCTGCTCGGCGCTCAGCTCGATGCGATCGGCGGCGGTATTCTCCTCGACGCGGGCGACCCGCTTGGTGCCGGGGATCGGGGCGATGTCGTCGCCCTGCGCGAGCAGCCACGCCAGAGCGATCTGTGCCGGTGTTGCCCCCACCTCGGCGGCAACGGCCTTGACCTCGTCGACGATGCGCAGGTTGCGTTGGAAGTTTTCGCCGATGAAACGCGGGTTGGTCTTGCGCCAATCGTCGTCGGAGAGCTGTTTTGGGGATTGGATCTCGCCGGTCAGGAAGCCGTGACCGAGCGGCGAGTAGGGAACGAAGCCGATGCCCAGCTTCCGCAACAGCGGCAGCAGTTCGGCCTCCGGGTCACGGGTCCACAGGGAGTACTCGGTTTGCAGGGCGGTGATAGTGTGGACGGCGTGGCCGCGACGGATCGTGGCGGGGCCGGCCTCGGACAACCCGATGTATCGGACCTTGCCTTCGGCGACCAGCTTGGCCAAGGCGGCGACGGTGTCCTCGATGGGGGTCTTTGGATCGACGCGGTGCTGGTAGTACAAGTCAATGTGGTCTGTGCCGAGCCGCTTCAGCGAGCCCTCGACCGCGGCGCGGATGTTCGCCGGGCTGCTGTCGAGCACCCCGGGGCCCCCGCCGGAATGCGAGACGAGGCCGAATTTCGTCGCCAACACCACCTGATCGCGGCGGCCCTTGATGGCCCGGCCCACTAGTTCCTCGTTGGTGAAGGGACCGTAGATCTCGGCGGTGTCGATGTGAGTGACGCCCAGGTCGAGCGCGCGGTGGATGGTGCGGATCGACTCGGCGTCGCTCCCGGCCCCGATGTTGTAGTAGCCGGACATGGACATGGCGCCGAGTCCTATGCGGGAGACGTCGAGTCCGCCGATCGAGATGTGCTTCATGGTGATGTGCTCCTGACGGTGCTGTTCGCGATGCGTCAGTGTCGCGGTATACCCCCGACGCGGTTTGCCAGATTTGGCGAGGTTATTGCCTAAATCAACGTTTCGGTGTCGGAATGAGAATGATCAGCAAGCGCGGTGCTAGACTCTAAATCCAGCATAGGCAGGCAGACGGAGCCTCTATGTACAGTCATTCAGGGCCCAAAAGATCCGACGCTGAATCGCTGAGCGCTTTGGCTTATGCCCTCGGTAGCTTTGCCCAAACCGACGGTGACTACACCACTGCCATTCCCGCGCTCACGCTCCACCGGCGGAGTGCGCCAACCGAACCGCTGCACTGCATCTACAGCCTGGGTTTGGGCGTCATCGCACAGGGCGCCAAGCAGGTCATGCTCGGGGACGCGGTGGTCAATTACAGCCCCGGTCGATCGATGCTCACGACGATCGATCTGCCGGTCGTGTCTCACGTCACCCAGGCCAGTGCCCGAAAACCGTTTCTGGGTCTGTTGCTGACATTGGATCCCCGTCAGATCGTGCAGATGGCTTCGGACCTGGATCTGGCCCAGCCGTCGAGGGAGCGCGCCTTTCGACCCGTCTCCATTGAAAGGCTCGATGAAGCGCTGCTCGATGCCCTGGTCCGGCTTGTCAAACTTTTGGACAAGCCGGCGCTAGTTCCCCAACTGGCGCCGCTGATCCAGCAGGAAATCACCATCCGCCTGCTAACCAGTCGCTACGGACCACAACTGCAGCACCTGGTCGCCGCCGGGTCCCCGAGCCAGCAGATCGCGAAGGCCGTCGCCTGGCTCAAGCAGAATTTCACTCACGTGTTGCACGTCGACGACCTGGCAGCTCGCACGCACATGAGTCCATCGACTTTTCGCCAGCATTTCCGCGCCATCACAGGCGTGAGCCCGTTGCAGTTCCAGAAGCAGCTGCGTCTGCAGGAAGCGCGGCAATTAATGCTCAACCAGAGCCTCGACGCGGGCAACGCCGGGGGCCGTGTGGGTTATGAGAGTGCATCCCAGTTCAGCCGCGAGTACAGCCGCCTGTTTGGCGCCCCACCCCAGCGCGATATCAGGCGGATGCGACTGAGCCAAACGTCTTCAAGACAGTAGCACTGCCGCTGCGTGTGAAACTCTGGCCAACGTGAGGCATCAAGGGCGAGCACGGCGACGCTCCCGCGAGGAACGATCGTGTCGGCTGTCGCCGGCCCGACTTGGCTGAGACTCGAGCGGGTGATGGGAATCGAACCCACATCGGGCCGCGTTCAACAGCCGGATCCGAAAGCCAGTCTCACCCACACTGCAGGCTGCGTGTGATCTGCGTGTGAAGCGACAGGATCGGTGAAAAGCACCCGTTCCTTCCACCACAAACACATTTCGGGGCGGCTGGAGTTGACCCGAAGCCGTCCTACCGCCCTCCCGAAAGCGGCCATTCAGCATCGGATTAGCCGACGTTCGGAAATTGGCCCTAGGGGCGGGCGTGCCGAGGGAATCCGAACGGACTCGAATCTAGCAATTGCCGGCCACCGACAACTGGTGCGCCGGCAAGGGCCAATCCAGAGGCTGCCACCGCGGCAGAAAGGAATGCGCCCGGTGCCGGACGGTCGCACGGTGTCTAGACGGTTGCGCGAAGGCGGTTTGACTTGAGCAACCACGCCAAATAGATGGCTGCTGTCACGTCGTAGGAAGAGCAGAAGGCCGGCCAAAAGGTTGGAACTCCTGCATTGTCTACCAAGGCATGGTGTGCCAGATCAAAGATGCCATGTGCAGCCAACGCGACTGCGACCAGCCACAGGGATTTCCTGAAGCCAATTGCCGCCAATGCAAAGAAGGCCGCCGAGAAAGGTAGTTCCCGCAACCATGCGCCCGTAGTTGCTCCCATTAGCGCGAACAGGATGTAGAGCACGGCAATGACCATCATGACGGTCGGATAGAAAGCTCGGTCACGATCCAGGCGCAAGGACGTAGCAAACAATCCGGCTGCGATCGCGAGCACAACCCCCATGACTAATGCCACGTCTCACCCTCATGCGGACCGGGAATCCGTCGCTGGTGCTGGCGGCGCCCGAGACAGCAGGTACATTAAGTGCGCTTGGCAACACGCCGCTATAGTCTCGCCACCCTAATTCTGACGGACGATCATAGTCAATGAGTTGCTTATGTGATTGCGGCGCGAGCATCTGCGCCAGCCCAGGCTGGAAGACGGCCACCTGGATGCGCCACAGTGAGAAGCCTCGATGACAACGTCTGCCTGCAATCGGCCGCAGAGTCTTCCTCGTCATGTAGCGGTGGTGGGAGCTGCCGGTGGTCTTGGTCAAGGTGTCTTGCGGATGTGCCGAGCGGAAGGAATTGCCTTCACGGCAATCGTTCGCTCCAGGCCCGAGCGCATAGTTGACTTGCCTCAGGGGTCGCAAGTGGTCGTGGTCACGTCGCTCGCCGACCGGGAGGCCCTCACGAAGGCGTTCGCAGGTGCCGACGTCGTGATCATCGCAACCGGTGTGACGGCAACCAGCGACGATCGATCTGCGAGACTGTCGGAGAATGCGGCCGAGCTCGAGGCGGCAATGCTCGCAGCAGGGGTCGATCGCATCATCATCACGAACACTCTGCTCGCGTCTATGCCTGGAAGTGTAGCGAGTAGGGCAATGCGCTTTTTCTCAAAGGTACCCGGCAGAATAGGTCGCGGTGCTCGTGAGCAACAAGCGGTCATTGATGCCGTCGGTAAAGGCGCGTTCTCAAGGGTTCGGTGGACCATAGCGCGCGCGGGGCTCAATTCCCGCGGCAAGAATGAACCCCCTGTGGCGGCGGCGGATTGGGCTGGTGCCCAGAACTCCTGGATGCCCGTCTCCTATGACGCCATGGCGCGGTGGATGCTCGAGGAAGCGACCGACAATCAATACGTCGGGGCCGCACCGATTGTCTCGCGGCGGCGTTGATTGGTACAAGGCTGAGTCACTCCGGGGTCACGCCAGCCTAATGTGTAGAGTCGACAATGAGACCGGGACTCGCGGGCTCTTCACGCCGAGCGGGCCGGCGGGCTCCTCTGTAGGCCGAGCCATCCCCGAGGCAGGCCAGTTGCGCTGTCGTACGCCTGCATTGCAGTGAACAGGAGCTCGAGCGGAACCCAGTGTGGTGGGTACTTGAACCTGGCGGTGTCTAGCACGAGGACGCAGTCCGAGTCCGCGTGATATCCACCGAGCGGGGAGAAGTGCCCGTCGCCGGATTGCCCCAGCGCGCGCCTCGAGTAGTTGACGATGAGCAAGGGCGCTCCGTCTCGCGTTGAGGCTTCGAGGACCTGCGCGCGGAAGCGCTCGACGCCGGTCTCAAGACCAGGCCGATGCAGCGCGACGTGAGTGCCACTGCATCTCGCAAGACAAGCCACCTCATCGAGGCTGAGACCGAGGCGACGTATCTCCTCGAGAGGCTTGCAACAATCGAGCAGCTCCTCACTGAACCAGCGCCAAGGGCCTTTCCACTTCCTGGCCGGATCGATCCCGAGTGCATTGAGCGCGCATACGAGAGAGCCCAGGCCGCAGTAGGCAGGGTCCGATTGGGTGTGAAATTGCTGCGCCAGCTTGAAGTAGCTAGCCATGGTGCCGTCGAGCAATGCCTCCGCAAAGAGGCGGCGGCCGGATTCCGAGTCCAGAGCATGCAGCGCGTCCGGTAGCGGGCGCATATAAAGCGTGCGATCGGAAGGCTGAGTCGGCATCGCGGGGACGGATTCCTTACAGATTTCCATAGCAGCACCTCTGGGACAGGACCGACTAACGGGATCGGTTGCAGGTGCAGATTGACATGGGGTTACCTGCTGCGATTGAACGAAGTGGCTGCCTGGGACGGACAAATCAGTCGACTTCATTTCGAGCGCAAGAACCTCACCGTTTCGGAGGCGACGTAGGCGGCATCCTCCCCGACGCCCCCAAGCAGGGCGGAGCTCACCCGGTATTGAAAGCGCATGCCGAGGAAAGCTATTCCGGGCGCGGTTTCTACCAAGCCTCGACGATGCAGTGGATAGCCGTCGAGGCCAAGGACTGGTAGCTCGATCCAGCTGAAGTCCGGTCTGAAGCCGGTGCACCAGATGACCGCGACAGTCTCGGCATCGACATTGCCGCCTTCGAGAAGCGGCAAACCTCCACGCACGCCAATGGTTCTGCCTGCGCGCCGAAGGTTCGCCCGCTCCAGGAACTTTGGCGACATCCCGACGAGCGGGTCGCCGGCGAAGAGTCGTCCCTGCATCAAGCGACGCCCGATGGCTGTTTGTACCGGGGCGCGCATGAGCGTCGGCCACAGCCAATCGTAGATGTCTCGGCCGAGAAAGCGGCGTGGCAGTGAGCCGGTGTCGGATCCAGATAGCACGACGCGCCGTCCGGTTTCTGCAAGCTCCAGTGCTATCTGCGCGCCCGAGTTACCCGCTCCGACCACCAGTACGCCGCCAGAGGGAAGTTGCTCGGGTCGGCGGTAGTCGCTCGAGTGAAACTGCAGTATTTGAGGGTCAAGCGCGGCTGCGAATGCTGGCACGTAGGGCTGCTGGTTCGCGCCGGTGGCCGCGATCACCGAGCGCGCGCTGAGCACCTCGCCCCTTTCGGTGCTGACGCTGTACGCACCAGATTCTGGCCGGAGGCTCGTGACGCGAGTCCCCAGGCGCACGGGCAGATCGAACTGCTTCGTATAAGCCTTGAGGTAATCGGCCACTCCGTCCTTGCCGGGCAGGGAGTACCGCTCGCCGGGGAAAGGCATACCCGGCAAACCGTTGTAGCGCGCGGGAGTAAAGAGCCGCAGGCTGTCCCACCGCCGCCTCCAGACCGCGCCGATCTCCTCCTCTGCGTCAACCAACGCGATACGCAGCCCGGCGCGCTGCAGGTAGTACCCAGCCGCAAGCCCGGCCTGACCAGCACCGATGACAATGCTGTCATAAGTGGCGTTCATGAGCACGGCTCCTGCGACGCCGAAGACACTTCCACGCGCCCGCTTGCGGGTATGATTTGGGTGCGCTCGGTGCTCTTCATGGGTTCTCCCGTGGTTTGCATGCGCGCCAGCGAGTGACGCGCGACAGGGCGAACGATAGAGAAGGGGCCCCATCGACGTATTGAATGAGCCAGGGCTGTTTCTTGGACGAAGCGAATGCCCGACTTGAACAAACCTGCTGCAGGGGGCGGTCGCGAGCCGGTGTGGATCACCGGCGCCGCGGCGCACTCCGACCCCCGGTGGTATCTGTGGGAGGGGGGCTTTCTGGTAACCGGGCAGGCAGGCGGCGAAGTGCCGCCTCATTTACATCACGCGATACAGATCTTTCTCGCGCTCGACGGCATGGCCGCGATCCGGCCCACGGGCGGGGAATGGCGCGAGGGCCGCGGCATCATCGTGCGGCCCGACATCGAGCACTCATTCAACGCCCGGGGCGCAACCGGCGGCTTGCTCTTTGTGGACCCGGAGTCCACTGAGGGCGTATGGCTCCAATCGGTTCTCACGGACGACATCACGTTCGCACCTGAGGCGCGGCTCAAGAGCTGTCTGACCGAGTTGCAGGCATTCATGCAGCGCCCGCTCGAAAGCATGGATGTAAGCGCCTTGGTGCGCCATTGCGTGCTCGCGTTCTGCCCCGGTGGACCACCAAGCCGAAGTTTAGACAGCCGGGTCACCACAGTCCTGAGGACGATTCGTGAGTCGGACGACCTGCGCATGTCACTCGAGGCGGCGGCAGGGCTGGTGCATCTATCGCCCGGCCGTTTCGCACATCTTTTCAAGGAGCAGCTCGGTCTCCCGTTTCGGCGCTACATGCTTTGGCGCAAGCTGACGCGCGCAATGCTGGCCATCGGACGGGAGACCAACATTGCGGCAGCGGCTCATGCCTCCGATTTCGCCGACGCGGCGCACCTGACGCGCACTTTCCATCACATGTTCGGCATTCCGCCTTCGGTGATGATGCGCGGCCAGTTCTTTGAGATAGCTTCGCCGTTCGCCCCGGCGGGCTGATCACACCCGGCGCCGCGCAGCTTTCTGCGGTCTGGTAAGGCCGCAAGTCAGCTGCTTCATTCAAGAGACTCAATGGCTCGGTTCAATTCGGGCCCGCCGTTCCCCGGCAGAATGCAGCCATCGGACTTGCTGGTCCGGTCAACTGCACCATCCAACAGAGGAACAAGTCGTCGTGGCATACAACTTCAGTGCGATCGCTGGCCGGATGCGAGTGATGTGGGGAGTCTTGAGAAAGTTCGCGCCATACGCCGCCATTGAGCTCATTCTGCCGGGAGGTACGATACTTGCGATCGTCTTCTGGCTGTATCGAAGGAGACAGCTCGCGCTAGCTGGTGCGCAATAGGGGAGCAGCCTACGTTGACCCGTCCATGCGCATCACGCCCCCGAATGTCCGCTATCTGGAACAGGGTGCGGCGGCGGCGAGTGGCCGGAATTGGCCGAGGCTGTGTGATAACTCAAGTCTGGGGCGGGTGGCCAGGGTGCGTAGCGACGGCGATGGCAAAAAAACAGCCGCGCCGATCAGGCACGGAGCGCCTCGATCAGTGGTCCGGTCCCCATGATTCTCATCACTCGCTTCAGGTTGTAGGCCAGAACGTGCAGGCCCATCTCCGCGCTTACCCTCGGTAGTCGTCGACTCAGGAAGTGGGTGGCGCCCATCCACGCCTTGATGGTGCCGAACGGGTGCTCCGCCGTCTGCCGCCGGATCTGCATCCGCTTCGGATCCCGATCGAGCCGAGCCTGCATCCTATCGAGCACCGCCTCGTGCTCCCAGCGACCGATCCGGCGGTAGTCGCTTGTCGTGCACTTCGAGCGCAGCGCACAGCGCGGACACGCCGAGGCCCAGTACTTGTAGATGTTCATGCCCTTCTCGACGCTCAGGAAGCGCCGAACGGCCCACTCGCCAGCAGGGCAGCGGTAGGCATCGCGCTTGGCGTCGTAAGCGAAGTCGCTTTTGTCATAGCGCCCGTCGGCACGACTGTTGGAGGTCATGCACTTCGGCACTAGCGGCACGATACCGGCATCCTCGCAGGCTTTGATCTGCTCGCCGCTGTAGTAGCCACGATCGGCGATCGCCGTCAGCTCGGTCGTGCCGAGCGCTTCACGAGCCGCCTCGGCCATCTTCTTGAGTTGATGGCGGTCAGAGCCGACGTTCGTGACCTCGTGTGTCACGATCAGATGGTGCCGCGTCTCGACCGCGGTCTGCACGTTGTACCCAACGATGCCGGTGCCCTTGCCTTGGCTGGCCATCGAACGCGCATCAGGATCTGTCAGTGACAGCTGGCCGTCGGGCGAGGCCTCCATCTGCGCCTTCAGCCCTTCCAGCCGATGCATCTCCTCCTTCAGCGTCGCGATGCGCTCCTTCAGCCGTGTTGCATGGCGCGGGCTGCTCGGCGTCTCTTTGCGATCCATGCGATCAAGCTGCTGCAGGTACTCCGCGATGCTCTGCTCGATTAGCGCCATTCGCGTCTTCATCTTCCCCGGCGTGAAGTTGCGATCGCGGTGGTTAACCGCCTTGAACTTGCTGCCGTCGATCGAAACCGTCGCTTCGGTGAACAGACCCCAGCGCCGGCACAGCACGATGAACTCGCGGCAGACGTTCTTGATCGCCACGCCGTTCTGCGCGCGGAAGTCGGCCAGCGTTTTGAAGTCCGGGGCGAGCCGGCCAACCAGCCACATCAGCTCGAGGTTCCGACATGCTTCCCGCTCCAGCCGGCGCGTCGACTGGATCCTGTTCAGATACCCGTAGATGTAGATCTTGAGCATAGTCGCCGGGTGGTAACCCGGTCGACCCGTGCCTGCGGGATCCACCCCATCGAACCCGAGCCTTGCTAGGTCGAGCTCCGCCACGAAGGCGTCGATGACGCGGACCGGGTTCTCGTCCGAGACGTACTCGTCGATCCGTTCCGGAAGCAGCGTCCCCTGGCACCGATCGGCCTCGTCGATGAACCTGCTCACAGCAGCCTCCCCGAGCAAGAATCCAATACGATCCTAGCGTTTCAACATGACGTTTTCACACAGCCTCGGCCGTTATCAGCCCTTCAAATTGGCGGTGGGGGTGGGATTCG
>Ga0070732_10001791_pt1 | contig 11676 bp, 5 predicted proteins | sample Coa_R1_5_FD_66449 | JGI IMG/M metagenome (GOLD analysis project Ga0070732, IMG submission 66449) | Surface soil microbial communities from Centralia Pennsylvania, which are recovering from an underground coalmine fire - Coalmine... | ecosystem: Environmental > Terrestrial > Soil > Unclassified ...
GATGTCGCCCTGGTGGATTACGCCCTTCCCGATGCCACCGCGCTCGACCTTTTGCGCCGCCTTAAGGACTTGCAACCAGGCATGCCCGTAGTGATCCTCACCGGCCATGCCACCATTGAGCTGGCAGTGCGCGCCATCAAACAGGGGGCGCAAAACTTCATTGCCAAACCTGTCCATTTGGCCACTCTGGCCCTGACCCTGCAGAAAGCCATCGACGAAAAGGAGAATCCCCCTCACCCTGCCGGCGGTCGCAAAAGCAGCCTGGCGATTCCCGATCCCTTTGTGGGCAGCAGCAGCCTCATACGCGAATTGGCGGAGCAGGCGCAAAAGGTGGCTCAAAGTCAGAGTCCGGTGCTCATCCAGGGCGCGACCGGCACCGGAAAGGGCGTTTTGGCGCGTTGGTTGCATGCCCACAGCCCCCGTTCTGATGAGCCTTTTGTGGATTTGAACTGCGCCGGCCTCTCCCGAGAATTCCTGGAGACCGAGCTTTTTGGCCACGAAAGGGGTGCCTTTACCGGGGCTGTAACCGCTAAAAGCGGTCTTTTTGAGATTGCCGACAAGGGCACTATTTTCCTCGACGAAGTCGGTGACGTGGACCCGCAGGTCCAGCCTAAGCTATTGAAGGTATTGGAGGAAAGGCGCTTTCGTCACCTGGGGGATGTGCGCGACCTCTCGGTGGACGTTCGATTCCTCGCCGCCACCCACGAAGACCTGGGCATGTTGGTGCAGGAGAAGAGGTTTCGCAGCGACCTGTACTTCCGTATCAATACCATTCGCTTAAGCGTGCCGCCGCTCTGCCGCCGCCCGGAGGATATTCCAGCGCTTGCCGACCGAATTCTCACCATGCTGGCTCTCTCCTTGCGATTGCCTCACACCAGCCTCTCCCCGGAGGCGCTCAAGTTGTTGCAGGGATACTCCTGGCCGGGCAACGTGCGCGAATTGCGCAACGTGCTGGAACGCTCCCTGGTGCTGGGCTGTGGGCGCACCATCGCTCCGGAACACCTGAGCTTTGAAGAGGATATGACTCTTTCTCCCAACGAGATGAGCACCATGACCCTGACCGATCTGGAACGGCTGCACATTGCACGCGTGCTGCGCGAGGAGCATGGCCGCGTCCAGATGGCCGCCCGGCGCCTGGGTATCGGTCGCAGCTCGCTCTACAAGAAGATCAAGGACTACGGTATTGCCATCGGGTCCTGAGCAGCACCCTTCCTCTGTCTCCCGTTTTAGGAATTCCGACCAGGTTGGTCCAGACGCGTCCCTCCGAGCCCTTTGCCATTTCCTGCGGCTGCTTGGTTCCGTGTCAGAATTGAGCCCGGTTACGGCTTTGTAGCCGCCCTTGCGCTGCTCCGGAAACTATCGCTCCGGAGCGGGAAAGCTGCCTTCACGGTGGTCGACAAAACGCCCATTCTCATCGCTGAAGATGACCGCATGTTCCGGGTGTTGCTGCAGAGCTGGCTCCAGGACCGCGGCTACCAGGTCAGCATCGCCGAGAATGGCCAGCAGGCCTGGGAGATGTTGCAAATGGAGAACGCCCCCAAGCTGGTGATTCTGGATTGGATGATGCCCGGCATGTCCGGGCCGGACATCTGCCGGCAGGTGCGCGCACGCACCGATTTGCAATACCGCTACATCCTGCTTCTGACCGCGCGCAACGACAAGCAGGACCTGGTGGCGGGGCTGGAAGCGGGAGCGGACGATTACCTCAGCAAACCCTTTGATGCTCTTGAACTGCATGCCCGCCTCAAAGTGGGGCGGCGCATTCTCGACCTGCAGGAGCAACTGCTGGCCGCGCAGGAAGCGCTGCGCTTCGAGGCCACCCATGATTTTCTGACCGGGGTATGGAACGGGGCAGCGATCCTGCAGGCCCTGGATCGTGAACTGGAGCGTGCCGAACGCATGCATACCACGCTGGGAGTCATGATGCTGGACCTGGACAACTTCAAACAGGTGAATGACGTGCACGGGCATCTGGCGGGAGACGAGGTGCTGCGTGCCTCGGCCCGGCGCATTGCGGAAGAGGTGCGGGTGTATGACCTGGTGGGCCGCTACGGTGGGGAGGAATTTCTGGTGCTCGCGCCGGGGTGCGTTGCTTCGGCCCTGCGGCAGCAGGCGGAGCGCATCCGCGCCAGGATTGCGGAGCCCATCCACAGCAGCGCAGGCCTGATTCGCATCTCCGCCAGTATTGGCATTGTGGGGGCGGAGGTGGTGAAAAACGCTCTGCTCAATTCTCGCGGGCTGGTGCAGGCCGCGGATCAGGCCATGTACCAGGCCAAGGCTAAGGGCAAGAACCGGGTGGAGGAAGGCGTGCTGGAAGGGGTGGGAGCGCCATCCTAAGAAGCAGGGCGCTAACACCAGGTGGTGCGACTCGGGCGCGCGTCCTCGCTCACCCTGGCAGCGGGAGTGAGGCTGGGATTATTGCGGGAATGTCTGGCGGATTTTCACAGTACGGTCGAGTTCATCCACTGCCTGGAGAATTTTCAGGCGCAGATCGGGATCCAGGTCGGGAGCGCGCAAAAAGTCATGCACCTGCGCCTGGGCGGCGGCTGATTGCTGTCCGCGGATGAAGGCATCCAGCCAATCCACCAGGAAAAAGATCTTCCGCTCGCGCTTGATTTGTGCCAGGGCCTCCAGGGCCGGCTTCAGGTAGGGCGCGGTCAGCTCCGGCTGGTTCCAGTAATTGAACGCATCGAGGCTTTCCTCGATCCAGTCTTCCGGGCGGGAGGGGTCGTGCAGATAATCGCCGAAATAAGTTTTCTTGGTCTTGGCCTCCGGGCGTGCGGCAGCGGCAATGTAGGCGTACTTCAGCCCGTCCCCGGTAGGATCGCGCTGCTGCTCGGCGCGAAATACCGCATCGGCCTGGGGATCATTGAGCGCAATCAGCGCCGTCACCAGGTTCCAGCGGTCGAGCTGGCGCAATTCCACGCCCGGCACCAGCAGCTTGCCGTCAAGGAGGTCCCTGAGATAGCCGCGTCCGGCGGGCGTTTCCACCACCGCGCCCAGGATGCGAAACCACAGGATGCGCAAATCTTTTTGGGTCGAATGCAGCATGCGGTCGTCCGCCATTCGTTCGAAGGCGGGCACAAACTCGCCGCGGGCGCTGGAGTTCACATAACGGTGCAGAGCGGTGAGGGCGTGCGCGGCCGTGCTGCGCAGCAGCAGTTCATCGCGCTCCTGGGGCAACAGATCGCGGGCCAGAGAAATGTAGCGGCGCGGCTCCATTTGCGCTACCCGCACCGATTCCCACAACGAGCCCCAGAGCATGGCGCGCAGGAAGACATCGCGCACATTGCCTAACTGCCGCACAACCGCCTGGCGGCTCCGCGGATCGAGCAGAAACCGGCCGTAGGCATAATCCTGGTCATTGGCGAAGACGTACAGCGGGCAGGGCTGGCCTAGCGGCTGGCGAAAGCTTGCGCTGGCCGTGTCGAAGCTGGCCCGAAAGCGCAGTCCCGGAGTGGTTCCATCGTAGGCGAGCAGCACTTCCGTAGCGATGGGCCACAGATTGCCCCCGCCGAGCACGTCGTGCTGGGCGAGGGAGAACTGGTCAATCTGTCCGTCGCGGCAGGACCAGCTGGCGTCCACCTGCGGCATGCCGCGGTGCCGAATCCACATGTCGGCCCAGCGGTCCAGTTTCTGTCCTGAAACGCGCTCGAAAGCGTGCACCAGGTCGCTCCATTCCGCGTTGCCGTACAGATGCTCCTTCAGATAAAGCCGCAGCCCGTCGCGAAAATTTTCCGCGCCCAGCACGTAGGCCAGCTGCTTGAGCATGCCCGGGGCCTTGGAGTAAACGATGGCGCCATAGGCGGACTTGGCGTCCTTCAGATTGGGAATGTCCTGGTAGATGGGCGTGGTGCCCTGGGTGGCATCAATCTCGTAGGCCGCCGGCTTGATGGACAGATAGAAGCGCTTCCAGATATTTTCCGTGGGCTTGAGCGCGTCCAGCGCCTGGTAAGCCATGTATTGCGCGAAACCTTCCTTCAGCCATAAATCGTCAAACCAGCGCATGGTGGTGAGGTCGCCGAACCACTGGTGAGTGAGCTCGTGCAGCACCAGCAGGTCGCGTCCCAGCAGGTCGCTGTGGGTGGGCGCGGTGCGAAACAGCACCGATTCTTCGCGCAGGAACGTGGCCCCCGCATGCTCCATGCCGCCATAGGGAAAGCCGGGGATCAGCACCATGTCGTACTTGGGGAAGGGAAAGGGCTGGGCAAAGTAAGAGGAAAGATAGGCCATGCCCTGCTTGGCGATCTGCTGCACTTCGGTGGCTTCGTTTTCGGCCCGTTTCCATTTGGACTTGCGGACATACAACCCAGGCAGGTCGAGCACTCCGGGGCGTTCCACTTTGCGAAACGGACCGGCGGCGAAAGCGAACAGGTACGTGCTGATGGGACGGGTTTCGCCAAAGACAGTGCGCGCCTGGCCGGCTCCGGCTGGCTCCGAACCGGTCGCTTCGGTGTTGGAGATGATGGTCCAATCCTGCGGCGCGGTAATTTCCAGCCGGAAGCGGCCTTTCAGGTCGGGCTGGTCGAAGCAGGGAAAGGCCATGCTGGCGTCCATGGGGACGAACAGGGTGTAGATGTATTCGCTGCCGTCGTCTTTATCTTGGTAGCGGGTGATGGGCTTGCCGGCGGGCGCGACCGCGGAAGTGAAATCAAAGATGACCGTATTTTCCCCGGCCCGCAGTTTATTGGCGGGCAATTCCAGGTGGCCGCTTTCGGGGACGGCGGCCATCTCGGCGCCATTCACGGTCATGCGCTGGACCGTTCCGTCGCGATAGTCGAGCAGCACCGGTTGGGCGGATTGCAAGGTGAAGCTGAGCTCTTCGTGGCCGGCGATGGTGGCAGCATGGGGCGCCAGCACAAAGGAGACGTGGTAGCGCAGGCTGGAGATTTCTGCCGCCCGCTGGCGCGCCAGATCCCGCGGCACGCCTGGCGGCACCGCGGCAAAAGCTAGAGTGGCGATCAGCAGCAGCGGAGAGAGGCGCAGGAACATGGGGAACGCCGCAGTGTATAACAACCGGCCGACGGGCGCAGTGTCCCTCCCACGGCAGGCCAGTGCCGGCGCCCCCTGACCATCGTCGCGTGACCGGCCTCACAAACGCAACCGCTGGAGTGTGGAATGCTCTTCTGGGGCGGCTCAACCGGCAGCCAGAGGAACATTGACCCTTTAGCTGCGCCTGCCGGGCGAGCGGCCATGTACGTGCTAGTAAGACGCGGGGGAGTTCCCGTGTTAAACTCCGCCTGTCCACTTCCTCAATCTATCGTGCGCAGTACGGGTCGGCAGCAGGGAGACGTCTGCCTGCTCAGAACGTTGAGCCTGAACGACAATTTCCGGGAAAGTTGTGCCGCGGAGCGGACCGTGCTCCGCTTGACGATGCACACTGGGCCAGGGATTCTGGTCCTGTCCCTGTTTTTGCTGCTGTCGTCCATGAGCCGGGCGCAGATCTCGCCTGGTCCCCTTTCGCGGGCGCACCAGTCTCTGAGCGGCGCCACGCAATGTATCAGCTGCCACAAGCTGGCGGCGGGCGCGGCCAGCTTCAAATGCCTGGAGTGCCACGCCGATATTGCCGGCCGGATAGCGGCCAAGCGCGGCCTGCACGCCTCGTTTGGGTCCATCAGCGCCAGCCAGAAGGAATGCGCCAGTTGCCACTCCGAACACAACGGCGAGAATTTCGCGCTTATCCGCTGGAACCCGTCTCCCGGCGCCTTCGACCACAGCAAAACCGGCTACCCCCTGGAAGGCAAGCACGCGAGCCTGGCGTGCGCGCGCTGCCACACCGCGGCGCATATCGCGGCCGCCGAGCGCGCGGCCATTTCCATCAAGGACCTGAACCGCACGTATCTGGGAGTGTCGCGCGCCTGCGTGACTTGCCATGTGGACAAGCACCAGGGCCGGCTGGGGCAGAACTGCCAGCAATGCCACGGCTTCAATGACTGGAAGAGCCTCTCCGTTCCCCTGACCCAGTTCGATCATAGCCGGACACGCTATCCCCTGACCGGGCTGCATCAACAAGTGGCCTGCCAGAAATGCCACCTGCCGGGAACGGACGGCAAGCCGAAGTATGTGGGCTTGACGTTCAGCACCTGCAGTTCCTGCCACACCGATCCTCACCATGGCACCTTCGCCGGCAGCTGCCAGTCCTGTCACAACACCGGCGGCTGGAAGCGCGTGTCGGCGGCGGCGGTGAGCGAGCGGTTCGACCACGCGAAGACCAGGTTTCCCCTGCTGGGCAAGCATGTTGAGGTGCGCTGCGACCAGTGCCATGCCGGAGGAGATTTCAAGAAGCCGGTCGCCTTCCAGAAGTGTTCCGATTGCCACCAGGACGCGCACCAGGGACAGTTCGTAAAGCGCGCCGATAAGGGCGAGTGCTCGTCCTGCCACAACGTGAACGGTTTCAGGCCGGCGATGTTCGGGGTCAAGGAGCACGCCGCCAGCGCTTACCCGCTGCAGGGCAAGCACGCCAGCGTGCGCTGCGAGCAATGCCATGTTCCCGCGGGCCGGGCCACGGTTTACAAGCTGAAATTCGCCAACTGCACTGACTGCCACAAGGACGAACACCAGGGCCAGTTCGCGCGCGCCCCTTACTTCAACCAGTGCCAGCAGTGCCACGACCTGAACGGATACCGGCCGTCCACCTTCACCCTGGCGCGGCACCAGCAGACGCGGTTTCCGCTAAAGGGCGGACATGTAGCCACGCCCTGCAACCAGTGTCATCAGTCGAAGGCAGATTTCACTGGCACGGCGGGCTTAAAGCCGGCGGTGATGTATCGTTTTGAGGACCGCTCCTGCGCCGTTTGTCATCAGGACCCGCACCAGGGCCAGTTCCGCGAGCGCATGCTGCGCGTGGGCGCGGGCGGAACGGCGCTGGGCTGCCAGGCCTGCCACTCCACCGAAAGCTGGTCCGACCTGCAGAAGTTCGATCACACTTCCACCAAATTCCCCCTGCTTGGAGCCCATCGGGCGGTGGCCTGCATGGACTGCCACAAGCCGCCAAACCTGGAAACCCGGCTGCGCAACGTGGACTTCCGGGCTGCGCCCACGCGCTGCGAGCAGTGCCACCAGGACGTTCACGGCGGGCAGTTCGCAAAGGCAGGCCAGGCGACCGCCTGCGCCAGTTGCCATGACAGCGGGCGTTGGAAGCCCGCGCTGTTCGACCACGAAACCCGCACCACGTTCCCGCTGAAGGGCGCACATCGCAATGTGCGCTGTGAGGCGTGCCACAAAAATATCCAGCTGGTTGCCGGCAAGCAGGTGCTGTTCTATAAACCGACGCCGGCGGCCTGCGTGGATTGCCACGGACCCACGGGCAAGCCGGCGGCAAGTTTGGGAAAGATTGGAGCCATGCGACCCGCCTGGGTGGAGCTGCGACCCAGGATGGCAATGTAGTTGCTCGATTGAAACGGGAGTCGGTAGTCAGGAGTCGGGAGTGAGTGTAAATCGCCGACACTGAGAACTGAGAACGGCTGATGCGACCGTTGCGCGTAATCGTGATTGACGACGAGCCCAGTACCTGCGCCTTCCTGCAGGCCGCCTTTACCGCGGAAGGGCACCAATGCCACACCTTTGTTCGTCCCGAAGACGCGGAGCGGCACTTGGCCAATGCGGAGGCTGATCTGGCCATGGTGGACGTCTATCTGGGCGCGGTGAACGGCATTGACCTGCTGAGCCGCCTGCGCGAGCTCAAACCCGAACTGTATCCCGTGATTATGACGGCGCACGTGAGCGTGGAAACGGCTGCGCGCTCGGTGGCGGAAGGCGCGGTGGATTACGTGAGCAAGCCGCTCACCATCGAGCAGCTTCGCTCCATCTGCCAGCGCGCCCGGGGTTTCCGCGCTCAGAAGGCTGAACCCCTGGAGGAAGTTGCCGCCCCGGTACACGATTCGGCCATCATCGGCAGCAGCGCCAAGATGCTGGCCATCTACAACGCCATCGGGCGGGTGGCGGCCAGCAACGTGAACGTGCTCATCACCGGCGCCAGCGGCACGGGCAAGGAACTGGTGGCGCGCGCCATCCATCAGCACTCCAAGCGCGCGCAGCAGCCCTTTACCCCGGTGAACTGCGGTTCCTTTACCGAAACCATTCTGGAAAGCGAGTTATTTGGCCACGAAAAGGGCGCCTTCACCGGGGCCAATGCTACCCACAAGGGCCTGGTGGAGGCGAGCGATGGCGGCACCTTGTTCCTGGATGAAGTGACGGAAACGACGCTCAGTTTTCAGGTAAAGCTTTTGCGCGTCATCCAGGAGCAGCAGGTGCGGCGCGTGGGCTCGAACAAATACGTTCCCGTAGACGTGCGCATTGTGGCCGCCTCCAATCGCGATGTGCCGGAACTGATCCGGCAGGGGCAATTCCGCGAGGACCTTTACTACCGGCTGGCGGTGGTGCAGATCGCCATTCCCTCGCTGGAGGAGCGGCGGGAAGACATTCCGCTGCTGGTGCGGCACTTTCTGCAGCAATTCAACGCGAAAAACGAACGCGAGGTCAGCATAGAACCGGAGGCGGTGCGCCGGCTGCAGGAGATGAACTGGCCGGGCAACGTGCGCGAACTGGAGAACACAGTGAACCGGCTGGCCATCTTCGCGCCCACCCAGCAGATCAGCCGCGCCGATGTGGAAACGGAGGCCCGGCGGGCGCAGGAAAATCGGCATCCGGAAACGGCGGCCGCGGCGGCGCCCGACCGCCTGGTGGAGCTGGAACGCGAGCACATTGTGCGCATTTTGAAGCTGACCCACGGCAACAAGTCGGAGGCGGCGCGGCGCCTGGGGATCGAGCGCAAGACCCTGTACAAAAAGGCCTTGCGCCTGGGCATTGACCTGCAATCACTGGACAAAAAATGAAGCCCGAGCGGCCAGGGCGGCGCGGTTGGCGGCGGAATGTGGGGCTGTCGCTGGTGCTGTTTTTTCTGGTGCTGGCGCTTTCGGCGATTCCCGGAATCCGCGATTCCCAGGTGCGGCTCACCGACAGCTATTTTCGCCTGGCCCCAGCGCCGCGGCAACGGTCGCCCGTGATTGTGGTCCTGATTGACGATCAGAGTCTGCAGAAATACGGGCGCTGGCCCTGGTCGCGTACCCTGCTGGCGCGGCTGACCAGCAACTTGTCGCAGGCGGGAGCGCAGGTAATCGGGCTCGACATCCTGCTTTCCGAGCCGCAATCGCAGGCCGCGGATGCGGCGCTAGTGGCGGCGCTAAAGGCCAGCGGGCGAGTGGTGCTCGCGGACAAAATCGGGAGTTATCCGGACGGGCCGCGTTGGGTGGAGCCGCTGCCCGCCTTTGCCCAGGCGGCGGCGGTCGGGCATGGCCAGGCGGCCTTGGATGGAGACGGCGTTTGCCGCCGTTTTCCACCCCGCGAACTGGCGCTGGACGGCTCGCGCTGGGCCTTTGCCGTGGAAGTAGCGCGCCAGGTGGCTCCCCGGCGCACAGCCGGGTTTCTGGCCGCTTACGGCGTCCCCAGCACGGACCAGGGTTCGGTGCTGGTGGCCAAACCCATCCTGGCGCCGATTGCCTTCCGGGATGATGGGTTTGAAACCGTCTCCGCCGCCACCTTCCTGCAGGGCGGGGAAACGGCGGTGGTGCGCGGACGCCCGGTGCTGGTTGGCTTCGGCACGACGGAATTGGGCGACCGCATCTCCACTCCGCTCACCGGGGTTTCGCCCTCGCCGGGTGTGATGGTCCACGCCCAAATTTTGGACAGCATTCTTAGCGGGCGCATGCTGCGGCCCCTTCCCCTTTGGCTCACCCTGCTGGTTCTGCTGCTCACCTGCTGGGTGGTGGTAGGTCTTTTCCGGCGCCGGAGGGGATGGGCATCAGCAGCATGGTTTTTATTGCTGGCTGCCGGAGCTTACGCTGCGGGGCTGCTGGTGTTTATCTGGGGCTTGCGTATTCTGCCCGCCGGCCAATTGCTGCTCACCGTGTTGCTGGGGCCGGCGGCTGTGTACAGCGTGGATTTTGTGCTGGTGGAGCGCAGCCTTATGCAGCAACTGGGAGACTTGCGGCGTTGGTTGGCGGCGCGCGCCAAGAGCGCGCCCCCACACGATGCCGATGATCTTTCCTGGAAGCTCGACCTGCTGCGCCGCCTGCAGGCGGAACTGGGCTCGCTCTACGAGCTTCACCAGACCCTGCTGGAGACCACGCAGGACCTGGTCGCCATTTTCGATGAGCACGGCCGGCTGCTGCTGCACAACCGGGCTTTTGCCGCCGGCCTGGGCGAGGCGGTCCGGCCGGAACTGAAACTGGAGGAGGTGCGCGCCCGTCTGCTGCCCAAAGACGACGCGCCCCTCTCGCCGAAAGGGTCGGGAGTGGAAGGCGAGGCCTACCTGGGCGGCGAACTTTACCTGGCGCGCATTGTGCCCCTGCCTGCTACCACCCTTTCGCCCGGCGGAGGCACGGTGGTGGAACTGGCCAGCCTGCGCACGCGGGTGGAGCGCGACCGGGCACGCTCCGAGGCGCTTGGGTTCATTACTCACGAGCTGCGTACGCCGCTGGTTTCCATCCAGGGTTTTGCCGACCTCATGATGCAGTATCCCGGCTCGCCTTCCTGCGCGCAGGCGCCGGAAACCATCTTCCGCGAGTCGAAGCGGCTGCTGGCGCTGATCAACAGCTACCTGGACGTGCTGCGGCTGGACGCGGGCGCTCGCCCCATCCATTGCGAAACGGTGAAGCTGGAGGAGGCGGTGCGGCAGGCGTTCGACATCCTGCAGCCGCAGGCCGCGGCCGCCGGCGCGCGCCTGACATTTGAAAGCGGCGAATCCTACGAGATCACGGGAGATGCCACCCTGATCGGCGGGGCGGTGCTGAATCTGGTGAGCAACGCGATCAAATACGGGAAGGCCGGCACCGAGGTGATGGTGCAATGCCAGCGGCAGGGCGATGAAATGGTTTTGACGGTGCGCAATCAGGGCGAGCCCGTACCGCCCGAGGAACTGCCGCGGCTGTTTGATACCTACTATCGCGGTTCAGCGGCGCCCGCCGGCGCGCCCGGGTGGGGATTGGGCTTGGCATTTGTGAAGCGCATTGCGGAAAAGCACGGCGGCTCGGTGCGGGTGGAGAGCCAGACCGGAGGAACCGCCTTCGAAATCCGCCTGCCCGCGCGGACGGAGGTAGCGGTGGCGAAAGGCACGGTATGAAAGGAATCGCTATTCAGCTCGGGATGGCCATCGCTCTCGTGCTTCCCTTGGCGGCGCAACAGAAAGCGGAACAGCCGCCCATCACGCTGCCCACCGGGTCGGCGCTGGTGTTGGAGGTGAAGGGTAAGGCTTCCGTGACTCCCTACCAAGGGACCCCCGCCCAAGCGCAACGCGGGATGGTGTTGTCGGCGGAAACCAGCGTAGAGACGGACAAGGGCAGCCTGATCCTGCTGCTCGCCGACGGCTCCCAGGTGCTGGTGAAGTCAAAAACCCATGTGGTGCTCAAGTCCCCGGACAACGGCGAGGGTCATTTGCTGCAAATGTTCCTGGGCGAAATCCTGGCAGTCATCAAAAAGCGTCTGGGGGAAACGCCGCCTTTCCGCATGGGGACGCCCAGCGCGGTTATCACCGTGCGCGGGACCCGCTTCTCTGTGCGGGTGGACAAGAAGGGCCGGACCACAGTGCAGGTCTTCGAAGGCATTGTGGAAGTGGAAGGTTTGGGCGAGAAGCCGCGAGCAGTGTTAGTGGAGCCTAGGTACCAGACCGAGGTTGACCCC